>Ga0134127_10000653_pt1 | contig 30033 bp, 27 predicted proteins | sample KB31753_FD_96459 | JGI IMG/M metagenome (GOLD analysis project Ga0134127, IMG submission 96459) | Terrestrial soil microbial communities with excess Nitrogen fertilizer from Kellogg Biological Station, Michigan, USA - KB3-175-3 | ecosystem: Environmental > Terrestrial > Soil > Unclassified ...
ATCAACGCCTCGGTATAGGGATGCAGGGGTCGACGAAAAATATCTCCTGTTTTCCCTTCTTCAACGATTCGTCCGGCGTACATGACCAAGATGCGATCGGCAAATCCGGGGAAGATGGTTGGATCGTGACTGATCAGTAGAAAGGCGGTGCCATGCTGGGTACGAATTTCAGAGAGTAGAGAAGTGATTTCTGCCTGCGTAGTGGCGTCGAGCTTGCTGGTAGGTTCATCGGCGATCACAAGTAGTGGATGACAGGCGATCGCCTGTGCGATCGCCACCCGCTGGCGTTGGCCCCCGCTGAGCTGGTGCGGATAAGCAGAGTAAATTTGCTCCGGTTGTTCGAGGCCGACCGATTGCAGCAATTGCTCGACGCGCTGCTTACGATCACTGCTGAGCATCGGCATGTGCGCCCGAATCACTTCGGCGATCTGGTCGCCAACCCGTATGACTGGATTCAAGGCGAGCGCTGGATCCTGAGAAATCAGACAAAGCTCCTTGCCACGAACTTTTCGCAACTCCGGCTCCGGAAGCGTGAGAAGGTCGCGCCCACGGAACACGACCCTTCCGCTTGCACGTTGGGCGTTGAGGGGAAGCAGGCGGAGAATTGCCGAGGCAAGCGTGCTCTTGCCAGAGCCAGATTCTCCCAGAAGACCCACCACCTCGCCGCGATGTATTTCAAGCCTTGCGCGGTCTAGGGCCTGAACCGGCGGAGCGCTTCCGGACGAATAGGTGATCGTCAGATCGATGATCTGGGCGAGCTCATCGCTCAAGGTGCCTGCCAACAGACCTCCTCGAAGAGCTAAGTCTCACCTACATGCCCGCGGTTTGCAATTACTCAAAGAGTGGCGCCCTGAGCAGAGCCTGAGAGCCTTGGCATTGAAGCACGGTTGAAAGTTTCCGCCCAAGCATCCCTTCCAGATTCACTCGCTTTCGCAACTAAGGACCAATTCCGTCGGCTATTGCGATCGGTTATTGCCAATCTCCGGTCATTTGCTTGACTCCCGCGGAGAGATTCCTGCTTTGGAATATTGGAGCCTTTGGGTGGAAGAGCAGGATTTCAGATCTGAAACGCTTCTGAGTGACGAGCCACTCGGAAGTTAAGACATCGCCACGCCTAGCCCGTAGCACCGAGCCAGAAGTCGGGATCTGTGAAGGCAAATTGACTGATTCCGAGTGGCTCAAGGGCCCGCAGAAAGGCAGCTGCGACCGTTTCTGCATTATTGCCGATAGGCGCTTTTGACCAACGCAGTGTTTTTGCTGTTGAAAAAAGCTGGGGTCAAACATCGATCTGAACTATCCGGAGACAATTTTTCAGAGATTTCCAACCCACAATCCACCCCACAGAATTGCGTGTCTTGGGCGATGTCGAATGACTTAGGCGGCCCTTGGCAGTCACCGCGGGCTTGGAAGTTGTTGAAAAAACTAGTCCTTACCGCCCGCTGGTCTGATGACACAATTACGACACAATGACACTCTTGACGAAATCGCACCTGCCGTAATTAACTGAAAAGAAAGGTTTCGGGCGCGTAGCTCAATTGGCAGAGCAACTGACTCTTAATCAGTAGGTTGAAGGTTCGATTCCTTCCGCGCTCACCATCTTTTCAACAACTTACCGGGTTGCATTTTTGGGTGTGCCGTAAAGTGTGTCGTAACTTTTCCCGGCTACGCACTACGCACCCAATTGCGTCGCCACTCCAGCCTGGTTCAGAGCGGCGCGAACAATGTCGATTTCCGGATGTTGGTACTTCATCGCGGTTTTGACATCCTTGTGGCCCATCACCTTCATCACCGCCTTCAGGTTGCCCGTCCGGCTGGCGATCATGGTGCCAAAATCGTGCCGCCCGCAGTAAAGCACTAGATTTACCGGAAGGCCCGCTTTCTTTCGTGCCTCCCGAAAGTGAACCGCAATCGAGCCAAGGTGAGGAACCTTGGCCGCTTTTCTACGTGATGGAAATACCCAACCCGAGGTCTTCGTGCCGCACCGCGCACGCAGGATCTGGAAGGCCCGCTCACTCATGGGAATGGTTCGTCTTCCCTCTGGGGTCTTGCTGTCGGGAACAAAGATGTTTCTCTTCGCCCAGTCGAGACCTCGAATTGCATAATGTCGGAGATGCTAGCTTTCGCAGCGAACTCGCTGTAGCTATCGATCACATGTTCGGGTGATTGGACTGTTTCCATCCTGGGGTCCCGTGTCAATCACGATTGGGAACTCAAGATTCAAGGGCCCAAAGAGTTTGAGCGTTCGTACACGCTGATTGCCTCAGCCGGGCAACACGAACCGGAGGCGATCCGGACTTTGCTCCTCAAGCTCTTGCCATCTTCAATATGATGAAAAAAATTGGGTTTCTTTCGTTCGGTCACTGGGCGCCTTCTCCACAGTCCGAAACGCAATCGGCATCTGACGCACTCTTGCAATCCATTGACCTTGCCGTGGAGGCAGAACGCTTAGGTATGGACGGAGCATATTTCCGCGTTCATCACTTCGCACGGCAATTAGCGTCACCGTTCCCACTTCTTGCTGCCGTCGGGGCGAAGACGAAGAACATTGAAATTGGCACGGCAGTCATCGACATGCGCTATGAAAACCCTCACTACATGGCTGAGGAGGCCGGCGCCGCGGATCTCATCGCGGGTGGACGTTTGCAATTGGGAATCAGTCGCGGTTCACCCGAGCAAGTAATTGATGGCTGGCGCTATTTTGGTTATGAACCAGCGGAAAACGAGAACGAAGAAGAGATGGGACGCCGGCACGCCAAAACATTCCTCGAACTTCTGCAGGGCAACGGCTTCGCTCGGCCGAACCCGCGCCCCATGTTTCCCAATCCACCGGGGCTTCTCCGGCCTGAGCCATACTCCGAAGGTTTGCGGGAACGCATCTGGTGGGGATCGGCCTCAAACGCGACTGCGGTTTGGGCCGCGAAGTTGGGAATGAATCTGCAAAGCTCAACACTTAAGTTCGATGAGACCGGCGAGCCGCTCCACGTTCAGCAGGCCGCGCAGATTTTAGCTTTTCGTACAGCCTGGAAGGAAGCCGGACACACCCGTGCTCCCCGAGTATCCGTCAGCCGGAGTATCTTCCCATTGCTTGACGATCGCGATCGTATTTATTTCGGGCGGGCAGGTCAGGAAGGGGACAAAATCGGTTTTCTTGACGAAACCACACGAGCGATCTTCGGTCGCAGTTACGCTGCCGAGCCCGATGCCCTTGTCGAGCAGCTTCGAAAAGACTCGGCGATAGCGGAGGCCGACACTCTGTTGCTGACCATCCCAAACCAACTGGGCGTTGACTACAACGCGCACGTCATGGAGGCGATTCTGAAAACAATCGCGCCTCCTCTCGGCTGGCGCTAGCTGGAGTTCTCGCGACGACGGCTTTACAGATTTTCGAGCACTCGTCTGATGGCACGGACAATAAACTGCGCCTCGCGGTCGCGTTCGTCACCCTTCAGGGACATATGATCGAGAATCATTTCTACCCATTTCGAGTCGGTGTCCGTAAACTTCGCTTTTAAATCTTGTACGGTTCTCGCGACTGCCGGCTCGCCGATGGCTTTGGCCAACATTTCGCGGATCGACTTGGAGTCTTCGGAATAGCGACAGTAGTAGTAGATGTCGTAGGCATCCTTGGGATCTTCGCGGTAGTGGCCGACCGCGGTTTTCAGGAGCAGAAAGCCGACGGCGTCGGGCACGACGATTTCGAAGGTCTCGACCTTTTCGCCGTCACGAACCTTGATGTGAAGCGTTTCAATGTGATTGTTCAAGTCTTCTCCGCCATCCACTCGGCAGAGATCGAGACTGGTGGTCACGCCTTGGACTTTGAGAATGGCATCGTCTTGTCTCACACGGGCTACGTCAGCGAGCAAGTCGAGTTGAACGGGATTCCCGTCGACAGTCTTTTGATAGCGGAACGACTCGTTCTTGTCGCGTTCGTAGGCCAGGGATTTCGAGAGCAACGTCTTGATGCGATCGACAGACTCGCGCTCGCGGGCCTTGGCGCGAAGTAGCACGTCGATATCGAAGCTCATCGAGTGACTGGACTGAGAGTCGCGCGCGAGTTCCTTGAGGAAAGGCACCCAACCACCGCACACGATAGCGTCGATTCCTTCCTTTTCCAACGCTTGCGTAACTGCTAAAAGCTCAAGCAAGACCGCACGCTCACGGCTCGGCGGAAAGCCTTTCGTGATTTGAATCTCGTTGGCCATCTATTCGCGAAAGCCCAAAGCGTGTTCTACCAGGAAATTCGCCTGTTCCTTGCCGCGGTTCCCATGCAACGTGAAGTCGAGGTAGAGCTGTACGGGATTCACACCGGTCAGGCCATTCATTAGAGTTCTCGGTTGATAGAACACTCCACCCGCATCGGTATTATCAGCTTCTGGTGGCGTCATCAGGAAAACGTTCGCGCCTTTTCCAACTTCTTCCAGTTTCAAATCGTCGCGCAGGCGTTCGGGCGATACGCTGACATAGGCTGCGGTCAGTTGCTCCCGCACATTGCGCTCACTGGACTCAAGGCCACTTCCCAGGGTGAATGCGTGCTGAATGTCCCGTCGTCTGCACAACTCGCTCACAGAATGTGCGAGAGCGACTGGATCCTTTTCTGAAAATCCGCTGAAGACGGTCCGATTCTGGAGATAGTCTTCTTTCAACTCCTCGGCAAAGACACGGAGAAGACGTCGAGGCTGGGTGAGGAGGCATCCCTCCGAGTTCCGCGTGACCATGCCGTCGTCCTGAAGACGGCGAACCACCTGCGAGACCTGACCTACGCTCAATCTGGTTTCGGACGCGAGCTTTTCAAGACGATAAGGATGATACGGGTGGACTAGGAGAACGCGCAGAATTCGTCGCGATCTCCCGGAAAAGATGTTCTTGATCCCTTGCGGATTTTTGAAGGCAGTGGCGGGACGAACGACATCGATATACACGTCGTTATATATAAGAGACAGGGTTCCATTCAGGTCAATGTAGCCAACCCCCAGTTCCTTGCATCGCGCTTGCACCGACTCGGAGATGTAAGGCGCCGCCACCATTGGGTATAGGTTCCGGTAGGCTCCTGAACGATGTAGCTCATTTCGATAGCCGAGCACTTGGTGAATCACTCCTTCGAGTGCCATGGGCTGCAATCGTGATTTCAACTCAATGACGGCGATGATCGATTTTGGATGAGGATGACTCACTGTGAATTCAACAACGGCATCGGGTTGAACACTCCGCCCCGCGATTGGCAAATTTCGGTCCGCAGCCAATGTTTTCGCACGGACACCAGGGGGCAGAAGGGCCCCTGATTCCAAGCCTTCGAGTAACAGCTCGAGCGCATTATATTCCGTCATATAAAACATCCAAATAATGAAATTTTATACTACTACAACATCATCAAAACGCCCAATTAATAAGAATAACAACGGCATTTTCAGTAGTTTACGATAAATTCCATCAGAAAGTAATTTAACACGTAATGAATGATTCTGCGTCCTCGAAGTTGATTGCGGCCATGCAACGGTTGGCACCGACCTAGAACAAACCAGCCAGGTACATGGACCCATATCGAGCCGCCTGAATTTAAACCTTTCGCGATTCCACGCGAGTCACTTTTTCGCACAACCTGTTTACTCTCCAGCACTTAGAAAGTCACGTCCATTTCAGTCCGAGTTCCTTTGACCCGAACGCGGCACCGCGATATCCATACCTCAGTTTCCGGAGGTGGAATGGGCGTACGGACCACACGTCTTCCATGTCTTCTCATTCTGGTGTTGTTTTCACAGGTGCCGATTGCGTTCTGCAGTACACCACCTACTATGAGCGGGATGGGAAAGACGGCAAAGTCAGCAAGACCCATTCCGAGGGGACGACCATCAAGAAATAGCCGCGGATAAGGGAGAGAGTATGAGCATCGCTTGCGCAAAATGTGGATCGCATCTCGCGGAAGGCCAGTCATTCTGCACGTCATGCGGCACGCGGGTTCACGAACAAGCGGCCACTGAGGTGCCACGCTTTTGCACGGACTGTGGTGCACCATGGTCTGCAGCAGGGAAGTTTTGCGAGAAGTGCGGAGCATCTGCAAATCCACAACCAACGTTATCCTCAGCAGAATCGTTGCCTTCTTCTTCACGCTTCCAGGTTGTCCACACTACTGCTCAAGTTTCTCCACCGCCGCCTGCGAAATCTGGCGGTAAGTTTCTGAAGTTTGTCATGATCGCGGCGGCCTTGTTCGTTCTGCTCTTGTTGCTCGCGATGGGGAGCTGCGCGTACATCGCCTATCGCGCAAAGCAGCGAATCAACAAAGTGCAGGAGGCCTACAACAAGGATGATCTTTCGGGCATGGTGGCCGCGGCGACGGGTCAAAACGCCAAGCAACAGCCGCTTCCAAACTGGAAACCTGCATCCGCAGACCTCATATCATCACCGGCGAGCAGGGTCCCGCTTCGCAAGTCGCTGAAACTTGTTCATGCCGGCACCGACGAACTGCGGGGAGACTTTGAGTCCATTTTCGTCGTGGATAAGGTAACTGCCCAAAGCATCCACATCAGTGCCTCGCAGCAGTTTCCTTCCGGTCAGGGCATTGAGCGCGTGTTAAATGGCGGAGCCAATAGCAACAATCTCCGAAAAATCGAGTGTGGGCGAACCGTGTTCCTCGCGGACATGGAGAACTCCTCCGAGACCGATGGCTACATGTGCCGCGAGGGGAGGGATGAAAAGCACCCCGGAACGACTGCGATGAGCCTATCGCGGAAAACGTTGAACGAGTTGAAAACTGCGGGTAAATCTGAATTCACCTATCATGAAGACCCCCTCAAGTCTCTGCTAAAGTCGTTCAAGAATGCGATGGCATCCGACTCGAAGGGTGCCGATGCAGCCAGCCAGGATCTTCTAAAGAAGATGATGAACTTTGCTCCCGAGGGAGGAATCGGCAACAACTCCGCAATGGACACGCCGGCCCTGAAATGCACCCTGCTCAGAAACAGCAACAGTGACGTTGCTTTTCCAGTACTCGTGAACGACCGACCGGCTGACCTGCCGGTGGTCGACGTTGTAGTCAAGCTTCCAGACAAGGAAGGCCATCTCTATGTCCTCGACGATCCTGACGATCCGCTGGTCCTGGCCGGTGCCTCGACCGACGGCGGGCACGAGCAGGTCATCAAGATTTATTGGGATCAAGAAAAACCATCAGGACCAAACCAACTCGAACAGGAATTGGAGACAAATGGCCGGGTCAAGGTTTATGACATCTACTTCGACTTTGCCAGCGCAACGCTGCGCCCAGAGTCAGGCAAGGTCCTCAGCGAAATCGATCAGGTTATGCGCGATCATCCTGACTGGAAGCTCAGTGTTGAGGGGTATACCGACAACGTTGGAGGCGATACTTCGAATCTCGATCTGTCGAAGCGCCGTGCTGCCTCGGTTGTTCAGTCTCTTTTCGTGAGCTACGGTATTCCCGAAAGTCGTTTCACCACGGCAGGTTTCGGTGCATCGCGCCCAGTCGATACGAACGACACCCCTGAAGGCCGTGCTCGCAATCGACGCGTAGAGTTGGTACGTCATTGAAGTAGATGGGGCGACGTTGGTCGGGGGCGATAGGAATCTGAACTTGAGGCGCTTACCGGGCCCTTCTTGGCCTCGTATTCCTCTTCGTCCTCTTCCTTTTTCCTGAGAGGGATGTCGCTTCGGTGACCTTGCCGATTTCTCCTGCGATTTCGGAAATCAGTTTGTTGTCCACCATAGACTTACCAACACTAAGATCGCCAACTGTGCTCGGTTAAGTTCTTTGAAGCGCGTCAATGCGGAAGAATTGGAGAGATGCATTCTGCTCTAACCATTCTGATTCGCATAAACTGGGAGTTGAGAGCACCCATTCGGCGCATGTCTCCGCCGACCATTGAGGTTTGTGTAAACGTTCGCAAGTGCGCGCACATGGTTTCATCGTTGTGCTGAACTGAGTTCGCAAGAAATAATCGATGAGGAGCTCACCACAAATGGGTTCGTCACACCTTTACCCAGAAATCGATCCGTACTTGCATGGCCACATGGAAGTGGGTGACGGCAATCGAATCTATTGGGAGTGCTGCGGAACTCCTTCTGGCAAAGCTGCAGTAGTTTTACACGGTGGTCCAGGTTCAGGGTGTTCACCATGGCATCGTCGACTTTTTGATCCGAGTGCCTACCGCGTCGTACTGTTTGATCAGCGAAATTGCGGACGGAGCACACCGAACGCCAGCCTTCAGGGGACTGACCTTGCGAATAACACTACCACCCACTTGGTCCATGACATAGAGCAACTCCGCTGCCATCTGAGTATCCAGCACTGGTTGTTGCTTGGGGGCTCATGGGGTTCAACCTTGGCCCTTGCGTACGCCGAGACGCATCCAGACTGTGTAACGGAGATCATCCTATTCGGTGTCACCACAGGACGACGAAACGAGTTTGACTGGCTGTTCGGCGGCGGTCTGGCGCACTTGTTCCCCCAACAATGGGACCGACTTCTGAGTTGGTTACCGCGAGAGGATCGTGACGGCGATATCGTTGAGGCGTATAGTCAGCGCCTCAACAGCCCGGATCCCGCAATCCGCGAACAAGCTGCACTCGAGTGGTGCATGTGGGAATCTGCCGCGCTTGAGTGGCCGCCATCGTCGGGGCTAGCAAAGCGATTCGCCGATCCTGACTACCGACTGGCATTTGCACGCATTGTCACCCACTATGCCAGTCACAATGCATGGCTTGAGGACGGAATTTTGCTTCGCAACTGCTACAGGCTAGCTGATACTCCCGGAGTCTTGATAAACGGACGGTATGATTTTCAATCACCGCTCCTCAGCGCCTGGCGGCTCAAACGGGTCTGGAAAATAGCGGATTTAATAGTCATAGACAACGCCGGTCACGCGGTCGAGCAAGGCATTTCCAGCGAAATCATTCGGGCCACGGATCGGTTTGCGGCGCGCGAGACCTGATAATCCGCGGAATAGATGGCGGCTCGCTTTGCTTCGTTCATTGTCTCTCCTGATCAGATCCGTTTGCACGAATAGTGAGTACCCTTAAGCAATCTTCAGCTCGGCTAGTGAGCTGTCCGGCCATACGGTCGATTAGATCGTGATGCAAGTCTTCAGAGTGCAACTGCCGAGCCGTGTCCGCGATGTGATCTGGCAAAACGGTCGCGAATTCGATCAGGCGATTAATCAAGGCTGCATCGGTTAAGCGTAATTCTGACCAGTTTTTTCCAATTTCTTCTGCCAATGTCTCGCAAGCGATAGCTTCCACCGATCTTCATGGCAAGCTTTATTTTCTTGGGATCGATATCGGGATAGGCGAGAGCGCTTGCTAAGTCATACAGAGGGGCGAGTCGCATAGCGCCGGCAGCAGATAAAAGCACAGAATAGTTCTTCGCGTGACCGTCGCTTCCCGAGATCAGCCAGTTGAATGCTAGGGCATTCACAAAAGACTCCACATCCTCCTGTGGTTTGATAGAAGATCGTTCGAGCAAATTGACTACGTTCGCGGCTCCCGGCCCCCCCTCGGCCTCATATTTCTTGCTCGGCGGCAATCCCAGTGATTGGCAGATATCTTCCTGATGAACCCGTCTCAATCCCTCCTTGGTCGAGATCCTGTCGTATCTCTGCACCACGATCGCGATTTGCTCTTCGAAACGTCTGACCTTTGATAACGGAACTACCATCCCTAGCTTCGACGCCAAGATTAGGCAGAAGTGCTCATTTTCGGCGTGCCCGTGGAAGCCCGCGATTGGCGGCTTCAGGATATGAGTAGTCGGTGTTCGACCGGAAGGAACACCCCAACGGTCATTTTGAAAGAGCAGTGCAGTCTTCGGCTGTGCTCCGGCAAGGCTGAACTGGCCGGTATCCCTCTCGGTTCTCCACGCCCCATGATCTTTTGCGAGGAGGCGCAACCTCTCAGCGACCTCCGATTCGTTCAGCCAAAGAACGTCTGCAGTAGTTCCAGTCAGGACGCCTTCAACTCGTTCTGGACGGACGAACTGTATCGCTCCGGCGCAGTCTTCCCCCACATTTGCGATCAACCCAAATGGGCTCCGCGGGGATACCTGAAATCGTTGAGACCACCTGCCGAGAATAGTTTCATTGTCCGGAAGTAGCCCCACAGGAACGCATTGATCTTGCCATGTCCATATTCTCCGGACGATAAGGGCATTGAGAGCGAAATTGGGTAAGCATTGGCATCGTTACGCCATGCTTCGTTGTAAACAAACAAGAGCTGCCCTTTGTTGTTTCGGGAGACCCTACCCACCTCTCGACTATCAAGGAGGACAATCAACTCCTTGGTCATGAGTGGGACGACCTTTTGATGTTCTCAAGCAATTTGTTGAGGTCAACAGGGGGGCCCGACACTTGGTTCGGTAGCAGGCCGCGAAGGTCGTGCTTTTATCGAGACTGAAAGGGAAGCCTTCAAAGCTGCAAGAACTCTCAAAATCACGGCAAGAGACACTCCCGGCGTTCCCTTTTCAACCTCAATTAGCCATACTCGGCTAATACCCGCGCGATGGGCTAGTGAAGCCTGGTCAAATCCGAGCTCTAGACGGCGATTTTTTACAAAAGATCCAAGCTGAGCTGGTGTCCTGATTTCGGTTGTGTGGAGCTCTGCCATGATGTGTCAATTGCTGAATGTCAACTATAGTTGATCAACTATAGTTGACATACCTTGGATGTTAACTATAGACGACTTCGAACTCCCGAAGTCAAACAATAGCTGCGGAATATCGCGGGCTGCGGAAGTCAAGTTGAGCAAGACTCAAAACGTCAAACGGGCGAGATTTGCATCAGGCAGTTATCGAACGTATATCGCTAATGGTGGGCACTATCGGCACAACCTGACGACGTTGTGGAGCTGCGTCACTGTTCGGAGTCGTGCCGCTCGCCCTGACACTCAGTTCATTTGCAATTGAAATATCGTTGATGGCTTGATATGTGCCCGGCTTCATTTCAGGGAAAAAGGTATGAACCTTGGCGGAATCGACCTCGACCCTACCGATATTCTCTAGTTCCATTCTCTTGAAGTGTACGGAGCTACAGGTGCCAGGCCGCCTCAGAATCCAAGGTTCCAATGAAACAATGATTTCTGCATCTGGTTTCGAACCGAGGGCCGCAAACGGAGTGATGTGCCGATACCAGGCTAAGTAGTCAAACGCGCGACCAAGATCCACAACAATTGCGACGCCCCAGCCATCCTGTTTCCAATTTGGGATACGTTCCTTGCTGGGGTAGTAGCTGTTGATGCACTTTCCCTGCGACGTCGGGTAGGCAAGAACATCTCCCAGTTGCATGAGCAGTGGTTGTGGCTTCTTAAGCACAGGACGCGCTTTCTCGGCAGTCGTGAAGGACTCAACCCGGACGCGCAAGTCTGCCAGCACTTTCGCTCTTTGCTTGAGCATGGTGGAGGACATTCCCAGTCTTGCTAGAAGATCCAAATCTCCGCCGCTGTCGATGATCTGCAATGCTTTGTCCCGCACTCGTTGGCATGCGATTCCGCGTTTTGCGAACTGATCTGCCGTCACCAGCCAGAACGTAGTATGGTCTTCATCGGCGTCGTTGTTAGCAGCACCAGGCTCAATACTGGAGAGAATATCTACGAGTCGGCCAGCTTCGAATGGCAATCGGGAGACGGCACGGATTGCCGCTCCCAAATCTGCCGCAAAATCACTCGAGTAAAGTCCAGAACCCCAGACACCCATTTATGTTGACCCGCCAATTGTGTTCGAGCTGCCATCTGCTAACTCGCAGGCGGATGCACAAATATTCCACAACTGGCATTCCGGATCGGAGCTGCGTTCCTTCTCGAACAGCTGCAGATCAGCCCGCAGCGCCAAAGCTTCTGCAACCTTCATACTTGCCGTCCTCGGCGCACCAGTCTAGCAGAATGATGAGGACTAAGCCGCAGCCTAGGGATCCCCAGGTAAGCTATTGCGGAGCGGAGCTGCAACCGAGTTAACCCCTGTGTCTGGCGGCCGCTGTAAATGTTGGCCTCCATCCGATAAAGGCATTTATCGCCCGCCATCCTGCGAGTATGATTCTTACCCATGATTCACCTACCCGACAACGAACGCGGTCAAGGGATGGTGGAATACCTGCTTATCATGAGCATGGTGATTCTCACGATCATGGCCTTGTTTGCTGGGCTTATGCACTTCTTCTCTTGACGAGTGGTTAGCGATATAGAGGTATATCGCCAATCATTCCCGCCCTCTCCAACAAAATTCGGCAAGAACACAGGGTAGCAACGTTCATCCACTGGTACTCCTGAAGCTCATGCACAATTTCATTCGAAGGCACAGGGTCTTGGCGAGGGTCTTGGCAAGTATCGCGGTAATCTTGTGCTGTTTAATCTTGTTCTCATGGCTGTCGTCCGCTTCTGCGCCTTTTCGAGGTGAAATGGACGCGAGGCGTGACATTGCGCAAGGACACTATGAAGTGCTGGGGTACGGTCTTCCTAGCCCGTGGCGGCACGAATACATTCGCCTGCTGAGGGAACGGTATGGGATACAGTATCGCGCTGTGGCGCTGTGCATCGTCTCCGAGGACCTCATGGCTTACGCCGACAATTACAACAAATTGAGTGTCGCGGCCGCCAATCGCAAGTTCAGGCACGACGTGTTCAAAGAATGTGCTGAGGAGGCTGAGCGGGGCTGGAAAGCGAAGCTGGAGTCCACTAGTCAGCAACGATGAGCGACATAAATAGTTCGCTTTCCTGAACGTTGCCGTTCGACAACGCTATTAGGAATCACGACGAAATAGAGCTTGCTCCAACTTTTCTCGGCAATCGACGATTCTGCAGTCATAACAATGCTTCGCTGGAGGGAGCGATACTGATGAGTAGCGGAGATCGCTGCAAGCCGCTTCATCGCACCCATCCATTATGCGGAGAACTTCGTTAGCCTCGGGGTCCGCCAAAGTTTGGTAATTCGGTGAAATTGGTCGCCTAGCACCCTACAAAAATTGCATAACCAAAACGGGCCCTGCAACCGAACACCGATGTTGCGAGTTCGTCATGATGCGCAAGTCCTGATATGATCCCTGAACTTCTGTGCGCGAGATCTGAAATTGCGACAATTGAGGGCCCGATGCGATGACTCGTAAGCTTCTTACTTCTTTGGTTGCATTTTGTTGGATAACGGCTGCATTCGCGCAGATGGGGAGCATGAATGCGCCGACATATACCAAGGATGTCGCGCCGATCCTTCAGAAACGATGCCAGAGTTGCCATCGCCCGGGCGAAGCCGCCCCGTTTTCCATGCTCACTTATGAAGAGACACGTCCTTGGGCCGGAGCCATGAAGACGGCCGTGCGATTGAAGTCGATGCCGCCCTGGTATGCCGATCCTCAGATTGGTCACTTCTCCAATGACCGGTCCCTCTCGCAAAAAGACGTCGACACGATCGTGGCATGGGCGACTGCGGGCGCACCAAAGGGTGATCCCAAGGACACGCCTCCTCCAGTGAGCTTTTTAGAAGGCTGGGACATTCCGAAACCAGATGTGACATTTCAGCTGCCCAAGGAATTTGCTGTTCCGGAATCAGGAATGGTCGAGTACCAGTACGCCATCGTTCCCACCGGGTTTAAGGAGGACAAGTGGGTTCAAGCAGTTGAAGTCCGGCCCACGGAGCGCTCTGTGGTTCACCACATCATCGCCTATGTCCGTGAACCCGGATCCAATTACTTCAAGGACCAAAAGGCGGGAGTGTTTTTTGAAGCCCCTCCTGCGAAGATCGATGAGAGCGTCGATACCAGTGCGCTTCCGAGCGACTTCCTGGTCGGTTATGCTCCGGGTCAACCGGCGGAAATCCTTCCCGCTGGTCAGGCAAAACTAATTAAGGCGGGTTCTGACATCGTGTTCGAGGTTCACTATACGCCCAAGGGAAAAGCGGTCATGGATCGGACGAAGCTGGGGTTGGTTTTCGCCAAAGAGCCGCCGAAAAAACGAGTGCAGACCTTATCCGCGAGTAATGGCACTTTCAAAATACCTCCCGGCGATCCCAACTATCGCGTGGATGCGTCATTCGAGATCCGTAAGCCGGTGACACTGGCGTCGATTCACCCGCACATGCACTCCCGGGGCAAAGATTTCGAATACCGTGTGGTATTCCCCAACGGTGAAACGCGAACGATCCTGCGCGTACCGCAGTACAACTGGCACTGGCAGCTTTGGTATAACCTCGCGGAACCGATCGATCTGGCACCGGGAGCGCGGATTGAATGCACCGCCCATTTCGACAATTCGGCAAACAACGCTGAGAATCCAGACCCGACGAAAACAGTGATCTGGGGACAACAGAGTTGGGATGAAATGATGGTCGGGTTCTTCAATCTCGTTTACGACCCCAAGATCGCTCCCAAAGACTTGTTGCCGGAAAAGAAGGATTTCGCCACGAGTAAGGTGTCTGATACCCGGAATTGACCAGAGTGATCGCTGGACTGTCGAAGGCTACTCCATGAGATCCCGCAGCAGTTTCGTCATCGTCATCGTCCTCGCGCTTAGCGTATTCTCGGCAGCTCAGTCTGCCCCAGCTCCAAGAAAGCAAATTCTAGTCATCGGGGAAGAAAAAGGATATCGCCACGAGGCTGTGTCGCACGCCATGGCCACAATCGAACGACTTGGGAAGCAAACTGGCCTTTGGGACGCCACTCTCCGAACTGACTGCGAAGTTCTGACTAAAAAGAAGCTGGAGTACAATGCCAAGAATCTCTCCAACTTCGATGCCATCGTCTTTTTTACTGGGGGCGATCTTGAAATGGACGCCCAGCAGAAATCTGACTTCTTATCTTTCATCCACGACGACGGAAAGGGCTTCATCGGCATTCACAGCGCTGCCATTACTTTCGTGGATTGGCCTGAATACGGGGAGATGATCGGCGGCTATTACGACGAGCATCCTTGGGGGACTTTCGACGCACCGATTATCGTCGAGGACCCCACATTTCCCGGAATGGAGCAATGGCCACAATCCTTCGTGCTACGGGACGAGATTTACCAGATAAGGAACTATTCGCGGGAGAGAGTCCGTGTACTCATGCGCCTGGATGCCAGCAAGATCGACCTCGGAAATAAGAACGTGCATCGGACGGATCGGGACTTTGCAGTTACATGGGCCAAGATGTATGGGAAAGGCCGCGTCTTTTACACAACCTTAGGGCATGTCCAGGACAACTGGGACAAACCGGAGTTCCAGAGGATGATCATCGAAGCCATTCAATGGGCAACGGGAATGACAAATGCGGACCTGCAATCCCGGCCTTTGCCCCAAGGTCACTGAAGCCGCGGTACACATTGCGCACGGAGGCTTATCGTTGATGGTCGCTGCGGACGTGGACAACGCGATTACTCGGAGGACATTTGGCAAACTTGCTGTCTGTGGATTGGTCGCGAGGGCGCTAGCCCTTGATTCGCCTCGAAAGCTCAATGTGGGGATCGGCGCCTACACCTATCACGGCCTGACACTGGATGCGATGATCGCCCAGCTTAAGTTTCTGAAGATCTCCGAAATCGAGATGTCTCGCGGTGAATTCATGTTGATGAATCACCCCGGTGATGACATGTTTCAGACAGCGCGCGGCAAGTTGGACCAGGCGGGAATTCGGTGCGTTTCCTACTACAGCGCGACCATCACGAACGATCAGGATCTAGAGAATGCAGTTCGTTTCGCGAAGATTCTTGGAGTGCGGAACATTAGCGGCGATGCTACTGGCAGCATTCTCTCCCGAATTGACCAACGTTGCTCGCAAGAAGATCTGACCTTCGGTATCCACAATCACTTCTTCAAGAGCAAGAAGTTCGCCTATGAAAGTCCGGAGGATGTTCTACAGGCACTCGCAGGACTCTCGAGTGCGGTCGGCGCAACGGCTGACATTGGACATTTTGCATCTTGTGGTCATGACACGGTGGATGCTGTTCGCAAATTAGCGCCCCGTCTGAAACTTGTGCATCTTAAAGACGTTGAGGCTGCCGGCGGTGAAGTGAACGTGCTGCTCGGAAAGGGCATTGCCAAGGTTCCCGAAGTTATGCGGGAACTCCATCGACAGAATTTTTCTGGATTGATTGCGATCGAGTATGAAAAGGAAGGCAATGTTAGCCAAGATGTGAAGGCTGATGTGGAATTTGCCCGGCGTCTGTCCTAGGGTCCAACGAGGGAGTCACATCAGTCATTTGAGGACCCGCTATGAAAAGATGGTCACGACCTACCCCAACAAGAATCATTTACGTGCTCACCCCACCATCTCGTCACAATTGCTGCTTCTCCGGCGGTGCCCGGATGTGAGCCCACCCAGCAGGCAGGTTTGCCGACCAACCTGATATTCCTGGGACGTTTCGTAGCTGATGATTGGATGATCGCCAAGTATCGTTCCTGAGCAATTGCTGTCGATCAAAGAATCGAAAGCTCCATGTACTCATCAGCACCTACGAGGCTGAGCACGATCGGCACCGGAATCGGGAATCGCCGACGCGACGGATCACGCACGACCTTCGGCGAGGAAAGCCGATAGGTCTTAGCGCGAGTTTTCAATTCGCAACCCCCTGCCGCGAGCACGTTCTTCACCCACTCGCATTGGCTGCTGTAGGTGAGGGCGATGATGAATCCATCGGGCGCTCGAAACACGTTTACTGGAGTGCGATAGACCCGGCCTGACTTGCGCCCCACATGCGTGAGAATGCCGAAACCCGGAATCCAGCCTGCCAAACGGCCGGTGAAACGGTTCGTGAACGCAATGTTGATCTTCGCCAGCCATCGCTTGCGGAACCGCATCATCAGCATGCCCGTGGCGGCGACGGCGATGAGGAAGATGGCTCCGGCCCTCATGGGTCGCTAGTTTCCGTTACCCGGTGAAATTTTTTGGATTTCATCGACGCGGAATCCGGGTGGAATTCAGCTTGCGATTCAATTTCGCGTCAGCCGTGCTCGCTTTCGATGCCAGCACGTCCGACAATTCGTAGGCTTCCCGAAGCCAGTCAGTAATAGGCGCCTCGACCTCGTCCCGATGCCTGATATGAATGATGTGGTAGACCTTGGACTTCGAGGCTCGGTCAACACGTCGCACTTGAGGAGCCTTCAGCATGCGACCCAGGAACACGCAGACTTCGAGAAAATTCCTCTTTGGACGCACGAAGAAATAGCAGCATTTGCGAGAGAACATGATTGATTTGTGCGAGGCGTAAATTCGCTGATCGCCAAAGGAAACAGCGGTCTCGCGCAGCCGCTCCCAAGCATCCCGCAGATCGTCAGAGAGGTCTTGAGTCAGAGCTGCTTCTGTAGTTGTCCAACAGTCGTGCTCTTCTCCGTCTTCGACCCACTGCTTGCAGTGGTAGCACTCTCGACCGGACATGTCTCACAATTGTACCTTTCGCTCTAACCAATCCATTGAGATGAGGTCGCGTTCTCAACGAGACAGCTGCTTTGCACGGTCAGCTTGCTTCAACCACGCCCAATGCAGGATGGCAGCTAGAACAGTTAAACCGACTATCTTCGATTGGCGTAAGTCTGCCTGCGTCGCAAGGACTGCACAGACTGCAATCCCGAGCATCGGTAAGAGCCACCCTCCAGGCAGTCGAAAATTCGCAGGGCCATCGCGCCTTCGCAGCACAATCACCGCCAGGCAAACGGCTCCGTAATAGAACAAGCGCGATATGACTGACAACGTAACGTTCCAGGCGAAGCTCCCGATACTTGCCAATATCCATATCACTAGGGCATACAACAGGATGGAAAACCAGGGGGTTTGAAACTTGAGACTGACGGAAGAGAAGATTCGTGGCAAGTCTCCTTGCTGGGCCAAAGCGAAAGTGACGCGGGGCATGCCGAGAAGTTTCGCGCCCAAATAACCGTAAATCGACACCATTGCGCTAAGAGCAACAATTGCCCCTCCATGATCTCCCATTGCAATGCGCGCCACTTCCGCTAGCGGCCGTTGAGTACTCGCCGACGAGCCCAAGACTGCTGTAACCACCCATTGAATCGACAAGTAAATGGCACCGCAGCCAATGAGTGTGGCAAACAGGGCAAACGCCGCATCGCGCCGTGGATCTTTTGCTTCACTCATCGGTGCCAGAGCCGATTCAAATCCGCCGAACAAGAACGCCACAAGAACGGTCGCTTGCAACCACGCTCGAGGGGGAACGTGTGTAGTTCGTTCAATGTGCGTCGGCTGCTTCAGGATCATGGCTGCACCCGCCACGATCACGCTTGCAATCGCAAGAATCTTGATGATCGTGAATACGTTGTTGGCGATTGTTCCCTGGCGTACCCCGAGTAGATTGATGAGGGTGAGGCCTGCCACCAAAAGGCTCAGCATCAGAAAGCGTGGCCATGGCTCGGAAACACCCGGCCAAAATTCCGCCAGATGGATTACAAACAGGTTCACATTCGCTGCCGGTGCTGCAGCTTGGGCAAGGTAAAGGAGCCATGCGACGAGAATTCCAATCAATTTTCCGAAAGATGCCCGCGCATAAAGGTACGGACCACCTGCCGCGGAAAATCGAGAGGCGACTTCCGCAAAACACGCCATGATGATGCCCATCGCGAGGGAAGCTATGAGCACGCCGATAGTGCTGTACGATCCCAAAAGGCCCGCAACGGTTGCGGGCAGCCCAAAGACCCCGCTACCAAGTACTGAATTGATTGCCAGCGCTGCTAGGCTCCAACGTCCAATGGCCCGCACCAGTTCTTGCGATTCGCCGTTTTGAGCCGCACTCATTCGCCAATGTTTGTATCACAGGATTAGCGATTCGAAACTCAAGAGGCGGTCGCATTGCGGTTACATCGCAACTACCCGATTTCCAGCCATCATGCGGAAGCGGCTGTTATCCGGATTCATTGGATTCCGCTCGTGGTGGTCGAATTGGATACCGCTGAGCTGCTTATGGCAAGAAGTCAGAATGCTCGCGCATAAGCGTCACTTTTCCCTGCGCAGGTAAGTGTTTCGTGCGTAGTTCAGGAGTCCAAGGACAGCGTCCTTTTCCGCGCTCTTGTTCCAACCTTGGTTGCCTTGCGCGTAGGTAATCAGGCGATCGATCCAGGCCACGAAGTAAGCGGCGTCGTCTGGTGCTCTGGGCGTGGATCCTGCGACCGCGACATAAACCGGACTTGTGGTGGCGTAAACGCGGTCATCAAGTATGGGATGCTCGGCTTTGTCGCTGTAGGCTCGAAGCACACACCATCCACTGCGAGAAATCGAAATGGCGTCGGTGATGTCAGCCGATTCACGGGCACTACTAAGCTTCAGGTCGCTGGCGACTTGTCCGTTGCACACGATTTGCAAGTGGTCCACCGGCACGATTGATCGCAGCCAAGCCGAGAACTTTACTTTGTTTTCCCTCACTGGGAGTCGAAGCTCCTGCCCCGGCTGCATTCCGCCAAGCGTGAAACCTAGGAGCGGACCGTTCGTCGCGAACGTTCGTCCGAGCTTAAGGGAGGTCAGCCAAGTGTGGATATTCAATGGACCCTTCGGCACCCTGGCGTACACACGATTCAATCCAACTGGGCCTCGCAGAGATGCATAGTTCGCCATGGTGTCGGACCCCGATCCCGCCGGCAGACGAAAACCGCAATTCAGCAGCCGATACCAAACGTCAGCGGTTGATTTATGGTCGCTGAATCCGACTACCTCGACGTAATCAACCTTGCCCAGCGCGACATCCACAGGCAGCTCCAGTGCGACGTCGAGTGGTTGGTCGTGCGTCAAAGAAGGATCCGCAGCGGGATCGGGTACAAAGTCAAAGGGGTGAACGTAGCCCACGATCCCTTGCTGCTCATGTGCCATATCCGAGACTGTCGCGTTTGCCGGGAACAAGCTCCCTGCCGCCGTGTTGCCGTACGAGGCGTAGTCGGGCAGCAAATAATTGCGGGTCAAATTCAACACGCCAAGGTGTCCCCAGTAGCTGGTGTGGAATTCCTGCCCATGGAGAAGAAGATTCGCCGGAGTTGAGGCGGCATCGGGTTTGGTGCTGAAGTACGCAATGTCAGGAATTCTTTGCTCCTTGTTAACGACCAGATCCTCGACGATCGGCAGGTTCTCCGCGGCGGCTTGTTCGATCAGATGTTTTGGCGTGTTGCGATACGCACCGCCGTAATTCATATGCACGTGCAGGTCCGCGCTGACCCAGCGCGAGTTTGCCTCCTTGGGTATCTTGAGCGGCTCCAGTCGTACTGTCAGGTTCGCGGGTGCCCCAATCGCCACCGTTATACTTCTGTTTTCTACGCGATACTCAAACCCCTTCATGATCTCGACATCGGCTCGCCCGGCTGGGACCGCGATCTCAGCGGTACCGTTTGATGCGAAATAGTGGGATTCAAAAGGACGTTCGGAGCGAACGAAGCTATCTTCCGCCTGCATCCATGCGTTAGGCGGAGCATAAGCCCGGCCGTCCCCGCCGGTGACAAACAAGCGGGCGAAGGTGGGCTTCGCTGTCGCATCCAGGACTCGAACGACCAGTCGTCCCATTGGCTTTAGGTAGCGACGCTGCTTCACGGCGATCTCTGTTTGCGCTCCGCCGAGCGCTTCCTGAATCCACAGTGAAGTATTGCCGCTGCGGTTAGAGATAAAGGCGATGTACTTTCCATCGGGCGACCATCGCGGGTTCACGTTGTCGAAGTCTCCATAAGAAATGGGAAACGCGTCTCCCCCATTCACTGGAATGAGCCACAGCTGATGCCAGGTTTGTCCCAGATAGGATGAGTAAACCAGACGCTTTCCGTCGGGGGAAAATTCCGGGTGGGCCTTCCATGCGGTCTCTTCGTAATGAATCTCGCGAGGTTCGGCACCGGGCTCTGCTTTGATTCGCCAGAATCCTCCGGTTCCGTAGACGTGCCCGTGATTCGAAACGAAAACCAGTTCGCTTCCATCCGGGGACCATGCAGGGTTGATTTCGTGATCGATTGGGCTGTAGTAGAAGCGTGACTGGCTGGTGCGCGTTTCTCCTGTGAGGCGCTGCACATTCTTAAGCTCGCCGTCGTGAAACTCACCCAAGAAAATATGGAAATGCCCCTCGTAGGATGTAGAGACGAAAGCTAGGCGCTTGCCGTCCGCCGAAAAACGCGGCTCTACGTTGACGGCTCCGCCGAAGGTCAGTTCCTGCGTATGTTTGCTTTCGAGATTCACTACCCAAAGCTCGATCGCATCTTTCTGGTAAGAGGAAAAAACGACCCAGCGACCGTCGGGGGAGCAGTCCGGCTGATAGTCGTAGCCAGGTCCGGCGGTTAGCTGCTCAGCGGTGGTCGAATCTAACCGCTGACGCCACAAGGACCCGGCCATCGAGTACACCAGTGCCCGCGAATCCGGCGTCCAGGCTGCCGCACTCGGACCACTCGTCAGCTGTGGCAAATACATTTCGCGGTAGTAGTAACGATGCGGGACATCGACCTGCTGCAATACGGGATCGCGTTGTTGACAGAAGAGCGGCAAGGAAGCGAGCAATAGAAGGGGAAGCAACGAGAGATTGTCTCGGTTGAGCAAATTCTCCTCCGGGAAACCGCGCGATTATAACTGTTTCAGCCCAGAAGAAAGCATCAAGATCATTGCGAGGCTGCGGGGAACAACTAGTCCTAATGGATGCAGGTCGAATCCCTTGCCTCGTTCAAATGCCTCGCTCGTAACTTAGGCGTCGGAAGGGGAGCACTCCGAACAGGATCGAGCTGTTTGCGATTCTCACAAGAGATCTCGTCGGCAGCAGCGCAACAAAGTACTAATCATCTGCAAAAGATTCCTAGCGCAAAATCTCGGCCTGGAGTTGAATACCCGACAGCTTCCTACAGCCTTATCGTCTTAACCGGGTCACGAGTCTATTCTACGGCGAGACCAGAACGGTCTTGTTCGGGAGGAGGATCCCCCGATGCCAGTCGCTCTATCTTTTCCAGGCGTCTATGTCGAAGAAATTCCGAGTGGCGTTCGCACCATCACTGGGGTGGCGACCTCGATCGCTGCGTTTGTGGGATGGGCCCCGAAGGGCCCAACCGACCAAGCCGGTCTTGTCCTCAGTTGGGCAGACTTTGTGCGGGACTACGGAGGTCTCAACGCCAACAGCTATTTGGGGTATGCGGTCTCGCAGTTCTTTTTGAACGGAGGTCAGCAGGCCTACATCATCAGGTTGGTGAGCACCAAGGATGCAACGGCCGCAAACAATGCCGCCTCTGCAGCTCTGGCTCTCGCGCCTCTTAACATTAAGGCACAAAACCAGGGCGAGTGGGCAAATCACTACGCCGTCGCCATTAAGAACCAGGCGAGCGGCAATCGGTTTCAGCTTCAGGTCGTTTTCATTGACCCCGCCGACTCGACCGGAAAAACGCAAACCGTCGTAGAGTCGTTTGCAAATTTGTCTGCCGCCAGCCCCGATTCGCAAGGGCGCTATGTCGGGGACATCGTCAGCAACCAATCCAGCTACATCACTGTGGACGTTACTCAACCGCCGGCTCCGGCAACTCCCGGCGACACCCCGAAAGTGGGCAGCTTGACCGCCACGCAAACCCTCTCCGGAGGCGTCGATGGAACAGCGCTGCAGCCGAATAGCGCATCGTTTGAGGACGCCTTAGGTTTGACCAGCGGTACGGATGGCGTAAACCTGCTGGACCATGTCGATTTGTTTAACCTGCTCATTGTTCCGGGAGAAACGACTGGGACCGTCTTGCAGGCCCTGGAGAAATACTGCCGCGACCACCGAGCTTTTTTGATCGCAGATTCTCCCGATGGCGCGACATTGAAGAACGTGGCGGGTGCGCTTAGCGGTATCACAGGCGACGATGCCATCAATGCTGCGTTTTATTTTCCATGGATCACTGCACCCGATGCGCTCAGCCAGAATGTACCTGCCCAATATCCTCCGGGCGGCTTCGTGGCCGGTATTTATGCCCGAACCGATGCTTCGCGCGGCGTTTGGAAAGCTCCTGCTGGAACTGATGCGAGTGTTCTCGGTGCTATGGGCGTCGCTGTTCCAATGAGTGATCCGGAGAACGGACAGTTGAACCCGCAGGCGATTAACTGTATTCGAAATTTTAGCGTGTATGGAACGGTTGTCTGGGGCGCGCGCACGCTACGAGGCAACGATGAGATCGGGTCGGAGTGGAAATACATTCCGGTGCGCCGTACCGCCCTGTTTATCGAGGAGAGCCTGTTCCGCGCACTGAAGTGGGTGGTGTTCGAACCGAACGACGAACCACTCTGGGCGGAGATCCGTTTGAATGTCGGCGCCTTCATGCAAAACCTGTTCCGCCAAGGAGCGTTCCAGGGAAAAACGCCAGCCGAAGCCTACTTCGTCAAATGCGACAAGGAAACCACCACCCAAAGTGACATCAATCTCGGCATCGTCAACATTGTGGTCGGCTTTGCTCCGCTGAAGCCTGCCGAGTTTGTGGTCATAAAGATTCAGCAGATCGCCGGACAGATCGCGACGTAAGGAGGGAATCTCATGGCTCAGTTCACTGCCAATCCGCAACGCTTTGATCCTTATAAGAACTTCAAATTCCGGGTCAAGTGGGACGGCAAATACGTCGCCGGGATCAGCAAGTGCGGCATGCTGAAGCGCACCACGGAGGTGGTAAAACACCGCGAAGGCGGAGACCCCTCGAGCAGCCGCAAGTCACCGGGACGCACCGAGTACGATCCCATCACGCTTGAGCGTGGCGTCACGCACGACGTGGAATTCGAGAAGTGGGCCAACAAGGTCTGGCACATCGGTGCGGGCCTCGGCGCTGAGGTGTCGCTCAAGGATTTTCGCAAGGACATCACTATCGAGATGTACAACGAGTCCGGTCAATTGGCGATTGCCTATAAGGTGTATCGCTGCTGGGTGTCGGAGTACCAAGCGACTCCCGATTTCGATGCCAACGCAAATGCTGTGGCGATCCAGCACATCAAGCTGGAAAACGAGGGGTGGGAACGTGACGAGAGCGTGACCGAACCTACAGAGCCATCGTTTACAGTTCCGGCCGTGGGGTAATCCGCGATGCGCTCACTCTCTGCTTCAGAACTGCTCACCATTTGGGAGAGCGGGTGGAGCGCGCGCCCGTTTGAGCGGGCCCTGGCCCTGTTATCGGCAGCGATGCCGGGGTTCTCGGCTGCAACGCTGGCGCAAATCAGCCTGGGTGCTCGCGATCTGCGACTGCTGCGTTTGCGCGAGTGGGTGTTCGGCTCGGATCTGACGCTGTTTGTGTCGTGTCCGCAATGCGGTCAAGGGCTGGAAGTGTCACTTCCGGCCACGCGGCTCCGAGCTGTGCCGGATGACGGGGTTGAAAGCCCAGTGGCACTCGAAAGCGAAGTGGTTGCGGGCGATTACAGCGTGCGTTGCCGGCCTCCGACTAGCCTGGACCTCGCAGCCTGTGCTGGTCTTGACACTTGTACTAGCCGCACCCGGCTCTTCGAGCGGTGCGTAATCGAAGCGCAACATCATGGGCGTGCGCTGTCCGCGATCGAGCTGCCGGGCGAGGTGGCCCGAAAGGTCATAGAGCAGATTGCCGCCAGCGACCCGCAAGCGGACGTGCACGTGAATTTTCATTGCCCTGACTGCCATCGCGCTTGGACCGAGACGTTCGACATCGTGTCATTTTTTTGGACTGAACTCGATGCCTGGGCGCGCCGGATGGTGCGAGAGGTCCACACTCTCGCCACTGCGTATGGGTGGCGAGAAGGAGATATTCTGGCGCTCAGCCCCGGCCGGCGGCAGGTATACCTTGCAATGGTGCAAGCATGACGGACTTTCTTACCAGCATCTCGGAGCGAAACTTCGGCGCTGCTGCGACGATCCGACCACGCCTGAACTCGAGATTTGAGCCATCTGCCGCTCCAGCCAGGTTCACGGAAATGTCTGACGGTGTACTGGAAAGGCAATCTGGGGCACCAGAACGTGCGGCCGTTGAGCATCACCAACTCGGAGATTCCCCTACACGTGCACGCGAGAAATTCACCGAGGATACCATCGAGCCGAACTCCGACCCTAATTCCGGGGATGCTCTTTCACCTAAACAAAGACTTCCACTCAACTCACAAGAACTTGAGCAAGCTGCGATAACTCCAAGGATGGCTGCCAATTTAGCCGACGTTCATCCACGTTTGCATGACGGGCGATTGAAAAAGGATACGGTCGCCCGCCAGAATGACCGCGAAGAACATGGGCAACACGGCGAACACACAACAGCCGAGGTTAAGACGCACGAAGAAAATCTGATCGACGGTATTCGGCAACCTTTTGTCATGGTTGTGCCGCGCGTACTGGCTGAATCACCATTGGTGAGTGAAGAAGCAGTCGTATCTGCGATTCCATTCCAAGAACTGCGGCCTTCGGAAACGATTCCGAGTCAATCCCTACTGATTCCGCAAATACCAGAAAAGCTGAGGATGGAAATGCGCGACTCGGCTGCCGCAGATACTCCGCAGAGGTCTTTGGCTGCTCGTTTGAACCGTGGCACGCGTAAGGCGTCAGCCGGAGCTGAACCAGACGTGCACGTCACGATCGGTCGAATTGAAGTCCGCGCAAACGCCGAAGCCCCATCGCCCAATCGGTCCGCGCGGGTTTCTTCGCCTGAGATGACTCTTGACGAATATTTGCGGCGTCATCGCCAGCGAGGTGGCCGTTGAGCAATCCACTGGCAATCGCGGCGGTCACGATGACATTGCAGGCGATTCTAGGGAATGGAATCATTGCCGACCCTGATCTTACCGACACGACAGTCACTATCCTTCCGCCAGACAAGGCGCGTGGCACGAACAATGCGAATCAGTTAAATCTTTTTTTGTATCAGATCCTACCCAATGCAGCCTGGCGCAACATGAACATTCCAACTCAAGTTGCACACGGCGAAACTGGCAGTCCACCTCTCGCCCTAAAGCTCCATTACCTAATTACAGCATTCGGACGGGATAACGATACCGCGTTGCCGTTTGGCCATCTGCTGCTGGGGCGAGCGATGAGCATCCTTTTCGATCACGCGGTGCTCGGGCCTGATGAAATCCGGGCTGCGACCACAGCTGCACTTCCGGCAAGCGATTTGGACAAGCAGGTCGAACGGGTTCGCATCACGCTACAACCGATGACCCTGGAAGAGATTTCAAAACTATGGTCGGGACTTGTTACGCAGTACAGGCTCTCAGTCGGGTATGAGATTTCGGTGGCCCTCATCGAAAGTACGCTGCCCACGAGAACGCCGCTTCCTGTACTGACGCGAGGACCGGGAGACAGAGGAATCCAGTCACAGGCAAACCTGACGTCTCCATTTCCTGGTTTGGATGCGGTGCGGTTTCCGAATCGGCAGGATTCTGCGCGAATGGGGGATATCCTCGTGCTAACGGGGCAGAACCTGAGTGGCACAAATCTCGGAGTGGTTTTCAATCATCCGCTCTGGACCGCTCCGGTGGAAGTTGCTCCACAATCAGGCGGCACCGACAAGCAAGTCTCGGTGCAGATTCCCAACTCTCCGACGAACTGGCCGGTGGGGTTCTACACCGCCAGCGTGTTGGTGCAGCGACCGGGCGAGCCATTCCGCCGCAACACGAATCTGTTATCGCTGCCCCTTGCGCCGCGGATCACGGTGACTCCTCCGAGCAGTGCCGGACCGACCATTACTTACATCGCGGCGTGCACTCCAGAGGTCCGGCCAGAGCAACGGGCTTCGTTGCTGGTGGGCGATCAGGAGATCCTGGCCCAACCGCATCCTGGGCAGGCGGGCTCGTTAACGTTTCAGGCACAGAATCTCAGTCCGGGAGATTACTTCGTCCGCTTGCGCGTGGATGGCATCGACAGCCAGCTTGTTGATCGTACCGCTGTGCCACCAATGTTTGATTCAACCCAGAAGGTTACGGTGACATGAACAACGGCACAGCATGGGAGGAGGGCAATGCCCGCTATCTCGCGGCAGCCATGACATGGTTGCGAGCCTGCATGGAGCAGTTTGCCGAGCAGAATGCGGACCCGCAGAGCACGGCCGTGCCGCTGCCTTCGAGTCCTCACGGAACCAGGTCCATCTGGCGACATTTCCGAGGTGGAGTGAATGACATTTCTGCGCAGACTGCGATCCGGTTGCTGCCCGCGGGCCCACCGATGAGTGAAACCGTAAGGCAAGCTGCAGCAAACCTCGAGACGGCTGTTGCTATAGATCCCCCGCCTGCGCTTGCGATTCTTGCTCAAAGGGTCGGCCTGTCTGAATTCGAACAGCAGCTGCTCATTCTGTGCCTGGGCATGGAACTTGACACTGGCATCGCCGAGTTGTGCGCGCGCTGCCAGAAGAATCCCTCGCGTCCATTCCCAACCTTTGCTCTCGGCTTCTCTCTATTTTCGGATGCCTCATGGGACGCCCTTTCGCCAGAGCGCCCTCTCCGCTATTGGCGCCTCATAGAGATCAGTCAGCCTGGCGGTCAGCCGCTTACCACGAGCGCGCTGCGCGCCGATGAACGCATTGTCAACTATAGTAAGGGCCTCAACTATCTCGATGATCGTCTGCTTCCGTTAGTGGTTCCGATTGAGACAAACGGCGATGCAGCCGGTCTGCCGAACACGCATCGCGACGTTGTTGACAGCATCGTTTCGCGCCTCAAACAAACGGAATCAACCCGTAGTCTTCCGGTCGTACAACTGCTGGGTGTCGATGCAGCCAGCAAGCACCTAATCGCCAACGAGGTCGTGCGGTCCATCGGCCTTCAGATTTATCGCATGCCGGCAATGTTGCTGCCGACGCAAGCGGCAGATATCGAGACTCTGGCAAGACTGTGGCAGAGAGAAAGCCTGCTTCTCCCGCTCGCACTGTATCTCGACACCTCGGCCTCAAATGCGGAACCGAACACAACCGGACAATCCTCACCCATCAACCGGCTGCTGGAGCGTCTGGAGGGAATTGCTTTCCTGGACACGCGTGATTCCTGGGCCGGACTCCATCGGGCGAATTTCTCGGTCGAAGTGGCGAAACCCACAACCGCCGAGCAGGCCGCTGCCTGGACGGACGCGTTGGGCCTGGCTGCCGGGGACAGCCCGCCGCGTTTGGCAGGTCAGTTCAACCTGAGTTTCACTGCCATCCGCCAGATCGCGCGTGAAGTCCTCGTCACTCCTGCGGAAGATCAGGCCGCACTGCCCGAGCATCTATGGCAGGCTTGCCTGGCACGAACGCGACCGCAATTGGACATCCTCGCGGAACGCATCGACCCCAAAGCAACCTGGGACGACATTGTGCTGCCATCAGCGGAGTCGACGCTGCTGCACCAGATCGCTGAGCAGGTAGCACATCGCACGACCGTGTACGAGCAATGGGGCTTCAGCCAGAAAATGAGCCGCGGCCTGGGCATCAGCGCTCTGTTCTCCGGGGAGAGCGGCACGGGTAAGACCATGGCCGCGGAAGTGATTGCTCATGAAATGCGCATGAACTTGTATCGCATCGATCTGTCCGCCGTAATCAGCAAGTACATCGGTGAGACAGAAAAGAACCTCCGCCGTCTCTTCGATGCCGCCGAAAATGGAGGCGCGATTCTGTTCTTCGATGAGGCGGACGCCCTGTTCGGGAAGCGCAGCGAAGTCAGCGACAGCCATGATCGCTACGCCAACATTGAGATCAATTATCTGCTGCAGCGCATGGAAGCTTACCGTGGATTAGCCATCCTGGCGACCAATATGAAAAGCGCACTCGATCCCGCTTTCTTGCGTCGCCTGCGCTTCATCGTGCGCTTTCCGTTCCCGGGAGTGTCGGAGCGGAAGGCAATCTGGCAAAAAGTATTTCCGGCTGAAGTTCCGAAGGTAGGGCTCGACTTCGACCGGCTGGCGCGGCTGAACATTACTGGCGGACACATACATAACGTCGCCATTAACGCCGCGTTTCTTGCTGCTCGAAGTCGCTCGCCGGTCAATATGTCCCTCATTCTGAGTGCCGCGCGAGCCGAATTTCGTAAGATCGAGCGGCCCATCAACGAGGCCGACTTCCGCTGGCAGGACCCTGCCGAGGTAGCGGCATGAGTATCAAAGTCCATATTGAGCGTTTGATCTTGGATCGAATTCCTGATCACGAGCCGGGAAAAGTAGGAAGATCCATCGAAGTGGAGTTGGCGCGTCTGCTTCGACGAGGCGGACTTTCGCATGAGTTGCTTCAGGGCGGAGCTATGCCGGATGTTACTGCCACCGCAATTCGCGTCAGCCGGGATCGAAACGCAAAACGATTCGGTACCCAAGTCGCGGGCAGCATTTATCGCGGCATTGGAGCTCGCTCATGAGCACACGCTCCATCGCACCAATTGTTTCCACACCTGTCCCCCTGCTTACGTCGACGCACGGGGCGGTTCTGCAGCGTACCTGCGACTGCGGACAGCACACGGTGGGTGGGGCTGAGTGCGAAGAATGCAAGAAGAAAAAAGGGACATCGCTGCAACGCCGCAGTGACGGCGCAGTCGGCCCTGCATTTGCGCCTGCCATAGTGCATGAAGTTCTGAACTCGCCGGGCGAAGCGCTCGCTCCCGAAGCGCGTGCGTTTTTCGAACCACGGTTCGGCCAGGATTTTAGTCACGTGCGGGTTCATCAGGACGCCAGGGCTGCGGAATCCGCGCGCTCTGTCCACGCTCTTGCCTATGCTGTCGGAAACAACCTGGTGTTCGGCGCGGGCCAGTATGCCCCGAGAACCAGCAGCGGCAAGATGCTTCTTGCCCACGAGCTCACGCACGTGGCCCAGCAACGAGATCAACAAACACCCGCACTGCAACGTCAACTCGAAGTTGGCCCTGCCGACGATCATTTCGAACGCGAAGCGAACAGAATGGCAGACGAAGTAGTGTTCGGCGCGGGAAGTAGGGCCACCCTCGAGCCTGTGAGTTCGGAAGCGCCAGCTAGGTTGCAGCGTGCCATGGACTCTCCAGCAGCGGCAACCGAGGCGAAATCCACACCCACTCCGACCGGGATGGCACTAGTGGTTGAAGATGACGACCAGAGTCTTCAGCCAGGTCAAATGCGCAAAGGCGAATTTCTAAACAAGCTCCAGATTTCAATTTGTGCTGCGGCAGACGAGGAATTGAAGGCGGTTGGGCGTACTACGCAGACCTGCCCTTATCTCGCGCGATGGATGAACCATCTGCGCATGAAAGAAAG
>Ga0134127_10000654_pt1 | contig 29917 bp, 15 predicted proteins | sample KB31753_FD_96459 | JGI IMG/M metagenome (GOLD analysis project Ga0134127, IMG submission 96459) | Terrestrial soil microbial communities with excess Nitrogen fertilizer from Kellogg Biological Station, Michigan, USA - KB3-175-3 | ecosystem: Environmental > Terrestrial > Soil > Unclassified ...
CCCGTTGGTGAAGTCATAGAAGGCGGTGATGCGGCTCGCGAGGTCGGGCACGGGCGCGATGCCCGAGTCGATGATCGCGATGCCGATGCCGGTGCCCGTCGGGTCGGTGTCGCTCAGCCCGAGTTGCGACCGGAGGTCGCTGGCCTTCTTGACCGCCTGGTTGATGTTGCCGCCGAGCAGGACGTCCTGCGCGGCCAGCGGGGCGGAGAAGACCGGGGCGTCGATGGAAATGGACCCGATGCCAGGCAGGGTCTCGAGCCACGCGAGGTCGGCGCTCGAAAGCTTCAACGAGATCGCGTTGGCGCGGCGCGCTTGCCGGCCGACGAAGATGCCCCTGCTTCGCAATGCCTTCAACAGCGAGGCCCAGTCGGTGGTCCCGTCGGCGCGCACGATCACGCTGACGGTTCCGGTCGTCCCTGCAGACTGCTCGATTTGCTCGATCTGCCGATCGATCCGGGCCTTCTTCTTCAATGGTCCGCCTTTGACGGCGAACATCACCGGGGCCTGCAGGATCACCAGCGCGGCGACCACGGCCCAGGTACGGACTTTAGGTAGATTCATGACGTGCTCCCGATGAGCAACATCGGATCCAGAACCTCGACAATAGCGGTATTCGAGCTAAGTCGCTTAGATGGAAATGATTAAGTGGTGAAAGCGCCATCTGTGCTCGCAGCGCACATGCTCCGTCACGGAACACGCCCGGAGCGCGCTGCTCGCCTGGCCATCGGCCCAACTCAGCGTTAAAACGTTGGCGGGTTGAGGGTTAGAGCGATGTTTCCGAAACGGAACACGAGGTTTGTGAAGACGGTACACAAGCCAACGGCCGATTACGACTTCAGCAGACAAATTACGACAATGAGCGCGACTTGCGAGTGCGCCGCCAGCCGTTTGATATAGGGGGTCGGCGAAAAAACTATTGCACCCGAATCGCTGAACACTCGCAGCTCGCGCGGGAGCATAATGCGCCCGTCCCGGATGCCAGCACATCTACTCTCCCGCAGGGAGCTCCTCAAGTCGGGCGCCCTCCTTATCGGGTTCAACTTGTTCGAACCGGCCACCCGCCTCTTTGCGCAGGGGCTCCAGGGCGGGACGCCGATGTCGAACGCCGGCGGCCTGCCGGCCGACCAGCTCGACTCGTGGCTGGCCGTCGCGCCCGACGGCACCGTCAGCGTGTTCACCAGCAAGGTCGATCTCGGGACCGGCGTCGGCACGTCGCTCGGACAGATCGTCGCCGAGGAGCTCGACGTTTCCGTGCTCAGGATCCGGATGGAAATCGGCGACACGACAAGGAGCGTCGATCAGGGACGCACGTCGGCCAGCCGCACGCTCGAGCGCGCGGGCCCGCAGCTGCGCCAGGCTGCGGCGGCCGCGCGGCAGGAGTTGCTGAAGCGTGCATCGGTGCAGCTTGGTGCCCCGGCGAGCCAGCTGACGGTGACCGACGGCGTGGTGAGCGTGGCGGGCAATGCCGCCAAGAGCGTGTCCTACGCCACCCTCGTCGGCGGCAAGCGCTTCGACACGAAGATCCAGGCCAGCGGCGAGCAGTGGGACCTGAACCTGGCTGCCGACGTCAAGCCGAAAGACCCGAAGGATTACAAGGTCGTGGGCACGTCGGTGGCGCGATTCGACCTGCCGCCGAAGTTCACCGGTCAATTCCTGTACGCGCACGACGTGCGCGTCCCCGGCATGCTGCACGGTCGCGTCGTGCGCCCGCCGGTCGTCAACTCCCGCCCCGCGTCAATCGACCAGTCGTCGATCGCCGGCATACCCGGTGTCGTGCAGATCGTGCAAAAGGGGAACTTCCTCGGCGTCGTCGCGCAGACCGAGTGGGCGGCGATACGCGCGGCCCGCATGCTGAAGGTGACATGGTCGGAGCCGCCGATGCAGTACCCGACGGGACCCGACGCGATCTACGACTATCTGCGGACGACCAAGCCGGTCGCGGAACGCGTGGCCACCAACACCGGCAACGTGGCGTCCGCGTTCAGCGGCGCCGCGAAGACGTTCGACGCCACCTACCGGTGGCCGTTCCAGATGCACGGGATGATCGGCCCCTCCTGCGCCGTCGCCGACGTGCAGGGGAGCAAGGCCACCATCTGGTCCGGTTCGCAGGCGCCGTTCATCACGCGGAACGGGATTGCGCGCCTGCTCGGCCTGCGCGAGCAGGACGTGCACTTCGTCTACTGCGAGGGGTCGGGCTGCTTCGGCCGCCTCGAGCCTGACGATGCGCCGGAGGACGCGGCGCTGATGTCGCAGGCGGTCGGCAGACCGGTGCGCGTGCAGTGGATGCGCGAGGACGAGCACGGCTGGGAGCCGAAGGGCCCTCCGCAGCTCATCACGATTCGATCGGGGCTCGACGCGCAGGGCCAGGTCACGACGTGGGACTACGCCGAGCAGACGCTGCCGTGGACCGATGCACGCCTGACGCCGATGCTCGCCTCGAGGCAGACGGGCATCAAGCCGGACGAGAACGGCATCGCGCTCGGCGGCGGCGACGGCGCGCCGTATGTCTTCTCGAACCGCAAGGCGGCGGCAGCAACCATCCCGTGGGTGATGACGCCGAACCCGCTGCGCACGGCGAACCTGCGTGCGCCATACTCGCAGGCGCGCTGCTTTGCCGCGGAATCGCAGATGGACGACATGGCGGCCGCCGCCGGCGTCGATCCGGTGGAGTTCCGCCTGCGTTACCTGACGGGCGCCGGCAACGAGCGCGTCGCCGCGGTTCTGCGCGCGGCGGCGATGAGGGCCGGTTGGCAGCCCCGGCCGCACGGCGCGGACGGCGCGCGGGCGTCGGGCGCTCGAAACCGCAACACCGCGACCGGGCGCGGCGTGGCCATCTCCGGCATGGCCGGCACTGTCGTCGCGCAGATCGCCGACGTCGACGTCGAGCGATCGACGGGCAAGGTCACGGTCAGGAAGGTGACCGTCGCGCACGACTGCGGGATCATCGTTAACCCCGACGGCCTGAAGAACCAGATCGAGGGCAACGTGATCCAGGGCACGAGCCGCGCGCTGCTGGAGGAAGTCAGCTTCGATGCCGCCGGCGTGCGGAACCTGAACTGGAACACCTATCCGATCATCCGGTTCCGCGACATCCCGGAGGTCGACATTGTCCTGATCGATCAGCGGGCGATGCCGCCGCTCGGCGGGGGCGAGGCGTCGTCGACGGCAACGGCGGCGGCGATCGGCAACGCCATCTTCGACGCCGTCGGCGTGCGCCTGCGCCAGGCGCCGTTCACGCCGGACAGGGTCCGGCGTGAAGTGGAAAAGTGGAAAAGTGGAAAAGTTTAAGAAGTAAGTCGAAAGTAGAAAGTCGAAAGTAGAAAGTCGAAAGTAGAGGATTCTGCATGCAGCGGCGGGAGTTCATCGCGGGTCTGGCGGCCATCGGCGCGAGCACGCTCGTCCCGGACTTGCTCGAGGCCGCGCAGCCCCGGCCGGCGACGGCGGTATCGCCGTTCCGCATCGACGTCCACTATCACGGCAACTCGCCCGGCTTCATCGCCGCCATCAAGGCGCGGAACACCGGCCAGATGCCGCTCATGAACTGGACGCCTGCGAAGGCGCTCGAGGACATGGATCGCGACGGCGTCGCGACCTCCGTCATGTCGACGAGCGAGCCGAGCGTCTACTTCGGCGACGCCGCGGCGGCGCGCGCGCTGGCGCGCGAGTGCAACGAGTACTTCGCCAGGCTCGTGTCGGATCGTCCGGCGCGCTTCGGCATGTTCGCCACGCTGCCGCTGCCCGACGTCGACGGCGCGCTGAAGGAGATCGAATACGCCTACGACACCTTGAAGGCCGACGGCGTCTGCTTCATGAGCAGCTACGAGGGGAAGTACCTCGGCGACCCGGCGTTCGCGCCGGTGATGGACGAGCTGAACCGGCGGAAGGCGGTTGCCTACACCCACCCGTTCCGCGGCGCGATGATCAACATGCTGCCGGACGGGCGCAACATGGGGATCACGCTCTCGACCGAAACGACGGTCACGATCCAGAGCATCCTCTACACGAACACCGCCACGCGCTGCCCTGACATCCGCTTCATCTGGTCGCACGGCGGCGGCACGGCCCCCTACATCACCGGCCGGCTCGGCGCCGGGGTCGGTCCCGACGGAAAGCCGAACGCGAACCTGGCCGCGCTGCAGAAGTTCTATTACGACACCGCGCAGGCGTTCAATCCGTACACGCTGGCGACGTTCACCGCGGTCGTGCCGAACTCGCACATCCTGTTCGGCACTGACTATCCATTCGCCCAGGCAGGCACCGTGGCGAAGGGGCTCGCCGAGGCCGGTTTCACGGCGGCGAACCTGCGCGCAATCGAGCGCGACAACGCGCTCGAGTTGTTTCCCCGGTTGAGAAGGACGTAGGCATTCATGGAGGGGTTATGTTGCGACGGGTTTCCATCGCGGCACTGCTGTTCGCACTGATCGTCATGGCCGCGCCCGCGATGGCGCAGACCACCAACGGCGTCATCTCCGGCATCATCAGCGACGCGCAGGGGGGCGTGCTTCCCGGCGTGACCGTCACCGCGCGCAACGTCGATACCGGCGCGATGCGCAACATCGTCACCGAAGGCGACGGCCGCTTCCGGCTCGCGGCCCTGCCGCCCGGGCGCTACGAGGTGAAGGCCGAGCTCCAGGGCTTCGGCGTCGTCACGGTGCCCGACATCACCGTGCTGGTCGGTACCGAGGTCACCCGCAACATCACGATGCAGGTGCAGGGGCTGAACGAGTCGGTGACGGTCACCGGCGAGGCGCCGATCGTCGAGGTGACCCGGAGCGACGTCTCGGGCGTCATCACGCAGCAGCAGATGCAGATGCTGCCGCTGGCCACGCGCCAGCCGATGGATCTCGCGCTGCTGATGCCGGGCACGAGCCAGGACGCGGTGCGCGCGCGCAAGGCCAACTCGAACGTCGGCGCCGGCGCGTTCACCAATGGCTCCGCGCTCCTCGTCGACGGCGTCTGGAACAAGGAAGGCAACACCGGCGAACCGCGCCAGGACTTTCCGCAGTCGGCGATCCAGGAGTTCAAGGTGTTGCTGAGCCAATCGCCCGCGGAGTACGGCTGGACGGCCGGCGGCGCCGTGTCGATGGCGACCAAGAGCGGCACCAACCAGGTGCACGGCGAAGGGTTCGAGTTCTATCGCGACAAGGCGCTCAACACGATGGATCCGTTCGCGAAGGCCGCCGGGCAGGCGAAGCCGGCCTTCAGCCGCCACCAGTACGGCGGCGCCATCGGCGGTCCGATCGTCAGGGACAAGCTGCACTTCTTCGAGGCCGCCGTAGCGCTGCAGAACAACCTCTATGACAACGTCGTCGTCAGGCAGCCGGCGTTCTACGGGAGCCTGAACGGCGTGTTCAAGAGTCCCGAGTACAACCACATGTCGTTCACGCGCGGCGACTGGCAGGTGAACCAGAAGCAGAACCTGTTCGTGCGCTACGCGTGGCAGGTGTCGGATTTCACGTGCGAAGGGTGCGCGGCGTCCTCGTCGCAGCCGTGGTTCTCGCCGGGCGGCGGCATCAAGCAATCGCGTTACGCCTGGGCAGGCGCGCATACGTGGGTCCTGTCGCCGCGCGTGCTGAACGAGGTGCGCGGCCAGTGGACGACCTACCTGTTCCGCGCGCACGTGCCGGGCGTCGAGCCGCAGCGGAAGCTGTACGACGAGTCAGCGGCGCGGATCGCCGGCACGACGCAGATCTACGCGTTCCCGAGCCTCGGGTCGTGGGGCGCCAACACCAACCAGTACGGCGACCTGCTGTCGCGGCAGCTGCGCGACGACATGTCGATCACCACGGGCCAGCACACCTGGAAATTCGGCGCCGGCGGCCAGAGCCTTCCCATCCGGCAGTCGATCCGCAAGGCGCAGGGCACGTGGACGTTCTCGGTCGATCAGCCGTTCAACCCGAGCAACCTCGCGTCGTTCGTGCCGGTGCCCGGCTCGGTCCAGCAGTTCACGGCCGCGCTGCTCAACGTGCCGCTCTACGCACCGAACGTGCTGTGGGACACCTACGCCGAGGACGAGTGGAAGCCGGCGGCGGGCGTCACGCTGAACCTCGGCGTCCGCTACGAGTACCAGGCCAAGGTCTACAACCAGGGACGCGATCTGAACGACAAGGAAATCTTTCCCACGACCGGCACCGCGACGAGCCTGGCGCCGCTCGTGGACTTCTCGCATCGCGGCGACAAGAACAACTTCAGCCCGCGTGTCGGGCTCGCGTGGGACCTGAAGAACGACGGCAGGACGGTCGCGCGCGCCGGCTACGGGCTGTACTACAACGTCATGAACACGCAGCTCGAGCTGTCGGAAATCCAGAACTACCGGCAGTTGAACGCCGTCATCGCCAACCCGAGCTACCCGGACCCGTACGGCGGCCGCGATCCGATCTCGTTCGTGTCGGCCGGCGTGCAGAACATCGCCGTGCAGGCTAACGATCTCGAGAACCTGCAGTCCGCGGCCTACACCGGCGGCGTCTCGCAGTCGCTGACCTCGGCGCTCGCGATTCACGTGGACGGCGTCTACAACCGGATGACGAAGGTGCCGATGGCCATCGACATCAACCCGCGCAGCGGCGGGACGACGGGCCTCAGGGCGCTGCCGCAGTTCGGGCGTGTGCTGCAGACGCAGTCGATCGGCTTCGCCGACTACAAGGCGCTGCTCGTCCGGCTGGAGAAGCGGCTCGATCACAACTACATGTACACGGTCTCCTATACGCTGGCGGGGACCAACGGCAACGTGAGCAGCTCGAGCTTCAGTTCGACCGTCACCGACTCGGCGCACATCGACTACGACAACGGCCCGAACAACAGCGACCGGCGCCATGCGCTCGTCGCCAGCGGCTCGTTCGTCCTGCCCTCCGACGTCGTCTTCGGCGCGGTCTTCACCGCCCGCTCGACGATGCCGTTCAGCGCGATTGCGGGGACCGATCTCAACGGCGACGCGAACATCACCGACTACGTGCCCGGCACGACGCGCAACGTCTTCAACCGCGGCAACGACGCGCAGATGATGGCGCGCGTGAATGCCTACCGCGCGACCGTCGGGATGGCGGCGCTGCCGGCGTCGCAGATCAACACGAACGAGTTCTACGCGCTCGACGTGCGCGCGAGCAAGTCGATCCGCCTCGCCACCGACCGGAGGGTCGAGCTCGTGGCGCAGGTGTTCAATGTGCTGAACCGCACGAACCTGCTGGCGGCATGGCAAACCAATGCGCGGTCGGCCGCGTTCGGCACCATCACGTCCGCGGCGAACATGCGCCAGGCGGAGCTGGCCGTGCGGTTCTCGTTCTGAGCAGGGGGCAGGGGGCAGGGGGCAGGAGGGTGCAGGTGAGAGGCAGCTGCGGATGACAGGGGGCAGGAGAGTCGTTGCGCTCGTCGTCCTCGTTGCGGGCCTGATCATCGCGCTGCACGCGCAAAGCAAGCTGCTGGCGCCGACCGGCACGCTGCGGTCCTCCTTCATCGCGACCAACCCGGTGCAGGGCCGGGTGGACCCGAAGACGGGGGCCACCTCCGGCCCCGCCGCCGATCTGACGCGCGAGCTCGCGCGCCGCATCGGCGTGCCATCCGTCGTGACGCCGCTGCCCGACGCGGGCGCCGTGCTCGACAGCGTCAGGAACGGCACGGTGGACATCGGGTTCCTCGCCGTCGAAGCCGAGCGCGCGACGCAGGTCGATTTCTCGGACGCCTATTCCAGCTCCGGCGCCGCGTACGCGGTGCGCACCGATGCCCCGTTCCAGAAGTCGGCCGACGTCGATCGCGCGGGCGTGACGATTGCCGCCATTACCGGCCAGGCGCCCGAGGTCTACGTGCGCGAGCACGTGAAGAACGCGCGCGTCCAGTCGCTGCCGGCGGTGCCGCCGAACGCGGAGATGGGCAGGATGCTGCTCGACCGCAGGGTGGATGCGTTCGCCGCCAATCGCACGCGGATGGAGGAGCTCGTCCGCGACGTCCCCGGGTTGCGCGTGCTCCCTGACGACTACATGGTGACGCTGCAGGCGATCGTTGTCCCGAAGGGGAAGGCCGCTCAGCTGGCGGAGGTCAATCGGTTCCTCGCTGACGTCCGCAAGTCGGGGTTCGTGCTCTCATCGCTCGAGAAGGCCAAGATCGCCGGCGTCAAGGTCGCGCCCGAGCCGCGGCCATAACGCGCCTCACGTGCCCGCTTGCGGCGTCATGGGCTGCAGCGGATGCTGAGGCGTCGCGGCCCTCGTCCTCTGGCCGGTTCCCTGCACGTGGGTCGTCGTGGCAGTGCGCCGGCTTGTTCTCGGCATCGTCGTCGTGGCGGGCGCGGCTGCGTTCGTCTATCTCGGCCGCCGCTTTTCACTCGCCGACGTGGCGATACTGCTCAGCGGCACGCCGCACGATCGGTACGCGCTCGATCTGAAATTCCGTCGGCTCGACGACACCACCGACGGCCGGCGATGGATTGCCTCCGCGCAGGAATCGCTCCTCCGCCCGCGCGCCACGGCGTTGCCGCTCGTTGATGTCATGCCCCTGGACGCCGACGCCGTCGCCTACACCCTTCATCTGCGGCGAGGGCAGCGATATGCCGCCGGCGTTCGCGCCGGCAAGCCCGTATTCATCGATCTGTTCGAGCAGACAGCCTCGGGCCCGCGACATGTCAGCAGTGCGCCCGCGGACACGTCTTCCCTCTCTGTCGAGATTTCATCTGACGGTGACTATCTCGTACGTCTCCAGCCTACGCTGGACGGAGCCGCCGGCGCCGTGGTCTCGCAGACCATCGAGCCGAGCCTGGCGCTGCCGGTGCAAGGCGCGAAGCGCTCGAGCATCCAGAGCGGCTTCGGCGCGGCGCGCGATGCCGGCGCCCGCCGTCACGAGGGGGTCGACATCTTCGCCGCGCGCGGGACGCCCGTGATTGCGGCGGCGGACGGCATCGTGACGTCGGTCGGCATGAACGGCCTCGGCGGCAAGGTCGTCTGGGTCGTCCGCCCGTTGCGCGGAGAGTCGTTGTACTACGCGCACCTCGACACGCAGGCCGTCAAGGCTGGCTCGTACGTGAAGCGCGGCGAGGTGCTGGGAACGGTGGGGAACACCGGCAACGCCCGCGGCGGGCCGACGCATCTCCATTTCGGGATTTACGCGCGCGGCGGCGCCGTCGATCCGCTGCCGTACGTAGCGTCAGTCGTTCAGCCTCCGGAACACGCCTTCGTAAATCACCGGCGCGCCGCGCGTCGGTAACGCGCGAGGGCAGACAAAGGGCTGAACACGACGCTCGCCGGCGGGCACGTCGTCGCCGTCAGCCCTTGACGTAGGCGAGCTTCGCGGCGACCTGTCCGCCGCGGACCGTGAACACGTCCACGCCGCGGAGATGCCAGGGCTGGCCGTCGCGCACCTTGCGGTACACCCACCGGACGACCGCGCGGTCATCGCAGACGATGACGTCTTCCGCCTCGAAGACCGCGCCCGCGTTGCGCGCGAACCACGCGCGCCAGTAGTCCACTACCGCCGCCCTGCCCTGGATGCGCCGGCCGTCGGGCGGCGGTGAGGTGTCCTCGAAGACGGTGTCGTCGGTCAGCACGTCGGCAAGCGCGTCCGCGTCGTGCCGGTTGAAGGCCTCGTTGAAGCGGTCGATCGTCGAGCGCGTCGATTCGGATCGCATCGGGCGATCAGCTTACCGGAGCACGTGGCTTGTTGTAGAGTGTGCGCGCGCAGACATCACATCTGCCGGGGACGTCCGTCCCAGGAGGGTCCACATGCGGAGATCTTTGCGTTCGCTCATGGCCCTGCACGTCGCCGTCTTGGCATGCACCCTCGTCTTGCCCGCGCTCGCGCGGGCGCAGCAGACCAGCGGCATCGCCGGGCTGGTGCGGGACAGTTCCGGTGCGGTGCTGCCCGGCGTCACGGTCGAAGCGGCGAGCCCGGCGCTCATCGAGAAAGTGCGCAGCGCGGTCACCGATGCGCAGGGGCGTTTCAACATCGTCAATCTGAGGCCCGGGACGTACGTCGTCACCTTCTCGCTCGCCGGGTTCAATGCCGTGAAGCGCGAGGGCATCCAGCTCACCGCCGGCTTCACCGCCGCGGTCAACGCCGACCTGCAGGTCGGCGCCCTCGAAGAGACGATCACCGTGAGCGGCGAGACGCCGCTCATCGACACGCAGAACACCCGCCAGCAGAAGGTGCTGTCGAGCGAGCTGCTCGACGCGCTGCCGAGCGGGCAGAAGACGGCGATCAACGTCGTGTCGCTCACCCCCGGCATGACGACCGCCGGGCTCGCGGACGTGGGCGGGTCGCTCGGCACCTACAATGCCGGCGGCAACGGCACGACGTTCCACGGCAAGACGGGCTTCAAGCGCGAGTTCGACGGCATGCGCGTCGAGAACATGGAGGCGGACGGCAACAACGGCTACATCCTCAACGCCATCACCGTCCAGGAAACGACCGTCGAGACCGGCGGCGTCTCCGCCGAGAGCGACATGAGCGGCGTCTCGCTGAACATGATTCCCAAGGAGGGCAGCAACGCCTTCCGCTTCATGGCCACGGGCCTGTTCACCAACGAGCACCTGTCGACCGACAACTTCGGCGAGAACCTGCGCGCGCGCGGCGTCACGCTGCCGAGCAAGGTGATCAACATCTACGACTGGTGGGGCACGGCGGGAGGCCCGATCAAGCAGGACAAGCTGTGGTTCTTCGCCGCGGAACGCATCTGGGGCAACAGGAACCAGCGCGCCAACACGTTCTGGAACAAGACGCAGGGCTCGCCGTTCTACACCCCCGACCCGGCGCGTCCCTTCCAGCCCAACGAGTACTACAAGTCGCACGCGGCCCGCGTCACGTGGCAGGCGTCGCAGCGCAACAAGGTGAACGTCTTCTTCGACGTGCAGAAGAACTGCAAGTGCTATTCGGGAACCGGGCTGACCGCGGTGACGACGACGGCGCCCGAGGCGGACGCGCAGCTGCGGTTCTGGCCGCAGTTTCTCGCGCAGGCGGCCTGGTCGGCGCCCGTCACCGATCGGCTGCTGCTCGAAGCGGGCTACTCGGCGACGATCTCGCACTGGCCGCGCGTGTCGAACGCCGGCGTGAGCACCGACTCGATCCGGATCACGGAGGCGTCAACCGGCTTCGTCTACGGTGCGCCGGAAACGCTGCAGGACCTGCAGGACAGCGACCGCTACGCGCAGCGCGTCAGCGTCTCGTACATCACGGGCACGCACACGTTCAAGAGCGGCTTCCAGCTCGGTCAGGGCGTCAAGAACCTGCACCAGTATTCCTGGACCGACTACAACTACACGTTCCTGCGCGGCGTGCCGACGCAGATCACGCAGCTCGCCACGCCGTACTTGCGCAAGGAGCGCATTCGCGCCGACCTCGGGCTCTTCGCGCAGGATCAGTGGGCCGTGAAGCGGCTCACCGTCAACTACGGCCTGCGGTTCGACTACTACAACGCCTACGTGCCCGAGCAGCACATGCCGGCGACGAAGTTCGTGCCCGCGCGCGTTTTCGAGCCGGTCTATCACGTGCCGCTCTGGAAGGACGTCAGCCCGCGTCTCGGCGTCGCCTACGACCTGTTCGGCAACGGCAGGACCGCGGTGAAGGCGTCGCTCGGGCGCTACGTCGGCAAGACGGCGATCGCCGTCGCCGCCGACAACAACCCGGTGACGCGCTCGGTGCTGAGCGCCACGCGGACGTGGACCGACGCCAATGGCAACTACGTCCCGGACTGCAACCTCGCGAACCTCGCGATCAACGGAGAGTGCGGCGCCATCAGCAACACGAACTTCGGACGCGCCAACGCGAATGCGACGCAGTACGCGGCCGAGACGATCCATGGCTGGGGCGTGCGCGACTACCTGTGGGACCTGTCCGCCGAGGTGCAGCATCAGCTCGGGGCGGGCGTCTCGCTGAATGCGGGCTACTACCGGAATTGGTACAACAATTTCCTGGTGACCGACAACGGCGACGTCGCGCCATCCGACTACAGCTCCTACTGCATCACGGCGCCGAACGACACGCGGCTGCCGGGCGGCGGCGGGTACCAGGTCTGCGGGCTCTACGACATCTCGCCGGCGAAGTTCGGCCGCGTGACGAACCTGGTGACGCTGTCGAAGCATTACGGCACGGAGACGTTCGTCTCGAACTTCATCAACATCAGCCTCAACACGCGACTGTCGTCGGGCGCGCAGTTCAGCGCCGGGTTCGACACGGGGCGGACGGTCAACGACGCCTGCTTCGACGTCGACTCGCCGGGCGCGGGCGCCGCGGCCAACCTCCCCGGCGTCTCGAGAACGCCGACGCCGTTCACCGCGACGACCGTCGACGGCCGGACGATCTGCAGGGCGACGACCCCGTGGGGCGCCAACGCGCAGTTCAAGGCGAACGGCAGCTATCCGCTCCCCGCGGAATTCGCCGTGAGCGGCACGCTGCAGAACGTGGCCGGCCCGATGATCACCGCCAACTACACGGTGCCGAACGGGCTCGTCGCGCCGTCGCTCGGACGCGACCTGGCGGCGTGCGGCGGCCGCACGCCGTGCACGGCCAGCGTCGCCGTCCCGCTCGTCGCACCGCAGACGATGTTCGAGCCGAGGCGGACGCAGCTGGATCTGCGCCTGACGAAGTTCATCAGGCTGGCGCGCGCGCGGCTGCAGGTGAACCTCGACGTCTACAACACGCTCAACGCCAGCGACGTCGTCACGCTCAACACGAACTACGGCCCGAGCTGGCTGCAGCCGACGTCGTTCCTGACCGGGCGCCTGTACGAGATTGGGGTGCAGTGGAGCTATTAGTTGGCCCGTGGTATTTACGAATTGATGAAATTACGAATTGACGAATTGATTTAGGAATTGGCCCTGCTCAATTCTCCAATTCCGATTCGTCAATTCGTCAATTCGTCAATTCGTAGATTCGTAAATCCGCCCGTTCAGAACGTGAACCTGACGGCGAGCTCGGCCTGCTGCCGCGGCTGCACCTCGAGGACGCGTCCGAACGAATTGGACAGGGCGTTCTCCTGCCACGTCCCCGCGATGCCCAGGTTGTCGGTCCCGAACAGGTTGAACACCTGCGCGATGAACTCGACGCGCCGCATCCCCAGACCCACGGCCTTGCTCGCCCGCAGATCGAAGCGGTTGTAGCCGTTGCCATCGAGCTGGCTCCCGGGAATCGGCGCGCGGCCGTTCTGCGCCCGCCACGCGTTGACGGCCGCGAGGAACGTCGAGTTGTCGCCTCGATTCCCCTGGTTCCTCGTCGTTCCCGGCACGTAGTCGGTGCCCGCCGCCCCATCGGCGTTCAGGTCGATCCCTGCGCGCGCGCTGAACGGCATCGTCGAACGGAGCGTCCACACGCCTCCGAGGCTGATCTCGTACGGCAACACCACCGACCCGCTCGCGACGAAGCTGTGACGTCGATCGCCGCTGCCCGGCCCCCTGTCGAGACCCGGATTGTAGAAGTCGGTAATCGTCCCGGTCGGCCCCTCATTGGTCTCCTTCGCCAGCGTGTACGAGAGCATGTACTGATGCCGGTTGGCGAACCGCTTGTCGAGCCGCACCAGCATCGCCCGGTAGTCGTGGAAACCGGCCGACCGCAGCTGGACGATGTTGCCCCAGCCCGCAATCGGGCGTACGCGCGTAACTGGGTCCGGTGTGTTGATGTTCGCCGACTGCGTCATCTTGTCGACGTTGGTATACACGCCGTCGACGTGGACCGCCATGTTCGCGCGCAGCTCCTGCGAGTAGCCGAGCGTAAGCCCCTTCGCCTCGGCATTCTGCATGTTGTCATCGAGGATGTTGACGTTCGGCGTCGCGGTGACGGTGACGAACGCCTGTGGCGAGAGGCCGTTGTAGGGATCCGGATATGACGGATTCCGGATGTTGACCTGGTTCTGCAGCAGCGTCGTGAGCTCGGGCCGTATCTGGTTCTGCATCAGGTACTGGTAGTACCAGCCGTAGGCCGCGCGCACCACCGAACGGCCGTTCCCGGCGATGTCCCACGCCACGCCGAGTCGCGGCGCGACGTTGTTGTTGTCGCCGCGCGACTTCGGATGCACCAGCTCGCCCAGCCGTTCACGGCCGGCGAGGCTGATGTGCGTGTTGAACGAGTGGTACTGGTTGTCGTAACGCAGGCCCAGGTCCGCCGTCAGGTTCGGCAGAATCTTCCACTGATCGGCGACGTATCCCTGAATCCAGTGGTTCTGCAGGTTGCGCGGCAGCGGCGGAAACGACGCCGTGAACTGAATCGGGTTCCGCAGCCTGGCCATCGCCGCCGCGGTGCCATCGAAGAACTGATCGGTGGAGAACACCCACGTACCAAGATTGACTCCCTGCTCCTCCGGCGAGTAGAGGCGCACGTAGGCGCCGCCGACCTTCACGGAGTGGCTGCCGGGCGACCAGGTGAAATCGTCGCGATACTCCTGCCGGTCGGTCCAGTTCATGGACAGTGCGTTGGATCCCCACGTCAGGCTCGGGAACTGAAAGATCGCGGGCGTGTAGTTCGCGAACCGCTCCGCCGGAAACTGTCCCTTCTTCGCCGGATCCCAGAAGCCGACGCCGGGCGGCGCGTTGCGGTTGTCGAGATGCGACGGCGGGATCTGCGCACGCACCTCGTTGAGCATGCGGGGCCCGACCACCCACGTGTGGCCCAGGAGGTTCGAGTCGCGCGGCGACCACACGTCGGCGCCGACGTTGGCCGCGTTGAATCCGCCGCAGTCCTCGCACTGGATGTGCTCGAGGTCGGTGACGTAGCGCCAGAAGAACGTCTGCTGATGATTGATCTGGTAGTCCATGCGCGCGAACCAGGCCCGCCGCATGTAGGTGCGTGGAAACGTTCCCTCGAGCGCCGAATAGAACTGAGGCTGGCCCGTGTTGACGATTGCCTCCCTGGCTTCGCGCGATCGTTCGAACGCCGCGAAGAAATGCAGTTGATCGCGAATGATCGGTCCGCCGACTGCGACCCCGACCGAATGCCGGCGGTACTCGGGCTTCGGCGCGCCAGCGTCGTGCAGTTCCTGTTCGAACCTGTCGAGTGCGTTGAGGCTCTTGTCGCGGAAGTACTCGAACGCCTCGCCGCCGAACCGGTTCGTCCCGCTCCTGGTGGCCACCTGGACGACGCCGCCGACCGCGTTGAATTCGGCCGACGACTGGCTGATGTTCACCTTGAACTCGCGCACCGCGGCCTGCGGCACCTCGAGGTGCTGCTGCCCCGAGTTGTTCGACATGTTCATGCCGCCGTCGGCGTAGTAGAGATTCATCTGGCCGCCGTTGCCGCCGCCGGCGCCGATGGTCGCCGTCGGGCGGCGCCCCGACAGGTTGTTCATGCTGGTGCCAGGCAGCAGCAGCGCGAGCGAGATGGGCATCCGGTTGGCCACCGGCAGCATCTCGATCTGCTCCTGCGTGACGACCGCCGCGACCTGCGTCTGCGTGACCTCGACGACGGGCGCTTCCCCGGTGACGGTGAGCGTCTCCCGCAGGCCCTGCACGTTCATCGTTAGGTCGCGATTCAGCTCGAGGCCGATCGTGATCGTGAGGTCCGCGACCTCCGCGTTCGCGAACCCCTGCAGCTCCGCCGACATCCCGTAGCGCCCCGGCTGGAGCCCGGGCAGGCGGTAGGTGCCGTTCGACTCGGTAACCGCCGTCCGGATGGCTCCGCTGTCCACGTTGCGCAGCGTCAGGCTGACGCCCGGAAGCACGCCTCCCTGGGCGTCGCGCACTGTGCCGCTGATGATCCCGCCCACGCTCTGTGCCGCCGCCGGCGCCGTCAACCCGAGCAGAGCAGCCAGGGTCAACGCCGCCAGATGACCGCCACGACCCGTTCGCCACGTCAGCATAAGACCCTCCTTCAGTACAGGAACGCCTGAGAGACGTACTCCAGGATCCGCGCGTGCTGGTCGATCCGAGAAGCAAACCGCCGATGGAACTACCGCCGGGCCGTGCTATTCCTCCGGAGTGGCGGCCGGGTTGCGCGCCGGCGGCGAATAGGCTTTGAGAAACGCGATCATGTCGTCGACCTGGCGGCCGCTACTCTAGGGGGGGATGGCAGGGGTGTCAAGGCATTTGGAGTCGATCGGAGCGATAATCACGCCGCGTGCGGACACCGCTGCGTGTTTCGATCGCACTCCTGGTCACCGCCGGCGCGTTCGGTGTCGTCTCGCCTCCCGCCCTTTCTCACCTGAAGGCCGCCGGGGGACAGACGCCATCGGCCGCGCGTCCTGCTGCGCCTGCGCAGCGCGCGGCGCTCGACCGGTTCTGCGTGACCTGTCACAACGCCAGGCTGCGCACGGCCGGACTTCTGCTGGACCAGGCGGATGTCGGCCGTCCGGAGGCAGACGCCGCGGTGTGGGAGAAGGTGTTGCACAAGCTTCGCGCGCGCGAAATGCCTCCGGCCGGCGTGCCGCATCCGGATGACGCGACCTACAACGCACTGGCGGCGTACCTCGAGACGGCGCTCGACGGCGCCGCTGCGGCGCATCCAAACCCCGGCAGGCCTGGCGCCTACCGCCTCAATCGTTTCCAGTACGCCAATTCGATTCGCGATCTGGTCGGGCTCGAGATCGACGCCGCGGCGCTGCTGCCCGCAGACGATTCGGGCTACGGCTTCGACAATATCGGCGACGTGCTGACGATCTCGCCGCTGCTGCTCGAGAAGTATCTGTCCGCGGCGGCGACGATCAGCCGGCTGGCCGTAGGCGATCCGCTGCTCGCGCCGACGTCGACCGATTACGTGGTTCCGCCCGCCACCGTCCAGACCGAGCGCGACAATCACGATCTGCCGATCGGCTCGCGTGGCGGCCTCGCCGTCCGCCATCATTTCCCGCTCGATGCCGAATACGTGGTCAAGGTACGCCTGCAGCGGGGGAAGGACGCCACGACGATTGTCGGCATGTCGGACGAGCACCAGCTCGACATTCGCCTGGACGGTCGCAGGATCAAGTTGTTCTCCGTGGGCGGCACGGGTCCGGTCAGCGACGAGGGGCTGGAGGTGCGCGTTCCCGTGACCGCGGGATCGCACCTGGTTGCCGCGACGTTCGTCAAAGACACGGTGAAGCCCGAAGGCGTGCTCGACGCCGCCGGGGACCAGGCGTTTTTCGAGGGCGTCGGCGGCGTGTCGATTGCCGGTCCGTACGGCGCGAGCGGGCCGGGTGACACGGCCAGCCGCAGGAAGATCTTCGTGTGCCGCCCGCGGGGGCGCACAGACGAGGATGCGTGCGCGGCCACGATCGTGACGACGCTCGCTCGACGCGCGTACCGGCGTCCGATCGCGAAGGACGAGATTCCCTCGCTGTTGATCCCCTACAGGTCGGGGCGCGAACACGGGGGGTTCGACAACGGGATCAGGCTGGCGTTGCAGCGGATTCTCGTCTCGCCCGACTTTCTGTTCTGGGTCGAGGTCGATCCCGCGGGGGCGCCATCAGGTACCGCCTATCGCATCAGCGACGTCGAGCTCGCCTCGCGCTTGTCCTTTTTTCTATGGAGCAGCGGTCCCGATGACGAGCTGCTCGACCTGGCCGCGCGCGGCCGGCTCCACGATCGCCCGGTGGTGGAACGCCAGGTCGCGCGCATGCTGGCCGACCCGCGCGCGCACACGCTGGTGTCGAACTTCGTCGGCCAGTGGCTCTACCTGCGCAACATCGACGCGGTGCTGCCGGACCCGTCGGCGTTTCCCGATTTCGACGAGAACCTCCGCGCGGCCCTCGCCCGGGAAACAGACCTGTTCTTCGACAGCATGATGCGTGAGGATCGCAGCCTCCTGGATCTACTCGGCGCCGATTACACCTTCCTGAACGAGCGGCTGGCGCGGCATTACGGCATCGCCGGCGTGCGTGGCACCGAGTTCCGGCGCGTGACGCTGACCAGCGACGAGCGCAAGGGGCTGCTGGGCAAGGGAAGCGTGCTCACGGTGACGTCGTACCCGAACCGGACGTCGCCGACCCTGCGGGGCAAATTCATCCTCGAAAATCTCCTCGGCTCGCCGCCGCCACCCCCGCCGCCCAACGTCCCCTCGCTGAAGGAGGACAAGGACGTCAGCCAGCTGTCGATGCGGCAGCGCATGGAGCTGCATCGCGCGAGCCCCGTGTGCGCCAGCTGTCATGCGCGGATGGACCCGCTCGGGTTTGCGCTCGAGAATTTCGATGGTCTCGGCAGGTGGCGGGCGGGCGTCGATGCATCGGGCGTGCTTCCCGACGGCACGAAGATCGACGGCCCGGTCGGATTGCGGCAGGTCGTCCTCGACAAGAAGGACCAGTTCGTGACGACGGCCACGGAACGGTTGCTGACCTACGCGCTGGGAAGGGGTGTCGAGCCGTACGACATGCCTGCGGTGCGGACGATCGTGCGCGACGCGGCGCCCCGTGACTACCGCTGGTCGTCGATCATCATGGGGGTCGTCACCAGCGTGCCGTTTCAGATGAGGAGAGCCCGCTGACATGATGGTCTTCCGGAAGGCGATACCGAGGCGGACGTTCCTTCGCGGCGCGGGAACCGCGCTCGCGCTGCCGCTGCTCGACGCGATGGTGCCGGCGTTCGCCTCGGCGGCGCAAATCGCCGCGCCGCGCGCGGCCCGCTTGTCGTTTTTCGCGGTGCCGAACGGCATCATCATGGACAAGTGGACGCCCGCTGCGGCCGGCAGCGGCTTCCCGATGACGCCCGTCCTCGAGCCGCTGGCGGCCTTCCGCGATCGCATGGTGGTGGTGGGCGGCCTGGCCAACAACGAAGCCCGCAAGCTGGAATTCGAAATCGCCGGCGACCACCCACGTGCCTGCAGCGCGTATCTCACGGCGACGCATCCGAAGATGACGTCGGGCGCCGACATTCACTGCGGCGTCTCGGTGGACCAGGTCGCGGCGAAGGCGCTTGGCGGGCAGACGCCGCTGCCGTCGCTCGAAATCGGGCTCGAGACGCCGATGATCGGCGCGTGCGAGTCCGCCTACAGCTGCGTCTACTACAACACCATCGCCTGGAGAGGACCGGAGACGCCGCTGCCGATGGAGAACCGGCCGCGCGCGGTGTTCGAGCGGCTCGTCGGCGACAGCACCGACCCGGCGGAGCGTGCCGCGCGCCGGCGCGAGAACCGCAGCATCCTCGACCTCGTGTCAGGGGACCTGGCGCGGCTGATGCGATCGGTGGGCCAGACGGACCGGCTGAAGCTCGATCAGTATTCCGAGGCCGTTCGCAGCGTCGAGCAGCAGATCCAGGTGCTGGAGCAGCAGGCGCCGAAGGAACTGCCGGACATGCAGAAGCCGATCGGCATCCCGGAAAAATTCTCCGACTACACCCGGCTGATGCTGGATCTGCAGGTGCTCGCCTTCCAGGGGGACATGACGCGGGTCAGCACGTTCATGCTCGGCCACGAGATGGGCGGCCGCGCCTACCCGGAGCTCGGCTTCGGCGACCAGCATCACTCGCTGACGCATCATCAGGGCGACCAGGCGAAGATCGAGAAGATCATCCAGATCAACGTCTTTCACGCGACGCTCTACCAGTACTTCCTCGAGAAGATGCGCTCGATTCCCGACGGCGACGGGTCGCTCCTCGATCGGTCGCTCCTTGTCTACGGCAGCCCCTTGAGCGACGGCAACATGCATCTCTACAGGGACCTGCCCGTCCTGCTGGTGGCCGGCGCCGCGACGGGGATCGCCGGGAATCGTCATGTGCGATATCCGGACGACACGCCGATGGCGAACCTGTATTTGACGCTGCTCAACAGGCTCGGCGTCGACGTCGACCGCTTCGGCGACAGCACCGGCCCGGTGACGCTATGAAAGGGATCGCCGCCGGCCTCCTTGCGCTGTCGTTGTCGGTCGTTGCGCCCGGCGTGGCCGCGGCGGACACGCTGATCGATGCGGTGGCCAGAGGCGATCGAACCGCGGTCCGCGAGCTGTTGCGGAACCACGCCGACGTCAACCGCGCGCAGGCCGACGGTTCCACGGCGCTGGTGCTCGCCGTGGAACGCAATGACGTGGAGCTCGCCACGCTTCTCGTCCGGGCGCAGGCGAACGTCAACGCGGCGAACGAGTACGGCGCCACCGCGCTGTCCGTCGCCGCCTCGAACGGCAGCGCCGCATCGATCGCGCTTCTGCTCGACGCGCACGCCGATCCGAACAAGGCGCTGCTGTCGGGCGAGACGCCGCTGATGACCGCCGTTGACGCAGGCAACGCCGAGGCCGCACGGGTTCTCCTCGCGCATGGCGCGGACGTCAACGCGAGAGAAGCCAGGGGCGGCCAGACCGCGCTCATGTGGGCGGTCGCCAATCGCGAGCCGGCCATCGTCAAGCTGCTCCTTGACCGCGGCGCCGATCCCCGTGCCCGCTCGAAGCGCGGCTTTACGCCGCTTCTGTTTGCCGCGCAGCAGGGAGACGTGGAGTCGGGACGGCTGCTGTTGCAGGCGGGCGCCGATGTCAACGATCGCAGCGGAAGCGATCGGAAGACGCCGTTGATCGTCGCCGCTGCCAGCGGCGGCAACGCGTTCTCCGCCCTGCTGCTGGACAAGGGCGCCGATCCCGATCTCGCCGACGAGGGTGGCTTTACCGCGCTGCACTACGCGGCGCTCGACGAGAGAGGCGCCGACATCGTGCGGACGCTCCTGACACACGGCGCGCGTCCTAATCCGCGCACGACGAAGGATTCGCGCGAGTACGTCTACGCCGGCGTGAACCTCACCGGAGCGACGCCGTTGTTCCTTGCCGCATCGCGCGGCAACGTCGAAGACGTGCGCGCGCTCCTTGCCGGCGGCGCCGATCCGTTCATGACGACGGAGAAGGGAACACTGCCGCTGCACGTGGCGTCGTGGGGAGGAAGCCCCTATGCCGGCGATTGGACAGAGGACGAGAAGAAGAACCTGCTCGAGGTGACCCGGCTGCTGGTCGAGCGGGGCAGCGACGTCAATTCGACCGGCGAGCATGGATGGACCGCGCTCCACGGGGCCGCATACAAGGGTGTGGATGCGGTGGTGCAGTTTCTCGTCGACCGTGGCGCGCGCCTGGAGGTCTTCGACGAGTACGGGCAGACACCATTGAGCATTGCCAACGCCGTGATCACGCCCGGCAGCAAGGACGCCTACTACCAGAGCTCGCGCGTGCTCCGAAAGAGCACGTCCGACCTGCTGCTGAAGCTCGGAGCCAGGCCGTTGCCGGAGTCGGGCGTCCAGATTTTCGATCGGTTCTACAAACCATGATGTTGAAGCTGATTTCCCGACGCGAGTTGCTGAAGCGCGCGGGCGTGGTCGGGGCGGCCGCCATGGTGCCGGCCGCCGTGCACAATCCGCCGCCGGGTGACCTGGCCTTCGGGCCTCCGCAGGCCGCGTCGGTGCGCGAACCGCTCGAGCACCTGACGGCGCTCGAGTCGGACGTGCTCGAGGCCGTGGTCGAGAGACTCATTCCGAGCGACGCGCACGGTCCCGGCGCGAAAGAGGCGCGAGCGGCACGCTACATCGATCGAGCGCTCGGCGGCGCGCTCGCCTCGTCTCGACCCGCGTACGTCGCCGGTCTCGCCGCCGTCGAGCAGGCCGCGCAATCGTCCCGCGGGAAGGCGTTCAAGGACCTGCCGCCCGGCGAACAGGACGCCATCCTCTCCAGCTTCGAATCGGGCACTGTTCAAGGCTACGCGGGAGCCGCGGCGTTCTTTGCGCTGGTGAGGGCACACACCCTCCAGGGCACCTTCTGCGATCCGTATTACGGGGGCAATGCGGGTTTCGTCGGATGGGAGTTGATCGGCTATCCCGGCGTGAGAACGCTCGTCACGCCGGACGATCAGCGGCTCGGCGCAGAGGTGGCGTTCAACCACAAGTCGGCGTACGACTACGAGATGTTCGCGAAGGCCATTGCCAGCGCCGCGCCGATGGGAGCGATGACGCATGGCGACTAGGCTGCGCGACACCGACGTCGTCATCATTGGCCTCGGCGCGGTGGGTGGTGTCGCCGCGTTGCCGCTGGCGCAGGCCGGTCTCGAGGTCGTCGGGCTCGAAGCCGGCACCTGGCTCACGAAGCGCGACTTTGCTCCCGACGAGCTGCGCAACAACTATCGCGGCTGGCCGCAGTCGGCGCAGAAGGCGAACCAGGAGATTCCCACGCACCGGGCGACGACGGCGTCGCCGGTGTTCCCGCGCCTGGCCATCCACCCGATGATGAACGGGGTCGGCGGCACGTCGCTGCACTACTGGGCCCAGAGCTGGCGGCTGAACCCGTGGGATTTCAAGGTGGCGAGCGAAACGACGCGGCGCTACGGGTCGTCACGCATACCGGCCGGGTCGACCGTCGAGGACTGGCCGTTCGGCTACGAGGAGCTCGAGCCCTACTACGAGAAGGTCGAAGTCGAGGTCGGCGTGTCGGGTGCGGCGGGCAACGTGAACGGGACCATCGATCGACGCGGCAACGTCTTCGAAGCGCCGCGGCGGCGCGAGTACCCGATGCCGCCCCTCCGCGGCACGGGCTTCACCGACCTGATGGCGGCCTCCGCGCGCACGCTCGGCTGGCACCCGTTTCCAGGACCGGCCGCGATCAATTCGCGCCTCTATCAGAGCCGCGCGGGCTGCATGTATCACGGGTTCTGCAATCGAGGCGGGTGTCACGTGGATGCGAAGGGGTCGACGGCGGTGACGACCATCCCGAAGGCACAGGCGACCGGACGGCTGAAGGTCGTGACCCGCGCCCATGTCACGAGCGTGGACGTCGACGGCGACGGCCGCGCGACCGGCGTCACCTATCTCGTCGACGGGACGGAGTATCAGCAGCCCGCCCGGGTCGTGCTGGTCGCGAGCTACACCTACGAGAACGTCAGGCTCCTGCTGCTGTCGAAGTCGAAGCCGTATCCCAACGGGCTGTCGAACAATCACGGCCAGGTGGGGAAGCATTATTTCAGCCACAACCAGACAGCAGGGGTGTCGGCGCTCTTCCCATGGAACACCAACAGCTGGTACGGCCTTCCCGCGCAGGGAACGGCTGTCGACGACTGGGCCGACGACAACTTCGATCACGCCGGCCTCGACTTCATCGGCGGCGGGAACCTGTGGGTCTACTCCGACAGGCGGCCGATCGCCGCGGCCAGCACGGGCACGTTCGGGAAGACGGCAAGGTCGTGGGGCTCCGAGTGGAAGGCGTTCATCGCCGACAACGCGGATCGAACCAACACGGCGTACCTCCAGAAGACGACGCTGCCCTACGAGGCGAACTACCTCGATCTCGATCCGGTCGTGAAGGATCCGCTCGGCTTCAACGTGTGCCGAATCACGGCGGAGTACAAGGAGAACGAGCGGAAGATCGCCCTCTTCATCCAGGACAAGATGGAGCAGTGGTATCGCGCGGCTGGCGCGATCGCGGTCGAGCGCGCGCCCGTCGGGCCGATGGGCCCTTCGACGCACGCCTACGGCGGCACGCGCATGGGCGACAACCCCGGGACGAACGTCGTCGATCGGTGGGGGTTTTCGCACGAGGCGCCGAACCTCGGCGTGCTCGGCGCCTCGGTGATGGGGACCAGCGGCGCGCGCAACCCGACGCTGACGGCGCAGGCGCTCGCCTGGCGCACCGCCGAGCACCTCGCGAAGAATTTCAACACGATTGCAAGAAGGCGGACCTGAAGGTCCGCCTCTACGACTGTCTGTCGCAGGGCGAACCTTCCTTCTACGAACGTAGAGGCCGACCTTCAGGTCGGCCTTCCCCGTATCAGAACGTTGTGCGGAACCCCAGCTGCAGCATACGCGGCTGGTAGACGAGGCTCGTGTTCGGAATCGGCAGCGCGTAGCTCGCGTTGCTCTCCCGCGTTTCGTACGTTCCGTAATTTTCGTGATTGAACAGGTTGTAGGCCTCGAGGACGCCGGCCACCGACACTTTTGCGGTGACCCTGATGCGCTGCTGCAGGCGGAGATCCACGCGATGGACTGACCCGCCGACGAACGCGTTTCGCGGCGTGATCGTGCCGTCGGGACGCAGGCGATCGCATCCCTGGCCGCACTGCCGCAGATCGCCGCCGTACGAGTTCCCGAAGCGCTGACCCGATCCGTAGAAGTACAGTCCGCTCAACTGGAGGCCGCGTCCGACGTCCCAGATGCCGTTGAACGTTCCACGGTTCCGCTGGTCAGTGGTTCCCAGCGAGTATTCGCCACCGAGATCCGGTGCAACCGGGAACGGGACGACTCTCGTGCCACTCACCGCGGGCGCAGAGCTGTCATAGAGCCACGACAACGTGTACGTGCCCGACGCCTGCCACCGGTGACTCAACCGCTTGGTGAACGCGGTCTGCAGTGAATGCGAGTTGGACCTGCCCCCCATCACGTTCATCGCGAGCGCGCCGAAGTCGGGGAAGGGACGCTTGCTGATGTCGGTGAACGGATAGTTTGCGCCCGTCACGGGGTCGTAACTGAGGTTGATGTTGTTCAACTGCGTGCCCTGTGTCGTCCGCTCGTCGCGGCCGCCGACGAACACGTAGTCCGCCTCGATACCGACAGTTCGGCTGATCTGGCGCGCCATCCCGAGCGACGCCTGATGGCTGTACGGCATCTTCGTGAATTCCGCCGGAGGCGCGAGGAAGTCCTGGCCCGTGTCGCGCCGCACGCACGTGGGCGTACGCGCGGTCGAGCAGAAGCGCGCCTCGAGCTGGGCCTGGGTCGGCCACGGACCGTTGAACGGATTGAGCGTAAAGTCCGGCCGGCCGTCGTTCTGTACTTCCACCACCGCCGATCGGGTGATGCCCGCCATCTGACCGGCCAGCCCGGTGATGAGGTCGCCGTAGTACCGGCCGTAGCCGCCGCGAATGACCGTCTGCGGGGTGACCGTGTACGCGAACCCGACCCGCGGCTGGAAGTTGTTGATGTCGTTCGGACGGTCCTTTTCGACGATGGGCTCGAGGCCGTAGTGGTTGGCCCAGACATTCAACGCGGCGTCGTAGCGCACGCCGAGATTCAACGTCAGCTTCGAGGTGATCGCCCAGTCGTCCTGCACCCAGCCCGCGTAGTTGTATTCGGGCAGCGCCGTTCGGAACTGACCGTTGCCGAAGTTGTAGCGCCTCGTAATCGGCGACAGGGCCGCGAGGTTCCACGTCGACACGTCGTTCCAGACGGGAAGCAGCGCCTCGATGTTGGCGGGCACGGGTCCGCCCTGGGCGTCGATGTTCCCCATGCAATAGCGGCAGCTGAACGCCGCGTTGATGGCGTACAGGTCCTCCGCACCGAGCTTCATGTCGTGCCGCCCGCCCTTGTCGAACGAGATCGTCAGGTCGTCGCGAAGCTGGTAGACGTTGGCGCTGTTGTTCTGGGGCGTGCGGACGTTGCCGCCAACCGCGAAGCCTCGCAGCGTGATTCGAGGATGCCCGTAGACGATGCCGTTGGCCGCCTGCGGGTGGTCGGGCCTGTACGTGTAGTTGGTGGTCTGGTAGAGATGGCTGTTGAACCCGACCTTGACCTCGTTGACGATGCGGTTCGTCATGACGCGGGTCATGTTCGCGAAGAGCTCGTCGCTGCGACGCTTGAAGTTTTCCACGGCTGCCGGGTGGCTGCCGACCTGCGTGCTCTGCAGCTCGTAGGGGTTGTGATAGCGGAAGATGTTCCCACGCAGCATCACGCGCGTCTTCGACGACAACTGATAGTCGAGGCGGAGGCCGGACATGTCGGTCCGCTTCGTGCCGGTCAGCTCCACGTTGAAGCGCGGATACGGCGTGTTGAACGTGAGCGTTCCCGGTTCGCGCTCGCGCTCGTAGTTGATGAAGTAGTGGAGCCGGTCCCGGAGAATCGGTCCGCCGTAGGTGGCGCTGATCTGCTGGTTCGAATAGGGAAGGACTTTCTGCGCGATGAAGTCCGCCGCGTTGAAAGCGTCGTCGCGGAAGTAGCCGGAGAACGTTCCTGACGACACGTTGCTGCCCGACCTCGTGATCGCGTTCACCTGCAGGCCGGTGGAACGTCCCTGCGTGGCATCGAACCGGCTGGCGAGGAACTGGAACTCCGCGATCGCGTCGCGGCTGAAGCGCGGCTGGCCGCGGTTGCCGCCCTGCGCGACCGACACTTCCTGGCCGTCCATATTGAGCTGAAATTCCCGGTTGCCGTTTCGCTCGCCGGTGGTCGGCCCCAGGTCCGTCGCGTTGGCGCGCATCCCGGGTGCGAGCGTGGACAGCGCCATCCAGTCGCGGCCGTTGACCGGCAGCTCCTGCGTCTGGCGCGGATCGACGTTGCCGCCGATGCTCGACGTCGTCGTGCTGATGAGCGGCGCCTCGCCGGTCACCGTCACCGACTCCTGCAGGCTCGAGATCGCCATCTGGAGATTCACGGTGGCCTGCTGCCCGACGAGCAGCTCGACCCCGGTGCGTGTGACGGTCGAGAATCCGGGAAGGATCGCGCTCACTCTGAAGGTGCCCGCGCGCGCGGCAATGCGGAACGTGCCGCGATCGCCGGTCAGCGCGTCGAACGTGTTTCCCGAGGCTTCGTGCACCGCCGTGATTGTCACCCCGGGCAGGACCGCTCCCGAGGCGTCGGTCACTGTGCCGTTGATAGTTGCTTCCTGCGCGTACCCCGCCACCGGGAGCACGACCATCGCGCAGGCGATGAAGAACCGCCGGACGACGCACCAGCTGACAACACGAAACATGGCTCCTCCTGTCGCGGCCTCGCGGAACACCGAGTGACGACCGAGGGATATGCGTGCGGATTTGAGATGCAGCGGTCCGACGGCGACGACGAAGACCGTTGCCCCGCGGTCCTACGCAGCCCAGTTCGGAAGGGTGAGACGTACTCGACGCGAATTGCGCGTAAAGATTACGCCCGCGATGTTCGGATGTCTAAGGCACCAACGTGCCCGCGCGAGCACCAAGCTGATGAGCATCTGCTGTTGCTTGACGGCCACGTACCCGCATGCTATAGACCGCGCTGACATTCAACAGGAGGGTTGTGATGCGGAGGAGAATCCTGGTAGCGCTGGCCGCCGTCATCATCGCGGCATCTGGATGGTGGGGCCAGGGGCTCCTCGCGCAGGCGCCTTCCGGCACGAAAACGTTCGATCCCAAGACCACCAGCACGGACGCGGCCATCAAGGCGGCCGCCGAGGCGGCACGGACGGCCGAGGCGGCCCGCCGGACGTTCCAGGCGCCGAAGACGCCATGGGGCGAACCTGACTTGCGCGGTTATTACCTGAACCTCAGCTACACCCCGCTGGAGCGGCCGAAGGAGCTGGCCGGCAAGGCGCTCTACACGGAGCAGGAAGCGCTCGCCGCGTTCAAGAAGGCGGTCGAAGAGGACGCCGAGGTCGATCCGCGCACCGTCCATTACGACTGGAAAGAGTACGGAATGGACGCGTGGCAGAGTCCCATCCGCCCGAACCTGCACACCTCGTTGATCGTGGATCCGCCGGACGGACGCATCCCGGCGATGACGCCGGAAGGAAAGAAGCGGCAGGAGGCCGCAGGGCGCGGCATCTACGTGAACAACCGCGGCCTCTACGAGCGGTGTGTCACCGGGAACCAGGGACCGCCCCGGCTTCCGGGCAACCATGACGCCGAGTCGCAGATCCAGCAGACGCCGGGCTACGTCATCCTGATCATGCAGTCGAACAGCGACGTTCGCATCGTTCCGACCGACGGCCGCCCGCACGTGCCGGCGACCGTGCGGAAATGGCTGGGCGATTCGGTCGGCCACTGGGAAGGGAATACGCTCGTCATCGACACGACCAACTTCCATCCCGATCGCGAATGGCGTGGGTCGACGAGCGGCATGCACCTGATCGAGCGCCTGACCATCACGGATCCGAAGACGCTCAAGTATGAATTCAAGGTGGAGGACCCGACGACGTGGACGCGGCCGTGGTCGGCCGAAGTGATCTGGCCGCGCATCGAGCCGGGCATCTTCGAATTCGCCTGCCACGAGCAGAACTACGGGCTCATGAACGTGGTGAAGGGCGCGCAGATCCGGGCGCGCGAAGCCGGCGCGCGGCCGGCGCGCGAGACGCCGGAAGCCGATCGGTAAGCAATCCGATCGCGACAGCCGGAGTAAGGGGGAGTGCGGACTGATTAACCGAACCTGAAGGGAGCGGAATGATGAAGACCCGCTGGATCCCGATCCTCGTTGTGGCGTCATCGTTCCTTCTCCTGCCCGCGTTCGCGCGCGCACAGAGCAGCATCACCGGCGTGGTGCGCGACACGTCGGGCGCCGTGCTGCCCGGCGTCACCGTCGAGGCGGCAAGCCCGGCGCTGATCGAGAAAGTCCGGTCGACGGTCACCGACGCGCAGGGGCGCTACCGCATCGTCGATCTGAGGCCCGGCACCTACAGCGTCAGCTTCGCGCTCACCGGCTTCAGCACCGTGAAACGCGAGGGGCTCGAGCTGCCCGCCGAGTTCACCGCGACCGTCAACGGCGACCTCGCCGTCGGCGCGCTCGAAGAGACGGTCACCGTGTCGGGCGAGGCGCCGACGGTAGACCTGCGCAGCTCGCGCGCGCAGGTGCAGTTCGCGCAGGAGACGCTGCAGTCGCTGCCCGGCACTGGCCGGCTCGCCACCCTTCCCGCCATCATTCCCGGCGTCACGCTGCGCCGCGAAAGCGACCGCGGCGTCGGCGGCCTGAGCGACCGCACCCAGACCGCCTACAGCCTGCATGGCGCTCCCGAGGCGCAGCCTGTCGTCGACGGCGTCAACCACCAGGTGGCCAGCCTGACGTCAGGCGTCTTCGTCTACAACCAGATCAACGTCCAGGAAGTCGTCGTCGAGACCAGCGGTGTTGGCGCCGACCGCGATTCCGGCGGCATGCAGCTCAATATGATTCCGCGCGATGGCGGGAATGTCTTCTCGGGGCTTGCCAACTTCGCCTATGTCGGCCCGAGCCTCGAGACCAGCAACATCAACGACGAACTGCTCGCGCGGCATCTCGACCCGAAGCGGGTTGGCTCGATCAAGAAATTCAGGGATTCGGCAGCCGCGCTGGGTGGTCCGATCAGCCGCGACAAGCTCTGGTTCTTCGCCTCGTTTCGCGAGGGTGTGACGCAGCAGTACGCGGAAGGTCTGTACTTCAACAAGCTCACCCAACCGCAGTCGCTGTTGTACGAGCCCGATCCGAGCAGACCGGTCAACAGCAACGACTACAGCCGTGACTTCAGTGCCCGCTTCACCTGGCAGGCGGCGCAGAAGCACAAGATCGTCCTCACACACTCGATGCAGCCGAACTGCAATTGCCGGTTCAACCTGTTGAATCCGGGAGCGCGGCGGGCGCCCGAGGCCACGGGGGAGCACCACTACGGGCCGCATTACCTGTCCAGCGTGTCATGGACGAACCCGCTTACCAGCCGCATCCTGCTCGAGGCGGGGACGACGATCTATGTGATCGACCAGAACGACAAGCGCGAGCCTGGCTTTCCGCGGGAGAACATTCAGATCACCGACCAGGGCCTCAATTTGATCTACGGCAACATTCCGACGCGAACGCTGCCCCGGCGCCAGTATCTGTATCGATTCGCCGCGTCGCGCGTGACGGCCTCGCAGACGGTGAAAGCCGGTGTGACGGCCAGACAGGTCCGCATCGGCGACATCGAGAACCTCGGTCATGACCTGTGGATGCACAACGGGTCGATCAACTATCGCTTCCGGAATGGCGTGCCGAACCAGCTGACGCTGACGGATGCGCCGTGGAATTTCGAAGAGTCGGTGAGAGACATCGCCTTGTATGCGCAGGATCAATGGACGGTCAGGCGGCTGACGCTGAACGCGGGCGTTCGCTACAGTGACGCACGAGCATGGACGCCGGAGCAGGTGCTCGGCGCCGGATTCTTCGTCCCCGAGCGCCGGTTCGCGCCGGTGAAGGACATTCCGCACTATCGCAATCTGAGCCCGCGCATCGGGTTTGCCTACGACCTGTTCGGCACCGGCCGCACCGCCGTGAAGGCGTCGATCGGCCATTATCCGGATCGCGTCATCCAGGCATCGGCGAACCCGGCGGTGAACCTCACGCGCACGACGAGCCGCAACTGGACGGACAGCAATACGAATTACCGTCCCGACTGCGATCTGCTGAACCCGGCGACCAACGGCGA
>Ga0134127_10000655_pt1 | contig 29859 bp, 25 predicted proteins | sample KB31753_FD_96459 | JGI IMG/M metagenome (GOLD analysis project Ga0134127, IMG submission 96459) | Terrestrial soil microbial communities with excess Nitrogen fertilizer from Kellogg Biological Station, Michigan, USA - KB3-175-3 | ecosystem: Environmental > Terrestrial > Soil > Unclassified ...
CAGTTCGCGAGTCCTGCGTACGCCGTGGCGAAGGACGGATCGAGCGCGACAGCGCGCTGGTAGAGGTCGCGCGCCTGCAGCATCGCTTCCCGGTTCCGCGTGTTCCACAAGCCGCGTGCGTGCAGGTAAGCGTCGTACGCCTCCGGCGTCACTCGCGGCGGCGCGGCCGGTCCGGCCAGCGGCGTCCGCAGCGAGTCGGCGAGCGCGCGCGCGAGCGCGTGCTGGAGCAACGCGACGTCGTGCACCGAGCGCGTGAAGCGGTCGCTCCAGATCGCGCGTCCCGATTCGCCGCCGATCAGCCGTACTGAGAGCACGACGCTGTCTGCCGTGCGCTCGAGGCTGGCGTCGAGCAGCGCTTCGACGCCGAGATCGCGGGCGATCGTGCCCGGCGTCTTCCCGGATGTCCGCAGCCCGGGTGCGGCGGGTGCCGCGACGATCTTGACTCCCTGGAGGCGCGCCAGTGCGGCCGACACCGCCGCCGTCAACCCTCGCGCGAACGCCGGGTCGTAATTTCGCGGCTCGTCGATGGCGAGCACGGCGATCGATGTGACGAGCGGTCCCGGGCTGCTCGCGGCCGCGGCGGGCCACGGCCACAGCCGATGCGGGAGGGCGAGCATCGCTGCCGTCGCCAGCAGCGCTGCGCCGGCCACGGCCCATCCATGTGAGCGGCGCCGCGCGATCGCTGGCGGTGCCGTGCGAGGGGCCCCGACGTTCGCCGCGGCGGCGTCGGCCTGCAACACGCGGCCGAGCGCTCCATCGAGCTCGCCGGCGCTTGCGTGGCGCCGCGCGGGATCCGCGGCGCAGGCCGTCTCAACCGCCTCGACGAACGCCGGCGACAGATCGGGCCTCAGGTCGCGCAGCCGCACGCGGAGACCGTCGCGATGCGCGCGCACCACGCTGTCCAGCGTGGCGCCGGGCACCGGATAGCGGCCGGTCACGAGATGAAACAGCAGCACGCCAAGACTGTAGATGTCGCTGCGAGGCTCTGGCGGAGCACCATCGAGCAGTTCCGGCGCGGCGTAGACGGGCGTCGCGCTCACGCGGCCGGAATCGCAGCTGAACGGTCGGTCGTTGCCGGCGCCGAAGTCCATCAGCACGACGCGGCCGCCGTGTTCGCGCATCACGTTCTGCGCCTTGACGTCGCCGTGCACCAGCCCTGCGGCGTGCACCGCTGCCAGGGCGCCGCAGAGCGTCCGGCCGATGACGGCGGCCTCGCCGGCGCCGAATGGCCCGTGCGCGTGCAGGACCTCTTCGAGCGTACGGCCGTCGACGAATTCCATCCACAGCGCGGCGCGGCCGTCGTGCACGTCCGCGCCATGAACGGTCACGATATTGGGATGCCGGATGCGCGCCAGCAGGCGTCCTTCTCGCACGATTTCGCGCGACTCGGCGGCGTCGTTCATCACCTTGAGCGCGACGTCCCGCGCCAGCTGCGGGTCGAAGGCGCGGTAGACCACGCCGAACGCGCCGTGGCCGACCTCTTCGACGATGCGGAGTAGGCCCCATTTCGGCAGGTCCGAGGCCGCCGCACGGTGCGCGGCGGCCACCGTGGCCACGACTCGGAGCTCGGCGAGGAGGCCTCGTTCGGCGGGATCGCTCTGCGCCTCGATGGTGTCCCAGTCGAGCGCCCGTCCGTCGACGATGTCGCCGGCCAGGCGATCGAATCGATCAGCGGCCACGCTGCATCTCCCCGGCGAGCTTGAGCAGCGCGCGCGCTGCCGTCACGCGCGCGGCCCCCGGCGACGGCTTGCCGAGCACGACGGCGAGCTCCTCGTAGCCGTAGCCCATCTCGACGCGGCCGATGATCGCTTCGCGATCCTCCGCGCGCAGCCGCTGCAGCGCGGCTTCATAGCGCTCGGACGCCTCCCGGCCGATGGCCTGCTCGAGCGGAGACGCTTCGGCGGTCTCCGCATCCAGCAGCGGCTCGGGCGACGGACGGCGCCCGGCGCGGCGAATCTCATCGCGGATCCGGTTCATCACCGCCTGCCGCAGGTAGGCCTGCAGCGCCCCCTCGCGCGTCGGCTCGAACGTGCGGATGTGGCGGAGCGACTGCAGCAGCGTGTCCTGGACGAGATCCCCGGTCTCGCGTGCGTCGCGGGCCCAGCCGGGAAGCCGGCCGCTGGCCCAGCGCTGCAGGACGGGGAGGTAGCGCGCGAAGAGCGCGTCGAGGGCCTCGCGATCCCCCGTACGGGCGCGTGCGAGCAGCCGCGTCGACGACTCGGCGTCGAGCCATGCCGCCGCTGGGTTCGCCGCCGAATCTGGGGTGCGCCCGCGCTGGGTCAAGGGATCCACCGCCGCGACGGACAGCCACGGCCCGCAGATGATAGCCGGATTCCCCCGGCCGGCGAAATGGTCTGTACGTATTAGGCGTCGCCGACGTTATGGAAGCAGGAGGGCTCTCTGACGCCCCTGCACCAGCCCCGCGAATCGCTGACGCCGCGCGATCGGCAAGTCCTGAAGCTCATTGCCGACGGCTGCACGAACCAGGAGATCGCCACCCGCCTGCACCTTGGTACCCAGACCGTGAAGAACCGCGTCTCGGTGCTGATGGAAAAGGTCGGCGCGAGAAACCGGGTGCAGCTGGCCGTGTATGTGGTCAGAACCGGATTGATTTGACCTGTCGCTCCCCGTCCCGGCGGCCGGGTCGCCAGAATTCGGATGCACGTGTCCGTCCATACGTGACGTGAGGAGCGGAATCGATCGACTGAGACGGAAAAAGGTACGAGGGTAACTTGCCGCGGCCCGCGCGGTCCGTCCATACTCGGTTCTTCCAGCAATCCAAGCATCGGGCCTTGCGCACGCTAAGTCGTCGGCGGTCGATCTGCGTTCGCAGATCGCGCTGCCAACGGTCAGGCGCGGTCGGGAGGGGTGTCGGTGAAGTGTCGGACCAGTAAGGGAGGAACTGTGAAGAAGATTGTACTGCTGGGCGTCGTGGCGCTGCTGGCCTCGGCCACGGCCGCTCTCGCCCAGGACCAGAAACAGTGGGGCGTGATCGGCTCTGTCGTGCCCTCGTGGAACGCCGCCGACAACCTGAAGGTGCTGTTCGGGACCGAGGACTTCGCGGCCAGCGCCGTCGACGTCCACGGCTCGGAATTCCGCATCGGCGTCGCGCGCGGCCGTGAGCTCGGCGGCGACTGGAGCCTGTCCTTCGTGCGCAAGAGATTCAACGACGATTCGGTCGTGAACGCCACCGAGATCGGCTGCGTCTTCAACGGCTTCGACTGCGTCGACGGCGAAGTCGGAACGATCCATACGCTGCAGCAGACCATGGTCACCGGTGTCGAGTACCAGTCGTTCCGTCCGTTCGTCACCATCAAGAATCGGGCGCAGATCGGCGTCACCTGGGGCATCGGCGTCGGCAAGACCGAGGGCACCGCGGTCGGCCTGATCAAGGACTTCGACGGCTCGATCAGGCCGGATGTCCGTCCGGCAAAGGACATCTTCCCGAACGTCGCGGGCAAGCCGCTGCCGGTGACGCCGCTCGCCCAGTTAGAGTTGTCGGCCGCCGGAATCGTCGCTCCCGGGCTGAAAGTTCGTCTGAGCGGCGGCTTCAACTTCCCGGGCTACGAGAAGGTGAGCCTCGGCGTCGTGTATTTCTTCGGCAGAAAGTAATTGGCGTCGGTGATCGAGTAAGTCGCGAAAAAGGTACGTTGGTAACGTTTCCACGAGCTCGGCATTTTTGTAAACTCGACGAACCGCCCAACATCTTCAGGAGCAATTGACAGCCGACACTTCCGGTGCTGGCTGTAAGTCGAGGGCCTCTGGCCGTTACCGCGGCGTAACTAACTGAGTTGGTGCGCCGGCACGGTTATGCCGGAGGTGTCGGCAGGCGCGAGGCTCTCGGGATGCGAGCTCACGGTTCATGGCGCGCCGTCGCACGGCGCGTCGCGGCAGTCAACAATCGTTTTGAAGCGGATAACACTCGCTTCCACCGGAGGTTCCAATGCACGGTCCCAGGATGCGCATGGCGCGCTTCCCTCTCGCCTGCGCCGCACTCGCGATGCTCTTCGCTGCCGGCAGCACACGACTGCTGGCGGGCGCCCAGCAGGTGCCTCAGGACTTGAAGATCGTCGTCGTCGCTGGTGAAGACGGCGTCAACATCATCAAACAGAAGAGCGCCATCAAGCCTGTCGTCGAGGTCCGCGACCGCAACGATCTGCCCGTGGCCGGCGTGCCGGTCACGTTCTCGATCGCCAGTGGTGGCGCCAGCTTCGGCGGCGCCTCGTCGGCAACGGTGGTCACCAATGCTGCCGGCCGCGCCGCGATCACGCAGTTGACGCCGTCAGCGGCGGGTCAGGTGCAGATCCATGTGCAGGCCGTGTTGCAAGGGCAGACTGCGACGGCGACGATTACTCAGACCAATTACATGACCGCCGCCGAAGCGGCCAACGCCGGCCACACGGCGGCGCAAAGCGCGGGGAAGGCGGGTTCAGGTGGTGGCGGCGGCCTGTCGCACGCCGCCATCGCCGGCATCGCCGGCGGTGCAGCGGCTGGCGGCCTCGTCGTTTACAAGGCCGCCCAGAAGGCTCCGCCCTGCACCTTCTCGGTATCTCCGACCACGCTCAACGCCGCGCCGTCGAGCGCGACCAGCTTTACCGTGAACATCGACGTGTCGCCGGCCGGCTGCGAACCGGCAACCTGGACGACCTCGTCGAGCCAGTCCTTCGTGTCGGTGAGCCCGGCGGGCGGGACCGGCAGCGGGACCGTCACGATCAACGTCGCCGGCAATACCGTGACGACGACGCGTTCCGCGGCGGTGACTGTAGCCGGCACGCAGTTGAATGTCAGCCAGGCCGCATTTGCCCCTCCCTGTAACTCGCAGCAGGTTGCCGGTGGAGATGTGCCCGAGACCCGCACGATCGAGCTCGGACGCAGGTCGGGGACCGTCACCTTCACCTACAACACCCAGAATGTCGAAGACCGGATGCTCGTCGTCTACGAGGGGCGCACGCTGTTCGACACGACATGTGTGGGTACGGGCACTGACCGTTCCACCAACATCAGCTACTCGGGTAACTCCACGCAGATGACGGTCCAGGTTCAGCCTAACTGCCGGACTAACTCGAGCGGCACCTTCTGGAGTTTTACGCTGGCGTGTCCGCGGTAGGGCAACGGTCGTGAAATCGAACATCCTTCTGTCGCTGGTCGGGGGTCTGCTGTTCTGGCCCGCCGCCGCCATTGCGCAGACGGGGGGGGTCATGACATTGAAGCAGGCGGTCGACGAAGCGCTCGTCAACAACGACCGCCTGCTCAACGAGCATGCCGCCACCGAGCAGGCGGAGCTAGGTGTTCGGCTCGCCAAGAACGACTTCCAGCCGCAAGTCATTCCCAACGTCACCGGGTCGTTCGGTCAGAGCGACGTCAACGGGCAGTCCTACCGCGTCGATCTCTCGCAGCGCCTTCGCACCGGGACGAAAGTGGACCTCAGCGTCGGTACGGCGTCGGCGAAGATCGCGCCGCAACCGGGAGTGCTCGGGCCCGATCAGCGCTTCTACAACGCCGATACGACCGTGACGCTGACGCAGCCGCTGCTGCGCGGTTTCGGTCGTCAGGTCGCGGGGTCCGTCCTGGCGACGGCCAAGTTCCAGCAGGCGCAGAGCGTGCGTCAGCAGAAATTGAGCGAGCAGGAGGTCGCGATCGAGGTGGCCACGGCCTACTACAGGCTGGTGGCGCTTCATGCGTTCGTCGACGTCGCGCGGCAGAGCGTCGATCGCTCGAAAAAGCTCGCCGAGTCCTCGCAGGCGAAGCTGACGGCGGGGCTGGTGTCGCAGCTCGACGTGCTGCGCGCGCAGCAGCTCGTCACCGATGCCGAGACACAGCTCTTCGATGCTCTGTCGGCGGCCGAGGATGCGCGTGATCGGCTCCGCTTCGTCATCGGCCGGCACGACTCGCAGCCGATCGACGTCGTGCGGCGGATTCCCTCGCCGGAGCCCGAGCCGATCGACGCGGACCAGGCGAGCCGTACGGCGCTCGACAACCGTGTCGACCTGCAGGCCCGTGACGCGGAACGCGCAGAGGCGGATCGACAAGTGCGGGTTTCACGCAATCAGCTGCTGCCGCAGGTCGATGTGAACCTCGCCCTGGCGCGTCGGCAGACGGCGAATTCATTGCTCGAGAGCTTCCGCATGGGGGGCTTTCAGGTCGCGACGTTCTTCACCATCTCGATGGCGGTCGATCGCACCGCGCAGACCGTCGCGCTGCAGAACGCCGTACTCGAGCGCGATCGGCGCACGCGCGACCGCTCGACGCTGGAGCGGCAGGTCGCCACTGAAGTCCGCAGCGCCTTGCGCGACCGCGATCGGCTGCGGCGGCAGCTCGCTGCGGCGGAGACCAACGTGGGGATCAGCGAAACCGAAGTCGACGTCGCCCGGCTGCGGTTCGAGCACGGCCTCTCCGACAATCTCGATGTCGTCAACGCAGAAGCGTCGCTGCTCGCCGCCGAGAGCCGGCGCATCCAGGTGCTCGCCGATGCCGCTCTGGCGCGGCTTCGCCTGCGTGCCACCCTCGGCGTCTTGAACCCGGCCACCGACATGGACGATGCGGCCGGCACGGCCGCGTCGCCGGTCCGTCATTAAGAAGGAGGGTGGCCAGGTGTTCGCCTTCGGGAGACGTCGTGCCGCGGCCCGCATCAGCGTGGCGGGGGCGCTGGTCCTCATCGCGGCCGGTGTCGTCGTCGTCGTGACGCAGCATTCGACCGCCGAGCCGTCGCTGGTCGCAACGGTGCGCCGCGGCGGATTTTCGTCGCAGCTGACGGCGACCGGCGTGCTGAAGCCGATTCAGTCGCTGACCTACCGCTCGCCGGTCGCCGGCCGCGACGCCGAGATCATCGAGCTCGCGCCCGAAGGCCGGCTGCTGAAAGAAGGCGACTTGATCGTCCGTCTCGGTACGTCCGAGCTCGAGCGCGACGCCGATCGCGTCAAGGGGGAACTTCGCCAGTTGTATGTCGAGCTCCAGGTCGCGGACGGGGAGCGGCTGGAGGCTGCCGCGGCCGTCCAGAGCGCGTCAGAGGGCGAAGGGGCGATCGCGGTGCTCGAGACCCGCACGCAGCGTGAGCTCGCCGAAAAGAAGGTCGCGCGCCTGGAGCAGGAGTCCGCGCAGCTCAAGCCGTTGATGGAGAAAGGGTTCATCACGCGCGAAGAGCTGGGCCGCACGACCGCGCAGCTCGACGAGGCCCAGGCCGACCTGTCGCTGGCGCGCCGGCGCGCGGACGTCGCCGAGCAGCTCACGCAGCCGCGCGAGAAACAGCGAGCGCGGCTGCAGGTGTCGCAGCGCGAGGCGCAGGTGGCGAGCCTGCGCGCGCGCGTGCATGACGCCGAGGAAAAGCTGGCCCAGATGCGGGCGCTGATCGAGGCGTGCAGCATGTACGCGCGCCAGCCAGGCATCGTGGTCTACGAGGAGTTCGTCGGCGCGACCCCGCGCCGGAAGATTCGCGTCGGCGACCGCGTCTCGGCGAGCCAGGGCCTGGTCACGATCCCGGAGGTCGGGCGGATGCTGGTCGAGGCGACGGTCAGCGAGGGCGAGGTCCACCTGCTGCGGGCAGGGCAGCCGGCAGTGGTCCGGCTCGAGGCCTTTCCAGGTGCCCGCCTCACTGGACAGGTCCTCCGCGTCGGGACGCTGGCCGCGGCGGCGAGCGTCGACGAAAAGCGCTTCGACCTGGTGATCGCCCTCGATCCGGCACCGCTCGAACTGAAACCGGAAATGACTGCGCGCGCCGACGTCCTGGTCGGCACGCGCGACAACGTGCTGCTGCTGCCCGTCGGCGCGGTGTTCGACCGCGGCGGCCGGTTCGTGGCGCACGTCGTCGGGGCCTCGGGGATCGAGTCGCGGGCGATCGACATCGGCGCCGCAAACGACTACGTCGTCGAGGTCGTATCCGGTCTGCGCGAAGGCGAGCGCGTCATGCTCATTGACTCGGGGACCGCGGCGGCGCCGCCGGCAAGTCCCGCGGGCGAGCGAGGGGAGGGGAACAATGCGCTCCAACCCCGCTGAGATCCGCGAACGTCTGCGCGCGGCGGTCGAGGCGCTCTCGCGCTATCGCCTCCGCACGGCGCTCAGCATCCTCGGCGTCGTGCTCGGCATCGCGGCCGTGATTGCCATGATGTCGGTCAGCGAGGGGGCCGCACACGAGGCCCTGGCGCAGGTCGACGCGCTCGGCCTCGACAACCTGGTGGTGCGGTCGCAGGTCACGGGGCCGAGACTGCCGGGACAGGGAGGCCTCACCGCCGCCGACGCGGGCCGCATCGCGTCGGTCGTGCCGCTGGTCCGCGCCACCTCACCGGCGATCGAGCGGTTCCTCCGCATCAGCCACGCCGAACGGTCGGCGATGACCCGTGCGCTGGGGGTCGGCGAGGCCTATCGCGCCATCCTGCGCCTGTCGGTCGCGCGCGGCCGGTTTCTCACCGCGGCGGACGAACAGGGGATGGCCCGCGTCTGCGTGCTTGGCCCGGCGCTCGCCCGACGGTTGTTCGAGTTCCGCGACCCGCTGGGCGAGGGGATCCGGATCGGACAGGAGTACTACCGCGTCATCGGCCTGCTCGACGAGGCGGGGCGGGCCTCGGCGCCGAGCGGTTCGCCGGCCTGGCGCGATCACGGCAACGTCGCCTTCGTTCCGGTGAGCGCGCTCTCGGGACGGTCGCTGCGCGTGCAGCCGGATCAGGGCGCCGACGAGATCTGGATACAGCTGTCCGACGGGACGCGCGCCAACGAGCTCGCCCGCAGCGTCGACGAGATCCTGACGCGGGTGCATCCGCGTCGCGGCTTCACGATGGTCGTCCCGCGCGAGCTGCTCGCGCAGCGCATCCGCACCCAGCGCACCTTCGCCATCGTGGTGGGCAGCGTCGCCGCGCTGGCGCTGATCGTCGGCGGCATCGGCATCATGAACATGATGCTGACCTCCGTGGTCGAGCGCACCCGCGAAATCGGCGTGCGGCGCACGGTCGGCGCGACCAGGCGCGACATCACGCAGCAGTTCCTCGTCGAGGCGCTGCTGATGACGATCGGCGGCGGCGTGCTGGGCATTGCCGTCGGGATGGGCGTGGCGAACGGCATCACCGCCTTCGCCGCCTGGAATACGCAGGTGTCGGCGCGGGCCGTCGGGCTCGCGTTCATGGTGTCGGTTGGCGTCGGATTGATCTTCGGGCTCTATCCGGCGATGCAGGCCGCACGGCTGGAGCCGGTGGACGCGCTGCGTTATGAGTAGCGCGATTCGAGGCGGTGTCTCGTCGCTGTGGCACGACGAGCGCGGAGAAGAGCAGGTGAACTACCTCTTCATCGTCGCCACGGTCGTGCTGCCGTTGATCGTCGTGACCTGGATGATGTGGTCGATCCTGCTCTATTACTTCCAGCTCGAAGCGCTCATCGTCGATTTTCCGTTGTTCTAACAGGAGGGCTGTCACCATGTTCGCAGAGATTCGAGAGTTTCACCGGAATGAAGTGGGCGCCGAAGAAGGCATGAACAAGCTGCTCATCTTCGCCATCGTCGCGCTGCCGCTGCTCGCGCTGCTGATCTTCTTCGGCAAGAACATTGCGGATTTTGCCAACACGCAGTGGACCACGGTGTTCGGCAAGAAGAGCAGCATCGCGATCAAGTAGATCGCTGATCGACGTGATGGTCATCAACACGCTGCGGGCGAGCGACTGGCTGCTGGTGGCCGCGCTGATCACGAGCGCGGTCACCGACATTCGAGTCGGGCGGATCTACAACGCCGTGACTTATCCGGCAATCGTTGCCGGGTTGGCAGCGGCGGCCATGGGAATGGGTCCGTCTTTGGTGTCGGCGCTCCTTGGTTCTCTCGTCGGCGGGCTCGCGCTCTATGCCCTGTTCACGCTGCGGTGGATGGGCGGAGGCGACGTCAAGCTGATGGCGGTGGCGGGTGCGTGCCTCGGCTTCCCGGCGATTCTGCACGCGCTCTTCTACTCGATTTTCGCCGGCGGCGTCTGCGCCGCGATCATCCTGATCTGGCGCGGCCAGTCGCGGCCGGCCGTCCAGGATCTGTCGGTCGCGGTGGGCAGGCTGTCAGGACTGAACGCGCTCTCGCTAAGTGCCATTCCGGCGCGTGGCGGCGCCTTTCCGTTTGGTGTTGCGATCGCTGTCGGCACGATCGCGACCATCGTCCTGGAACGGCTGGGAATGGCGCCATGACGGCAGGAGCCTATTCGTTCTTGCGAGCGGAGCTTCTCCAGGCGCTGCTGCCGTTCGTGTTCGGGTATGCCGGGGCGCTCGCCGGCGCGGTGGCGACGGGACGCTTTCTCGCGGCGCGGCTGACGCGCCCGTACTCGCGCCCGCTCGATGACCGCGGCACCAGCGAAATGGAGTTCGCGCTGGCCTTCCCGATCTTCCTGATGACCATCCTGATCACGATTCAGATGGCGCTGCTGGTCAACGCCGCGCTGATCGTGGACTACGCCGCCTTTGCCGCGGCGCGCAGCGCGGCGGTGTGGGTGCCGGAGTCGACTGGAGGCGAGCCGTCCAACGTCATCGGCAACACGCATCTGTTCTCGCCGAAGTGGCGCCGGATCGATCGCGCCGCGATGCTGGCGTGCCTGCCGTTGTCGCCGCGGCTGTCGCAAATCTGGCGCGCCTTCGTCGGCCAGCCGGCGGACTACCCGGCGACCGCGCTGCGCGCGATCGCCCTGCGCGGCGCGCCGCAGCCCGACCCGGACATCGACTACACGCACCTGGCGGAGGATTTTTTCGACAAGTGGCCGTACACCTACGCCTTCACGTCCGTCGAATTGATCGACGGCAACGGACGGCCGCGGCGGCAGTTCGATGGCGGCACGATCACCGCCAGGGTCAGCTACCGGTTCTATCTCAACGTTCCGTTTGCGGGCCCGCTGCTCGCCCGGGTCGGCGGCGGCGGGCGGTTCGGCGGCATCCTGGAGCCGCAATACATGCCGATCGAAGCCGCCTACACGCTGCGGTCGGCGCAGCAGGGACGATGATGCCGTTCAGGCCCCGGACTCGGCGGCGCAGCCTCCACGCGGACGAGGAGGGGCAGATCTCGCTGCTGGGCGTGATGGCGGCGGCGGCCTTCGCCTGCCTGCTGCTGCTCGTCATCAACACCGGCTACAAGACCAACGCGAAGATCGAGCTGCAGAATGCCGCGGACCTGACCGCCATTTCCGGGGCGAACTGGGTCGCACGCGGACTGAACGTCATTTCCCTCAACAACGTCACCGAGACGCAACTGGTGGCCTTCGCACTCATTCTTCCCGCGCTGGATTCGGCGATGGGGAAGGCTGAGAAAGTTCTCCAGCTCGAAATGGAAGCGGCGCTGCTGATTCCGTTTGTGGGAGAGGTGCTCGCTGCGGCAATCGAAATACAACTCGAAGGCCTCGTCTTGGCGCACGAGGGGGTGACTCTGGCGAATCAGTCGCTTGGTGGGCGCGGCGGGGTCTTGTGGCAGGCTGCCGTCGTCCTCGGTGACATCAACGCATGGGTCCGCGGCCCGGCCGGCTTCTTTCTTCCGATGCACGCGGAGTCCATACGCGTGGCCGCGCAAAACGGCGCGTCGGCCGGAGCGCTCATTCCTGCGGAATGGTACAACCTGGGCCTGCCGGCGCACGCCGCCGATATGAAGGTGGACTTTTGCGATCCGCTGCGCAGCGGCAGCCACTCACCGACGCACCGCGGGTATTCCAGTTTGCCCGAGTACGGCTACGAGGTGAACAAGGGACCGCTTGAACATTATGCGGACAAGCTGAACGATTCGCTGCCCTTCAAACTGGTCATCAATTCCTTTCTGGAGTCGTTCTTCAACGCGGATCGCGACAGGGAGTACCTGAACGTCTGCGGCGGTACGGTGGCGCCTCGTCCCAAGCCGGTCGACGTCAGCGATTCCGCGTGCTTCGTCCGCGGGCTGGGCGACGGCGTGTGGGGAATCGCTGAGTACGACACGAAACCGTACGACAAGCGGCAGTCGGTCTCGTCGATTGAGCGAAAGGACCGGAGTGGACCCGCGCGGACGCCGCTGACGCCGATCGAAGTGCACCAGTGCCCGTGGACGCCGCCGCCGCCGTTCGAGAAGGTCGACTCGCACACCTGGCGCGAGGCGAGGGAGTTCCCGGTCTATAGCCGGGACGCCAATAACAACGTCATCACGCGATGGCGCTACGAAGTACGCGAGTACATTTTCAGCGGCGCGAAGCTGAAGAACGACGACCAACCTTCCGGCGCGACGTACGATCGCAACCCGCTCCCGTCCGATTTTCCAAAGCCGTATCTGCTCGGGTTCAGGCGCGGCGACACCGCCTCCGCGGCGCGACGCCAGCTGCGGTACCTGGCGGTCGTCTACCGGAAGCAGACCAACGTGGTCGCCCCGCACTACTTCCAGTCGCCGATCGGCGACTCTCGCGTCGCCTACGGACAGGCTCGCGTCTACAACCCGACCGCCTACGATGCGTTCACGCAGGATTGGCGCGTCTCGTTAGAGCCTGCCACCCTGCTTGAAGAAGGCACATTGCTGGGATTCAGCAATGCGCCGTCATCGGCGGCCGGCGGCACCGTGACATCCGGGCTGTTCGGGGTCTTGCTGCGCTGGGTCGGTAACTTCTCGTCATCCGTCGTTTCACTGGTGAACAACCATTGAGCCGCGGCCATCGAGCATCACCGTGGATCCGAGACGAGGCCGGGACCGCGATGCTGGAGTTCGTGCTGGCGCTGCCGTTCGTCTTCATCGTCCTGATGCTGATCGTGAACTTCGGCCAGGCGCTTCTCGAACGCCAGCGAGCGGCAATCGCGGTGCGCGAGGTAGCGGTTCGCCACGGCATGGCGACGGCCGCCGAAGGGGCGACCGCCCGTCTCGAGCCGATCAGCGACGCGGTGACACGCGACGTGCTGGCACCCCGGCGGATCGCCGGGTCGTTCACCATGGACCGTCTGTCGAATCGCGGCGAATGTCCCGACACCGGAGCTGCCGGGGCAGACAACACGTCGTCGAACACGCGGTGGGGAAGCGCGGACGATCTGCTCTTCAGCGCGACGCTCAAGACGATCCTGTCACGGCTCTCTGCGTCGCACTCCTACGAGGCTACGCTGCGGGGCCCAGGGATCGCGGGAAAGCTGCTGCCGCAGCCTCAATACACGATGTGTGTCGTCAGCGACAGCAACCCGTGGACCGTTCGCGAAACGGGTACCTTGGGCGATTGGATCCACAAGGCACTCGGTCCGCTCGGTGACCTGCTGGACTATCTGTTCTGAGAGGGTGAGCGTGTATAGAACCTGGAAATACCTCGGGAAGATGACGGCGACCGCCTTCGTGCTGGCGGCGGCGGGGGTGTTTCTCGTCTTCATGGGGCCGAACGCGCCTCGCGCGTATGCCGACATCTACACTCCGCTCATCCGGGCGGCCGGTCTTCTGCCGCCGCCGCCAGGCCCCGGATCGCCGATGCGCTACGGGAAGGCGCTCGTGAACGGTCAGATCTTCGAGTACGCCATCGGCCACTCGAAGATGCGCCTCGATGACGCGCTAGGTTATTTCGAGCGGCAGTTCGACACCGTATCGCCAGGCGGAGGTCCGATCTCCACCGCATCACGGTTCGATTTTCCAGACGGTGGCATCGTCGCGGGCATTCAACTCGGCCACGTGACCACGCCGGATCTGCTCGATCGGCTGCGGCAGTTCAGCGCCTCGACCGAGCTCGCCACACTGGGAAACTTTCACGTCGTGTCGGCATTCTCGCAGGACGGCACGGTGTTCATCGACTTCATGCCGGCGCGAACCGTCAAGCTGACGGGACTGTTGCCCCATGGCCCCGAGGATGCCGCCGGCGAGGACGTTCCCGGCGTTCGCCGCCCCGAACACCTTCAACGAGTCACGACGATCGAGCACGGCGAAGGGCCGGCGTGGAGTCGCACGAACGTGTATCGCACCGCCGATGCCGACGCGGCGCTCGCGGCGTTCAAACGTGAATTCAATGCTGCTGGCTGGGGATCGCTCGCGCCTCCCGAAGCACCAGTGGCGCACCTCTCGGATGGTCGCGGCGAATGTTTTCTGGGCATCGCCGGCCACGGTGGCGACGGTGCTGTCGTCGTCGTGTATCGCACGTTGAGTGGATCTCACAAACCATGATGAAACCTCGAAACATGTTGATCATCGCCGGGGTCCTCGGCGCCGTCGCTGTCGTGTTGCTGCAGGTCGAATCCTGGCGGTCGCGAGGGGGCACCGTGCAGGTCTTCAAGGCGACCCAGGACATCCGTGCCGGCGCGACGCTGAAAGGCGCGTACCAGACGGTCGCCATTCCGGCCGACTCCTACGAATCGATGCGCGCCACCGTGCCGACGGCGGACCTCGAGGCCTGGGTGGCCAACGCGCCGACGCTGCGCGAGGTGCGCGCCGGGCAGACGATCACGTTCGACATGCTGCAGAAGTCCGCCGACGGGCTTCGCATTACCCCCGGCATGCGCGCGGTTGCCATCGAAGTCCAGGCGGCGCAGGCCGTCGGCTACCTGATCCGGCCCGGGGACTACGTCGACGTGCTCGGCACCGTCCCCCATGAAAAGGATCTCGTCACCAAGCACCTCCTGCAGGTCAAGCACGTCCTGGCGGTCGATCAGCAGTATCGCCTCGAGGACTCGGCGTTCCTGCAGCACCCCAGCTACTCGACGGTGACCCTCGAGGTCACGCCCGAGGAAGCGGAAGTGCTCGAGGCCTACCGGATGATGGTCAAGGGCGGATTCTCGCTGTCGCTGCGCCCGCGCGGCGACCTGGAGAAAGTGGAAACGCCCTCGTATCCGATCACGGATCTCACCAGGCAATAAATGGCGACCGTCTTCCAGGTCCTCGTCCAGGCGGCAGGCGCGCAAGACGCGGTCTACGACCTGCAGCGCCCGCAGACTCGCATCGGGCGCGACGAGTCGAACGAGATCATGCTGGCCAGCCCGTTCGTGTCGCGACTGCACGCGTCGCTGGCGCAGCGGAACGGATCGGTCGTGCTGCGCGCGGAAGGGCTGAATCCCACGATTGTCAACGACCTGGAAGTGCCTCCGGGCGAATCGGTGGAGCTGCACGAGGGGGACACGGTCGTCATCCAGGGATTCTTCCTGAAGATTCGCGCCAGCGATCGCGTCGCGCAGGTGTCGGAGATCGAAGCGCGCCAGCGCTTCACCGCCGTGGTCACTGCGCTGCACGAGCGGGTCATCAACCGTCTCGACCCGCGGGTGTTCCGCGTCGAGAACGTGCGCACGGAAGAAGGGCGCCGCACCGCCGTCCGCGTCCTGCTCGAAGAACTCGAGAAGCAGCGCGTGGAGGGCGACCGCCCCATGGTCGACTACGCCGCCCGCGAGGCGCTGCGGACCGCGGTGCTGCTGTCACTGCTCGGCGCCAGGAGCGACGAGGTCGACGAGCCGTTCGGCCGTCCGGACCTCTATGCCCGTCATGAGCAGGCCCGCCTGTGGCTGGTGACCCAGCTCGGCGTCTCGCTGTCGCTCAAGCTGGATGGCAAGGACGGCCGCGATGGCCTGCCACGGCTGCGCGAGAACTTTGCCCAGGCGTTCTCGAGAATCCGCCGCGAAATCAGCGGCGATCTCGCCGTTCACCTCGCGCAGTGGCTGCTCCGCAAGGAAGTGTCGGATCTCGTGTTCGGCCTGGGGCCGCTCACCGATCTGCTCCGCATGCCGGACATCTCGGAAATCATGGTCGTCTCGAAGGATCAGATCTACATCGAGCACGGCGGGACGCTGGAGGAAACCGGTCGCACCTTCGTCAACGACCGTGTCAGCGAGCAGATCCTCGAACGCATCCTCGCGCCGGTGAACCGCCGCGTCGACCGCAGCTCGCCGATGGTCGATGCGCGGCTGCCCGATGGCTCACGGGTCAACGCCATCATCCCGCCGCTCGCGCTGAAGGGGCCGTGCATCACCATCCGCCGCTTCTCGCGCAACCCGCTGACCATCGACGACCTGGTGTCGTTCGGCGCGCTCAGCCCGCAGGTCGCCACCTTCCTGCGCGCCTGCGTGAAGGGGCGCAAGAACATCGTCATCTCGGGCGGCACCGGCTCGGGCAAGACCACGCTGCTCAACGCGCTGTCGGGATGGATCCCGTCGAGCGAGCGCATCGTCACGATCGAGGACACCGCGGAGCTGCGCCTCCAGCAGCGGCACGTGGTGACGCTCGAGGGCAGGCCGGCCAACGCGGAGCAGAGGGGGGAAGTGACGATTCGCGATCTGGTCCGCAACGCGCTGCGCATGCGGCCCGATCGGATCATCGTCGGCGAGTGCCGCGGCAAGGAAGCGCTGGACATGCTGCAGGCAATGAACACCGGCCACGAGGGCTCGATGACCACGGGACACTCGAATTCGCCGGCCGACATGCTGCAGCGCCTCGAGGTCATGGTCCTCGAGGCGGCCGATCTGCCGCTGACGGCGGTGCGCCGCCAGATCGTGTCCGGGGTCGACCTGATCATCCAGCAGAGCCGCATGCGCGATGGCAAACGGCGGGTGGTCGCGGTCACGGAAGTGACCGGCTTCGACGACGCCACCGGCGAAATCATCACCGAGGACATCTTCAGCTATCGCGACGCCGATGCCGCCATGGCCTTCACCGGCTACCTGCCGGCGTTTGCCGATGCCCTCATTGCCGGCGGCTACCTCGATCCCGCCGAAGTGTTCTGGGAGGGCTGATGCTGCGCAACCTCGTCGTCGTGCTGTTCATCGCCGCGGGCCTGCTCTTCGTGCGTGCCGCGATCGCACTGCTCTGGCCGCCGCTGCGCCAGCGCGTCGATCGCGCCGAGGCGCTGTACGCCGAACGCCTCAAGGACCTGTTCCGCCCGATGCAGGCGGCGCGGACCATTGCCAGGTGGCAGTACTTCGGATCGCTGGCGCTCGTGCTGGTGATCTTCCTGCTGACCGGCAATGCCATCTTTGCCGCGGCGATTCCCCTCGTCTGCTTCGCGATTCCAGGGTTCCTGTTCACCCGATGGCGGCAGCAGCGGCTGGCCAAGATCAATCGCCAGCTGCCGGATGCGCTGCGCGTGATGGCCGATGCGGCCAAGGCCGGCTTGAGCCTGCCGCAGATGATCCGGATGGTCGCGGATCAGGGCCACAAGCCGGTCTCGGAGGAATTCGGGCTGATCGTCCACGCCATGGATCTCGGCGACTCGGTCGACGAGGCGATCAAGCGTGTCGCGGCGCGGCTGACGCTGGCCAACTTCGATCTGATGATGCTGGCGCTCCTGGTCAATCGCGAACGCGGCGGCGACATCGGCGAGCTGCTGGTCCGGCTGTCGGAATCGATCTACGCCTTGTCGAACGTCGAAGAGCGCATCGACATCGAGACCTCGTCGGTGCGGATGTCGGCCAAGATCATGGTCGGCACCATCCCGTTCTTCGGCGTGATGCTGTTTCTGATCGATCCCGACGCCGTCGGCTCGTTGTTCACGACGCCGCTGGGAGCGGTGATTCTTCTGGTGGTGGCCGCCCTGGCCACGGCGGGGTACCGCATGATTCAAAAACTCGCGAGTCCGGCGATCTAGGGCCATGGCGACAGACCTACTCATTCACGCGTCCGCCGCAGTGGCGACGTTTGCCGCCGTGTCGATCGGTTCCTACGGATTGATGCGGCAGCTGGCGCTGCTCGGGTTGTTTCCGCTGCCGCGCCGTGCCGGCGGGTCGTGGCATGGCGGGATCGCGCACCGCCTTGGAGAGGTGGCCGCCGCGCGCGGCTGGTTCGCATCGGTGCGCACGTCGGCCCGCCGCGATCTGGTGCGCGCCCGTCTCGTCGACATCACCCCGGAAGACTTCGTGGGCACGTCCCTGCTCTACGCGATCGTCACCGCCCTGATCGTGTGGGGGCTGACGATGGCGCTGGGTGGACGCCTGTGGAACGTGATCCCCGCACTCGTGGCCGCGTTCGTGGTGTTCCAGATGCCCGAGTGGAACCTCAAGTCACGTGCCGATCACCGCCTGGGCGAGATCACGCACCGGCTGCCCTATTCGCTGGAAGTCATCGTGCTCGCGACGGAGTCAGGGGCCAGCTTCGAGGAGGCGCTGACGATCCTCGTTCGTGAGGATCCCTCCAACCCCCTGCACGAAGAGTTCGACCAGGTGCTGCGCGACGCGGCGCTCGGACTGAAGCGGCAGGAGGCGCTGCACAACATGGCCGCCCGTGTGGGCACGGAGGACCTGCTCGCGCTCGTGCTCAGTCTCGACATCGCCGACAACCTCGGCACGCCGACCACCGCCACGCTGAAAAAAGAGTCCGAGACGATCCGGTCGCGCCGCCTGCAGCGGGCCGAGCGCATGGCGCGCGAGGCCGGACCGAAGATGGCGCTGCCGAACACCATGATCATGGTCGCCAACGTCCTGCTCATCCTCGGTCCGTTTCTTCCCAAGCTGTCGTTGTCGAACCTGTAGGAGCGCACGTGACCGAACCGCGATTCTCGTTTGTCGTCGACAAGGGCCCGTCGCTGGGCTCGCAGCTGTTGCTCACGGCCGGCAGCTTTGCCGTCGGGCGCAACCCCGGCAACGACCTGGTGCTGACGGGGGACGATTTCGTCTCGGGGACCCACGCCGAGCTCAAGGTCACGCCGAAACAAGTCCGGCTGCGAAACCTGAGCCAGAACGGGACCCTCGTGAACGGTCAGCCGGTCATCGAGTCGGAGCTCGCCCCGGGCGACGTGGTCTCCATCGGTATGCGGCACCTGCTCGTGCTGCGCCCGTACGAGCGTCCCGCCCGGCCGGCCGCCGCACCCCGTCCCCGCGCCGTCAGCGAACCGTCCGACGGGCCGATGCCGGACGCCGCACAACCGGTCAAGGGGTTCCGCCTGCCGATCTGGCTCACGCTGTACCTGGTCTTGATGGCCGGGCTCTTTGTCTTCTTCGCGTTCATCAAGTTCACCAGCCAGGGAACGCCCGGCCTGAAAGAGGTCCAGGCGATGGAGCAGCAGTACGCCGCCGAACACAAGCTGACGCCCGACGAGACTGTGCGAGTCCTGCACCTGCTCGAAACGGCCAGCGTGCACGACCGCAGCGGTGACGCCGCCTCCGCGTCGGAAGCCTATCGCGAGGTGCTCGGCGCGCGGCGGCCGCTGCAGCCCGAGTCCCCGGCATACCGGTTCGCGGCGGCGCGGCTGGCCGCCCTCGAGGAGGCGCAATGACGCCGCCCGCGGGCATGACCGACTTGCAGGCCGCGAGCGTTCGCTTCCTCCTCGCGCCCGTCGTGCCGTTTCTCGACGATGCCTCCGTGTCCGAGATCATGATCAACGGCCACGCCGAGGTCCGCGTCGAGCGCCGCGGCAAGATCACCAGGACGGACGCCGCGTTCGCGTCCGAGGAACAGCTGCTCGCCGCCGTCAGGAACATCGCGCAATACGTCGGCAAGCGCATCACCCCGGAGACGGCGCGCTTCGATGCGCGCCTGCCCGACGGTTCGCGCGTGCACGTCGTGCTGCCGCCGGCGAGCCGGCAGGGCGTCTGCGTCGCCATCCGCAAGTTCCAGAAATCGAACATGACCCTCGACGCGCTGGTCTCGCTCGGCTCGCTCACCGAGGAGACGCGCGAGTTCGTCGAGCTCTGCGTGCTCGCCGAGAAGAACATGATCGTCGCCGGCGGCACAGGGACCGGAAAGACGAGCCTCCTCAACGTCCTGTCCAGCCTGATCCAGCCGGATCACCGGATTATCGTGCTCGAAGACACGAGCGAACTGGCGCTGCGCCAGGAGCACGTGCTTTACCTGGAAGCCAAACCGCCGGACCGGCACGGCCGCGGCGCCGCGACGATCCGCGACCTGTTCCATTCGTCGCTGCGCATGCGCCCGGATCGCATCGTGGTCGGCGAATGCCGCGGCGGGGAGGCGCTCGACCTGATCCAGGCCATGACATCGGGGCACGGCGGCTCGATGACCACCCTGCACGCCAACTCGCCGGCCGACGCGCTCAACCGCCTGGAAACGATGGCGCTGATGTCCGGCATCGACATGCCGCTGCTGGCGTTGCGGTCCCAGGTGGCGTCGGCCATCGAGGTCGTCGTGCAGCTCGGTCGTTTCAACGACGGATCGCGGCGGGTCCTGGAGGTTGCCGAAGTCCTCGGGCTCGGTCCCGGCGGCGGTTATGAGATCCGCAGCATCTATGCCTTCGCCTTCGGCGACGGCGGCGCCGGCAGGCTCGAGCGCACGGGCCAGGCGCCGAGTTTCGGCGGCGAGCTCCGGCAGAAAGGCTACGGCGATCGCATTCGCCTGACGCGATCGCTGTTCGACGTTCCGCCCGCGTCCTAGCGAGCAAGGAGTACCCGAATGGTGAGGGCCAAGGTCTTCGGTGCGTTGATGGTCGCGGCGGTGCTGCTGTTGGTGCCGGGCGCGGCTGCCGCGCAGACACGGCAGCAGAAACCGCTGACCAACGCGGACATCGTGCAGATGGTCGCGGGCGGATTGCCGGAGAGCACGATTATCGCGTCGATGCAGGCCAATCCGACCCGCTTCGACGTGACGCCCGCCGCGCTGATGGAATTGAACAAGGCGCACGTGACGGCCGCGATCATGGACGCGATGGTCGCCGCGGCCGTCCAGGCAACGCAGAACGAGGCGGCCGAGCCGCCGCCGCAGCCGCACACCGCACGGACGCGCCCGGAAGACGCCGCTGGGGTCGAGGATCCGTCGGTCACGCTCGTCGTCGGTGACGCGCGCGAGGCGCTGCCGGTGGAACGCACCCAGGTCGCGGAAACGACCGCGAAAGGCAAGACGCTCGCGGAGCTGTCTCGCGACAAGGCTGTCGACGAAGCGGTCCAGGCGGGCATGTCCGAGGCCACCGAGCGTGCGGCGGGATCCGTTGTCGGCTCCACGGTTGGACAGACCGCGGGCGGCATGCTCGGCGGCATCCTGTCCGGGGGCGGGCGGTCGCGGAAAGTCACGTATCTCTGGTCCGTTGCCGGAACCTCGACGTCGTTCACCCTGCCGAGCGATCTGCCGACGTTCGAAGCCTCGCCCGGAAACATCATCGGTGTGCGCCGCGACGAATACGCTCCCGTCCTCGTCAAGCTCACCCCGCTCGAACAGGCACGCCTGATCGGGGCGACCGAAGGCAAGGAGTCGGCGGGCTCGAGTTCGGCGCTCGACTGGCCGGTCTACACCGGATTCATGGAGGACCGCGTCGCCACGCGGAACGAGCGGCTGTCCAACGGCACGTGGAAACTCAGCGCGCAGTCGCCGCTGCCGCCGGGCGAGTACGCGATCGTGTTTCGTCCCGTTTCACGGGACAAGAAGTTCTCCGGGGCGGATGTCGCGCGGAACCAGGGCGACGGCGTCCTCTTCACCACCATCTGGTCGTTCGCAGTCCGCTGACGGGAGTGCTGTGCCACAGAAACTCGTGATCGGCGAGCGCGGTGTCGACCGCGAGGTGCGGGTGCACACCGAGGTGACGGTCGGCAGGGATCCGGTCTGCGACATCAGCTCGGATGATCCGGCCCTGTCGCGTCGGCACGCCGCCTTCTCGACGGTAGGTGACCAGACCTTCGTGCGCGATCTCAACAGCGCCAACGGCGTCAGCGTGAACGGCAGGCGCATCACGGGAATCACCCGTGTCCAGTCCGGCGACGCGGTCGAGATTGCCGGGCTGCAAATCCGCGTGTTCGAGGATTCTGCGTCGGGTGGCTCGTCATCGCCGAGCGTCGAGGACGAACAAGCCACCAGTGTCCAATTGCCGCCGGAAGGGGCGACTCTGGTGCCTCGCCGCTCGGAAGGACCCCGCGCGCCGCGCCGCGACCGCCGCGTCGAGCGCGAGGACCGCCGGGAGCCGGTGGGTTCCGTCGTCGCGTCCGCGTCGCCGCCGGCGGCCGCGGCGGACCGCCCGCATCGACTCCCCTGGCTGGTGAGGCTCGCGGCCGTCCTGTTCGTCCCGGGCGCGGCCGCGCTGATCGGCTTCGCCCTTGCCGGTGCCTCGTCTGCGCTGGCCGTCGCCGAGCGCGGCGACGGCGCGCACCTGCAGACGCTTTCCAACTGGCTCGCCGCCGATCTGCGGGCGTCGATCGCGCGCGGCGATCGCGGGGAGGTGGACTCGCCCGTGTTCAGGGAGCCGTCGGTCGAATCGGCGCTGGTCTTCACCGACGACGGCTATGTGCTGGCGCCGCAGTCACGCGCCGGCGAGCTCCTTCACGCGCTGCCCGGGCGAACCGAGGCGATCGCCAAGCTGACGATGTCGCAATCGATTCCCGGCGACGGGTTCGTCGATGCGTACACCGTCGTGCGTCCGCCCGAGGGCAAGCGCCTCATCGGCTGGTTGCGGTATCGATCGTCGCCGGCCCCGCGAATCGCACCGCGGGTGCTGGTGGCCGTGGGGCTGGCGTCCGCTGGCGCGGTGCTCGCCGCCGCCTGGATTCGGCGCGCCGTGTCCCACGCGCTGGCGCGTTTCAAGTCGGACATCGATGCTGCCCTCGGCGGCCGGCGCGAGGGGCCCGGCGACCCGCTGGGTATCCGTGCGTTTGCCGAGCTGGCCGAGACCGTCAACTACTTGATCGCGCGCAGGCGCGAACGATGAGGCGCTGAGGTGGCACTCCTGAGAATCGAGCGCGGTGAGGCGTTGTGCAGCGAGGTGCCGCTCACGCGCCGAACGCTTCGTATCGGTCGCGACCGCGAAAACGACATCTGCCTGGACGACCAGACGAAATCCGTGTCGCGCTGGCACGCGGAGCTCCAGCCGTCCGCGGGCGGATACCTGCTGGTAGATCTGAACAGCCAGAACGGTGTCTGGCAGGCTGGCCGCCGGCACGCCCGCCTGCTCCTGATGGGCGGGCAGCCCGTCGCGGTTGGACCCTACACGCTGACCCTGGTCGACGACCACTCCCTCGGCTCGACAGCGGTCGCGCCACGGAGCGCCGAGTTTCAGGCGACGCCTCCTCCGCGCGCCGACGCCGCGCCTCCCGCGCGACGCTCGTCGATGACGCTGATCGGCGGCGCTGTCTCGGTGATGCTGTTCCTGATCATCGTGGTCGCGGGTGTCTCCTCGCGGCGCTCCGCGAGCGACGAAATGTCGCAGGCGTCGACGAGCAGCGAGGACGACGTCGCCACGAAGCTCGCCACGGCGAGCGCGATGATGGACCGGTCGGACTATGACGCGGCGCAGAAGGTGCTCGACCAGGTCTTGCGGACCCGTCCCGACGACATGAACGCGGTCGCGCTGCGCGCGCGGTTGACGCACCTGCAAACCAGCGGCGGTCGTGGCACCCCGGCCTCGTCGTCTCCCGCCACTGTGCCCGCACCGCCTGCCGTCGTCTCACCTGCACCGGCACCCGCACCCGTAGCGGCACCGATACCGATACCGGCATCGAGGGTTCAGAAGAGCCTCCCATCGGTGCGGCCGTTGCCGGTCGATCACCCGCCGGCGAAGCAACCCGCCCAGACCGCCGCAGGGATGGCCTGTCGCGACGGCGAAGCGGCGGCTGCGTGCACGGCGCGCACTCGCGAGGTCGCTGCGCGGTACGACGCCGCCGTCGCCGCCTTGAAGAAAGGCGCATTCGAACCGGCCCTGCAACAGCTGCTCGAGATAGACCGCGACCAGCCGAACTACCGCGACGTCAAGGCGCTGACGGGTGCGGCACGCGCCGGGCTCCATCTCGCGGTCGAGCGCGCCCTCGAGGTTGGCGCAAGGGCCGAGAGCGCGGGAGACCTCCTCTCGGCAGAGCGCGAGTACGAACGTGCGTCGCAGCTCGACGTGCCGACCGCGAAGAGTGCGGCCGGCGCGCTGGCGAGGCTCCGCGCGCGCAGGGAGCGGGATGGTGCGGACGCGTTCGTCCGCGGAAAACAGTACGACGCGATGGGACGGCGTGACGCGGCGATCGAGCTCTACGACCGCGCGGTGCAGTGGCTGCCCGACACGGATCCCAGGAAGCAGGAGGCGAGATCGCGACTGGAAGATCTCCGCCGCCGTGACTCGCGTGGGCGCGTGTCGCTCGTCCTCTATTCCTCGTTGGCGAACGACGACGCAGCGCGTCAGCGATCCGCCCCTGGCTACGCCACCTTTCAGGATCCGGACGCGACCTTCGCGCTGGAGTACCCCAGCAGCTGGCAGACCACGACCGGCAGGGGCGACCTGGTCGTCACGTTCACGGCCCCCAGGCGTGAAGCGGTCGTCACCATCGAGCGACTCCGCATGAGCATTCCCCTCACGCCGGGCGATATTACCGAGGCATTCGCCGACATCGAGCGCGATCTCCTGAAGGAGCGGCAGCCCGGCGTCTCGGACGTGCGGGCGCGTCTCGAAGACCGCCGCGGGCAGCCGATGGTGATCGCCGACTATTCCCGGTCAGGCGTGCGGGGGCAGGAACGCGTGCGGCAGTATTCGCTGCCCGCGGGCCAAACGGTCTTCCGTCTCGTGTGCGTCTCGTCCGACCCGCAGTTCGAGCAATACGCGAGCGCGTTCGCGCGGGTCGCGGACACGTTTACCGCCGTGCCGCGGCGCGCGATCGGCATCGGCAGGACCGCGGCCCGGCTCATCACTCGTGTACTCTCCCGGACCCTTTCAACCACGGTGGCATAGCTATGCAAACCGACAAACGAAGCCGTTCCATTCCGGCGACGATCGGCCGCTTTCGGATCGAGAGGCTGCTGGGCTCAGGCGGCATGGGCGAAGTGTACAAGGCCTTCGATCCCACGCTGCGGCGCACGGTGGCGCTGAAGACGGTGAAGCCGGAGCTCGATCATCCGGAGATGATCGACCGTCTCTACCGCGAGGCGCTGGCCTGCGCCCAGCTGCAGCACTCGAACATCGTGACGGTCTACGACGCCGGCGAAAGCGACGGCGGCGTGTTCATCGCGATGGAATTCCTGAAGGGGGAGGATCTGGGCGCGGTCCTCGGCCGCCGGACCCTGACCACGACGGCGAAGCTCGAGGTGTTGCTGCAGATTCTCGCGGCGCTCGAACACGCGCACCGGCAGGGCGTCGTTCACCGCGATATCAAGCCGAGCAACGTGTTCAGACTGGTGGACGGGTCGATCAAGCTGGTCGACTTCGGCATCGCCCGTGTGGCCGCCGCCGACACCCTGACCTTGACCGGATCGCTCGTCGCCACGCTCCACTACGCCTCGCCCGAGCAGCTCCGGGGCGAGCGCGTCGACCAGCGAGCCGATCTCTATGCCGTGGGCGTGCTCGCGTACCTCATGTTCGCCGGACGCCGGCCCTTCGAGGGCGACACGCCCGGAACGCTCATCGCGAAGGCGATCACGGAGGCGCCGGCCGCAATGGACGTCTGGCTGACGCGCCGGTTGCCGGAGATCGAACGCATCGTCAACAAGGCCGTCGCGAAGTCGCTGGCGGACCGGTACCAGACCGCCGAGGAGATGCGAAGCGACCTGGTCACCTTCATCGCCGAGTCTGCCGAAGCGATTGCTGCGGCTGATCGCGAGGCGGCCGAGGCCGCGGCGGCGTCGGCCGAACAGGCGCGGACGCTCATCGCCTCGGGCAATACGCCTGGCGCGGTCGCCATGCTCGCTGAAACGCTGCGGATCAATCCCGACGCCGCCGACGCGGGCAAGCTGCTCGAGGAAACGCTGCGCAAGGAGACTTCCGACCCACCGTCAACCCTGATCGCGCCGGTCCAGGGCACCGTGAAGAACGGCGACGTTGCGGGGAAACGACGCAACGTCGTGTGGTGGGGTGGCGCCGCGGCTGCGGCGATTCTGCTCGTCGTGGCCGTCACCGTGTGGTCCGGTTTTGCGTCCGAGCGTGACACGCCGCGCGTAGAGCCGGTTCAGGAAAAGACGGTCGGCGCGAATGAGGCGGAGAAGACTGGGACGGAGAAACCTGCGCCAGAAAAGCCTGCGCCAGAGAAGCCTGCGACGGAGAAGGCTGCAACGGAGAAGCCTGCGGCGCAGACGCCTACCGCGCCGAAAGCGTTGTCGAATGGCGGCAACCTGGTCACGACGCCTGCGAGACCGGCGCCCAAGATTCCCGAGACGCCGATTGGCGGCGAGAAGCCGGCGAACGCTGTTAAGGACGACGGCGTCAAACCCGCGGCGCCGGTCGTGCCCGACGCGCAGAAACTGTTCTACCGCGCGGCCCCCGCGTCGACGGGCGAGACACCGGTTGTGGTGGCCGTGAACACCGGCCTCCGCGTCAGGCTGCTCCAGCGGGCTGATGGCGATGCCGAGCGGGCGGTGGATATGCGCACCACCTTCCGCAGCGGTGACGCCGTACGTTTCGAGTTCACGTCGAACACCGAGGGTCATCTGTATGTCGTCGCGCAAGGATCGAGCGGCGCCTGGAAGACGATCTTTCCGCAGCCGCAGATCAATGGCGGGCTGAACCGGATCAAGCCGTTCGAGGCCTACCGGGTCCCGGACCAGCAGTGGTTCGAGTTCGTCGATCCTCCCGGCAGCGAGCGCGTCTTCGTGTTCCTCAGCAAGGAGCCGGTCTCGGAGCTTCCCGGCCTGAACCGCGTTGTCGCATCAGCGGCGGACGTCGACAACGCGGTCGTCAACCGGCTGCAGAACAGCATTCTGTCGCGCGATCTCGTCTTGCAGGGGGGCGCCGATGTCAAGAAGCTCACTCCGGCGACGTTCGTCGTGAACCTGCAGGAGCTGGGCAAGTCGGTCGCGCTGACGATCGACCTGATTCACAGATAACGTCATGAAATCCATCACGCTCGCTCTCCTCGCGGCGGTGGCCTTCGCCGGACAGATCTCGGCGTTGGCCGCGCAGACTTCGTCCGCGCCGGCGCAGGACCCGCAGCAGCGCGCGCGGGACCTGGTGCTCTCGGCGCCTCGCACGGCGGAGCGCTCGAGCGCCGTGCCGCGCGGTTACGCCATCGTCATCGGCGTCGGCGATTACGAGCGGCTGGATCCCTCGAAGCGGCTGCGCTATTCCGAGAGCGACGCGGACGCGATCTATCGCGTGCTCATCAGCCAGGAGGGTGGCGCATTCCCCGCCGAGAACGTGAAGTTCCTGCGGGGAAAGGACGCCACGCTGGAGAACATGCGGCAGGCGATCGACGTCTGGCTGCCGTCGGTCGCCCAACCGAACGACCGCGTGTTCGTGTATTTCGCCGGTCACGGGTTCGTTCAAGGCGGGCGCGGCTACCTGGCGCCGTGGGACGTCGATCCCGCGCGGCTCGACAAGACCGCGTACCCGATGGCCAGCCTCGGGGAGGTGCTCGCGAACAAGGTGAAAGCGAACTGGAAGGTGCTGCTCACCGACGCCTGCCACTCGGACAAGATGAACATCGAGACGACCGACGAGGGGCTCGAACAGCAGATCAACGCGCTGCCACACAGCTTCATGACCCTCAGCGCGACGACCCAGCGCGAGCAGAGCTTCGAGGACCCCAACCTCGCGACCGGGTTCGGCCTGTTCACGTACTTCGTCGTGCAGGCCTTTCGCGGCTACGCGGACAACAACCCGTGCGACGGCAGAATCACCGCCGACGAGTTGATCGAATACGTCCGTTCCAACGTGAGAGGGTACGCCAGGGCCCGCTCGCTGTTGCAGACCCCGACCGCGCGCGGCGACTATGAGCCGGAGATGCTGCTCGGCGTCGCGACCGGCTGCCTGGGCGGGGCGGACGGCAACGGCGACACGGCCGCGTCGATGCTCGGCACCGCCGTGATCGAGACGAATCTCGACGAGGTGGACGTGTACATCGACGGACGCCTAACCGGGCGGATGTCGAGGGCGAAGCCGCTCGTGGTGCCGAGCCTGTCGAGCGGCATGCACGAATTCCGCGGGGTGGCCGCCGGCTACGAGCCGGATCGCAAGGAGGTGATGATCGCGCACGGTCAGGAAGTGGCGGTCACGCTGCGCATCCGCTATCCACGCCAGATTCGCAAGGAAGCGCTGGACCTGAACGAACAGGGGGAGCGGCTGCTGTTCACGCGGCGTTCATCGCTCAGCCTCTTGAACCTCGTGCCGGTCGAACGCAGGCAGAGCGAGGCCGATCTGCGGAAGGCGGCCGAGCTGTTCGAGCGAGCGCTCGCCCTCGAACCGAAGTACGCCGTCGCCGCCTACCACCTGGGGCAGGTCTTCCAGCTGCTGCTCGATTTCGACACGAGCGTCAAATATTTCCGGCAGGCCGTCGCGATCGATCCGACCCACGTCGATGCGCGCATCGAATGTGCCGCGGTGCTGATCGAGCACGGCGACCCCGACGAGGCTATCCGCGGCCTGGTCGAGGTCACGCGACTCGAGTCCTCGAATGCGCAGGCGTATTCGATGCTGTCGCGTGCGTACTGGGACAAGCAGGCGTGGTCCGAGTCGATTCGGCACGCGGATCAGGCGCTGACCCTCGATCCGTCCGACGCGCAGGCGCATCTCTGGCGGGCTGATGCGCGGCGGCAGCTTGCCGCGATCGAGGCGGGAAGGAAGAGCGCAGCGGCCGGCGACATGTACCAGGCGGCGCGCGACGACTACCGCGAATTCCTCGACCTGACCAACTTCTCGAACTCGCTCGGGTCGAAGCTGGCGTTCTATTTCATCGGTTTTGGCGCCGGCGCGCGTGTGCACGCCGACCGTCAGGCGGCATATGACAGCCTGCGCAGTTCAGGCTTGATGGGCCTGTGCCTGTGCGAACAGAAGGTCGGCAATCCATTGCGCGCGCGCGAGTATTGCGCGCGCGCGCTCAAGTACGCACCCAACGATCCGATTGCCTATTTCCTGCTGGGCAACGTGAACCGCGACCTGTTCAACGTGCGGCAGTCCTGTGGCGACCTCCAGGCGGCGCGGCAGAACTACGCGAAAATGCTGGAACTCAACTCGGACATCGACGAGGCACGGAACGCGCGCGGCTACCTCGAACAAATCACGGTCTTTGCGGCCAAATTGCGGTGCGGCCGGTAGGGCTGCTGGAACCCGCTCGCCCGATTGTTGATTCAATCGACATACTTAAAAAAGGTACGACCGTACCTTCCGGCTCAGTTAGCCAAGTGGCATACTCGGTCCCTGCCCCATCCTCAACTGACTGCTGCTGCGCCCGCATTCGGTCGCTGGTCGGTCGGGGTGTCAGATCTCGGCGTGGCGTCGGTGGGGTCGGCACGCAACTAGAGCCGGCTGGATCCATCGGGTGGACCGTCTTGCTTTGATTGCGGAGCCCAGGGTGATGACTGAGAGCGCGAACGGCCCGATCGGCGGCGGAGATGAGGGAGAGGCGTCGCGACTGGCGGACGCGACGGCGCCCCTGGCGCGCGTCACGCTGACGCCCCGCGAGCGACAGTTCCTGGTGCTGCTGACCGCCGGATACACCAACGAAGAGATCGGCGCGCTGCTGCACCTCGGAACGCAGACCGTGAAGAATCGCGTCTCGGTGCTGATCGACAAGCTCGGCGCGAAGAATCGCGTGCAGCTCGCGGTCTATGCCGTCAAGAACGGACTGAGCGAATAAGTCCCCGGGCCGAGAAACCAGCTCGCGGCGCAGGCGGCGCTCCCCACCCCCGCAGAAAAGCGACGAACGGCGTCGTCCCAGTTACGCGGTCGGGTTCCTCGAGCTGAGCCGTTGACCCGGCCTCAGGCTCATCTATAGCGCGCTAACAGCCTTGTCTGATAATGCGTTAGCGGCATTCTTTCAACTGGGACTCCGTCCTGGCGGACTTGCGCGGCCTGTGAAGTGGGGCTGGCCGACCGGCGTCGCTTGACATCCGGATTCAACGGATCGTAGACTTTGGAGGTTCGGCGCGGTCCGCCGGACCTTACAACGCACTTCTCGGCTCGACCATTCCCGGCGCTTCCTGAAACGAAAGCTCGGCACGGCGAACGAAAAAGAGAAGTCGGGGGCTTGACAAGCCTCCGGGGCGCTAGTAAGATTGGAAGGTTCCCCCAAGGACGGTGACGTCAGCAGGGGAACGGCACTTCCGGTTCTTTGAAAACTAGATAGAACGTGCAAGCACAACCCGTCGAGTATCAGCGGGTGGCGCAGCGCAAGTCGTTGACGGGCCGTCAGTTCTGGTCCGG
>Ga0134127_10000662_pt1 | contig 29544 bp, 25 predicted proteins | sample KB31753_FD_96459 | JGI IMG/M metagenome (GOLD analysis project Ga0134127, IMG submission 96459) | Terrestrial soil microbial communities with excess Nitrogen fertilizer from Kellogg Biological Station, Michigan, USA - KB3-175-3 | ecosystem: Environmental > Terrestrial > Soil > Unclassified ...
AACATGCGCAAAAGAGGTTGCCACCATCGGCAAGACGAGAAACGCGTCTGTCAGGAAGCGAACCGCAGCCGTTATCGTCAAGCCGAATAGGCAGGGGGTCCAAGACTTTAGACGAATTCTGCGTGGTGTCCAGCTACCTCTTCAAGTATGCCATCCGTTTGCTGGGCACATCAACCCAGGAGTCCCGTAAGCAACCTTGATCACCAGCTAGGTCGGTTGCCTGCAGGCCTGTCGCTTAGCCCATGGCGCCTTGAGAGGTTGCAGCTCCGAATGCGCGTGCGGTGGCCGAAGCACAGGGCCCTGCACCGAGGCTCCGCCTCCGCTCCCACGAAACCGCCCGAGTCTAGGAGCCTGTCCGACATTGACCGTTCTACTGCGACGAACGATCCGCGACCGTCTGCGTCGTTCTCAGCCAGAAAAATCTTCAATGTATTCCAGCGAATACACCTCCGGCTTTTCCGGGCCTTGCGCCGCTCATCTGGCCGCACCTCCTGCAACTCGTCACGAAGGTAATGCCGGACAGGTTCCTAGCCCGCATTATTCACGAAGGCTTCTACTGCAACCGCCGATACGAAAATCAGAACTCATTGCGGTATTCTTTCTTCGCGCCAGGAATCGTACAAAAGGCGCTCGACCTCGAAAACGCGGTGGCGACGCACCTGACGGAAGGCGGGCTCGCCGTTCGGTCGGTCAACATACTGTTTCAAGTATGCCTCCCTTCCTCGCGACTCCGCGCGCCCGTCTCGCGTGGCGTCTCAGCGGTTTCGTCACGAACCCTCGTGAATAATGTGGGCTTGGGTCTGGATTTTGTGCGGGATACCCTGGCGGAGGGTCAACCGTTTCGAGTGCTGCGGGTCCTCGACCAGTGGAGTCACCAGAGTCCGTTACGGGAGGTGGGGACCCGGATGTCGGCATGACCGGGGGCCAGGCCTTCGATCGGGCGTGGGACGGCGTGCGGGAACCGCGGTCTATCCTTATGGCTCATGAGACAAAATTCCAATCACGGACGCTCAGTCTGGGCGTATCGCCGAAGTATGAGATCGACTTCACTCAGCCCAGCAAACCAGTGGAAAACACCTTCCAGCATTCGCTGTGTCAGATAATCGAACAGGGCCCGCCGCGCACCGCGGTCCATTGAGTCCAATTCGTGCAGCATCTTACAAATCAGTCCGTAGAACACTGCGTTATAGCGCAATGCGTGATCGATGGCGTCTGTCTTCTTGAATAGATCGGTCAGTTAATCAAGCAGTCTAGGCATACCGGAAGGTCTAAGGGACCACGAAACAGGACGATGCGGGCAAGAACGAGCAGTCCGTGAAGCGTCAATCGAGGATCGAAAAGTCGATCGGCTTGAAACGACCGTTGTTCGAGCCTTCAGCGGAGCAGGCAGTCAGGCCACACACCATGTCCATCTCGGCCCGCAAGTCGATGTGGTCGCCCGCCTTTGACATGGGCACGCCGACAGTCACCTTTCCCTGCGAATCGACCTTGACGTTCATGAAGATGTTGAATGTCGTCGAGATCTGGTGTCCGGAGATACCGTGCTCCTTCAGCGAGTTACATAGGTTCTCGAAACAGCTCGGATGGTGACCCGTGTGCTTGTAAAGAATTTCAAACATCTCTTGACTACACGGCGTCAGCAGGAAGTCGTGCAAGCCGACGGTGTCTTCGATGATGGTGAACATCGGCGTGCTGTTATTGGCGTAGAGGATGTCGCTCGTCGTCAGGTAGATCCGGCTCGCATAGTCCAGAGAACGACCTGATGACAGCCGGCAATCGTGATCATGCTCGTCGAAGGCAAACAGATCAGAAACCTGCTCGCCTAGGGGATCGACAACACGCAACACCTGCCCCTGCTTGATCGTGAATGAGCAGCCACTTTGTGGCGCAATACGGGTCAACTGCGGGGCGGTCATGTCTCATCCTTTTTGTGTGCGTGGAACGGGCATGCCCAATTGTCTGGAACTACCCGGCCAGAATATTGACGCGCCTCGGAGCTTTCGCTGAAGCTTGTCAGCATTGGGTTGATTGAGCCCTGAAACACCATGTCGCGCGCCCGGATTATTTGCTTCATGCTTTCAAACTTTCCGCGCGCGCGCAAGCGCTCAAACTGTTCGTGTAAGTTGAACACCAGGGTCGGATACCTGACGGTTCGTGCTAGACGCGATGCCTTGGGGTGCATGCCGATGACATACATCGCTCGACCGCCGATGCTAAACGAAAAGCGATTATTCTTTGGGTCGGAGTCGACGCTCTTGTCCCAGGCAAAGAAATCGGAATCAATAGCGTGCATGGCCTGAAGCTGACTCCACTGCAGATCCTCGAAGTGCTGCTCTGATTCGATCACAGGTCCGCGGAACATCGCGATGAAGGTAATGAGGTGATCGTCGATGATCGGGAATTCATGGCAGAACTCGTACAGGTCATGGCAAACGGCACGTACGGCGCTGTCGCAGGCAAGTTCCGGGAATAACCCGAAACGATAGCCCTTTCGGGCGAACGCCGAGAGTGCGCCGACGCACGGGTAGTAATCCCCGAATATCTGTTGTCTTAGTTGATCGTGCGCCTCGGTGAGTTCGGCGTCGACGGGTCCGTCGGATACCAGAGGCCTGACGACCGCCGTGCCCTGGAAGGCCGCGTAGCTCGAGAACCGGCTTGCCACCGGATCGGCCGACAGTGGGTTCCACAGGCACTTATCGCGTCTGGCAATATCGCCGCTGTCAGTATGTGTCGTATTGATGAAGTTTGGTTGCATGTGGAAATTCCTCACATGTATTGAGCAAAGAGTAATCTTTCATGTACAGCGGAAGGACGCTCTCCCGTTATTGTTTCTATTCATGAATGATTTGTCCCTCGTCTCAGTATGGAGGCCAACACCCTAGATTGGGCGGAAGCAAATATATATAGTACGTTTGAACTATACGGCGAGAGGTAGCTCTGGTGGAAAGGATTGGGGTTACGTTGAAACCATCGGCTAATCATCGCCCCATCGCCACCATTTTCCTTCAATAAAGAGTCCCCTGCGCGAACACTATGCATGAGGACCGCTTAGGCCTTTCTCGCCGGGCACACCGGGTCCTCGGACGGTATCTTCAGGTCTGTGCGATACGTGTCCGCGGTTCGATTGACGCAAAAGCAGAACAGGGCGCCATCCAGGTTCGACCACAGGCGCGGAAACTGGACGCCCCGTCTGATCAACTTGGACAGCACACGTTCCGCGTAGTGTATGACCGCGAAGCGCCGCGCCGATTTCACCTGCAGCATCGAATTCACCCAGCGCACGACCGGCCACAACCACGCCTCAGATCGTGCCAGGATCTTTTCCTCTGCCAAGTAGGCAAAGAAGTCGCGCCGCAGGACCGTGCCATATGGGATTGAGGGCTGAGAGAACAGCACCACGGACCCCATTTTGGACTGGCCAAAGAACTGTCTCGGCACACCCGCTTCTTCGGCAATTCGCCGAGCAATCGGGCGATCATACGCGGTGCCCAATCGCCAGGGGTCCATCTCGGCCGACTCCGTAATTTCAACAATTTCCGCTCGGCGCCGGGCCCCGATGTACGGCAATGGCAGATGGATCACGCCGACGACGAGACGCCACTCAGCCATGCCCGACCCTCCCAGATCCCCATGCCGCAGGTCTGCGTTCAAACACGGCCACTCCACTTTATCTTTTTTGGGACGCCACAGCTCTCCGAGGACGCCGGTCAGAAGCAGGCTGACCGTTGAGAGATGGTTTTGGATGTCCATCAGGTTCGCATCCTGGTTGTGGTGGAGCGCACAGTAGTAGAGATATTCCTGGTCAAAGCCCTCGGCAAAGACGCGTCGATTGAGCCGGATGCATGGAAGGCCGAGCGTGGCGCAAATCTCCCCGCCATCATCATCCGGCAGGTTCTCTTCCTCCTGATGGGCGAGAGACCATTTACTCTTGGCAGTGGGCACGGTAAACACTTTGTCGATCCCGGACGCACGCGCCAGCGTATTTACTGCCGTCGAATCGTACCCCTTCGACTGGGTGGATACGATCGGCAGCGGCCACGTCCGTGCCCCATCGCGGGCATTGATGGCGATCTGGGCATAACGGTCTCGCAGATAGTCACGGTACTCTGCAAAAGAGGTGAACCGTGGCGGCAGCCGCTTGTCCAACTCCGTGATCTGGTCACGGGAGACCTCCAGGTTTCGATACATCAGCCGGCGCACCGTGCCTCCGGTCGTTGGAATGTCCCGCCGATAGTCGTGAATCCCCTGCAGGATTGAGTGGCAGATGGTGGAATAATCTGGATATCGAGGGTCCAGACGATCTCGTGTGTGCGCGAGCAGCAGAGGCAAAGAATTGGAGACCCTGACATGTTCGCCGTCTTCGTCATAGTACAAGAAATCGGTTGTGGCGGCGCTGGGCACAAAGCGAATGGAGTCCTCGGCAAGGCGGCCACCTGAGCCAAACACGCAATCAGTTGTCCCGAATTCACCGAGCTGAAACGGTCCGTCCCAAACCCCTTCAATGAAGAAGCGCTCGCGTACTTCGACGCGCGGGCCATGGACTAAGATGACACGGCCTTGCGCCCGATCCACATCAGCGACCCAAGCAAGTAGTGGCAACAAGCCATTGGCGACCGCTCGCAGGCGCCATATCATCTTCTCGGAGTGTTGCGCTGCCGCCAACTCGACAGAGCTTTGCGTGTTGCACGCTAAATGCGTCATGGTTGATTCCCATTTATGGATAGAATCTCAACCCCTGGCTTCATGCGGCCACGGCCATATTAGGAATGTCCTGATAAATCAAGGCGTTCACGTCAATCTTGACGTAATGGCCAACGGTTATCCTTCCGAACACTTTCGCACCGGGGCGAGGTAGAGGTGATCGCCAGGAGGATGCCACCAGACTGCCCACGATCCGTCTCATTGCCCGTGTCATCATGGTATGCCCTTGAGATTTACTGGGGTTATCCTCCACGTCCATAGCCGTCGTGCCGCGTCGATGTTCCGTTGTCCTCAGCCAGCGGCGAAAGGAGGCGGCCACCAGCGACAACCTGCGCTTGCGGCGTCTACATCACATTGCAGAGTGGGCGCACCTTGCATGCATGTGCCCTTAAAAAGCAATACCACCTTTATGCTACATAGTCCTACGTATCAGCAGCTTCTTCCAACCGATTCCCCGCGTACTTCTCTCGTGTTGATGCTCAGACATCCTGCTACGAGGCCACGCTCTTGCACCAGCAATCAGGAGAGGCCGCACACTCAAACAGCAAGCCGCGCTTGGCACAGAGTTTCTGCACGTTCTATTCACATACAGTCACTCGATCCATCTGTTTGTCTCTTTCTTTCTGCAACCTCACAGGCCTGAGTATTCCGCCCCATGTTCAACCCATTCTCTTCCCCGCTCTAACAGGCTGCAGAAAAACCCGCTTGTTCATTGGGTGAAACCCGTAGAAAGCACGATATTGGTCGGAGTAAGTGCAATTTTTTGCCTCAGTACGAGCTGTTCACTTGTCCTGAGCGAAGCAAATGCGGTTTTCGACAGAGTTTGAGGTCACACCGGACACCGGAAATGGCGCTTCGGAAGAGGCTCATAAAACGTTTTTCTGCAGCCTGCTAAAGCACATGTCGCTCTTTTCATAGCGGCCTTCGTCAATAAGGGAATGGCAACCTCAAGATCAGGCGCGAAGGATGTCTAGTGAATCGCGCGCGTGCCCGACAGCTCGATCGCCTTGAGGGATTGCAGCTCCGAATGCGCGTGCGGCGGTGGAAGCACAGGGCTCTACACCGAGGCTCCCACGGGGCCGCCCGAGCCTAGGAGCCTGTCCGACATTGACCGTTCTACTGCGGCGAACGATCCGCGACCGTCTGCGTCGTTCTCGGCCTAGAAAAACCCTCAACGTATTCCAGCGAATACACCTCCGGTTTTCCGGGCCTTGCGCCGCTCATCTGGCCGCACCTCCTGCGCCTCGTCACGAAGACAATGCCGGACAGGTTCCTAGGGTCTGGATTTCGTGCGGAATACCCTGGCAGAGGGTCAACTGTTTCGAGTGCTGCGGGTCCTCGATCAGTGGAGTCGCCAGAGTCCGCTGGGGAGGTGGGGACCCAGATGTGGGCGTGCCGGGTGCCAGGCCTTCCATTGAGTGTAGGAGTGCGTGCAGGAACCGAGATCTATCCTTGTGGCTTATGAGACGAAATTCCAATCACAGGCGCTTGAAACCTGGACGTATCTCCCAAAGTATGAACTCAATTTTTTCGGCCCGGCAAACCCGTGGAACACGCCTGCACTGAATCGTTTAACGGACGACTGCGAGACGAGTGTTTGAACGTGCGCCAGTTTGCCTCGATAGCGGAGGCGCAACAGATCATCGAAGCCTGGCGGCTCGACTATAATCAGCGCCGCCCTCACAGCTCGCTCGGCCACCTGACACCGAATGAGTTTGTTGGACAACGTCAGGTGATTCAGGCCGCCGAAGAAGTCGTCCGTTCTTGTTAAGACCTGTCTGGAAGGGGACCAACGTCATCTACCTCGCCATCGACAGTGTCTAGGATTCTCTCCAAGTAACGCTCCGTTATCATCAGCGAAAACATTGCGGTTCTCTACTATCCCTCATCAAAGCCCCTACAGATTCAGACCGCCGTTGACTAGAGGACAACTCGGACGGATAATCGCGGCCTTACACGAGATAATACGCAACAAGTCCTTCAAGCAGAAATAAGAATTGACCATGTCCCTTCGCACTTCAGCGGGCCTGAGAATACTTTGCGCTCTCATGACCCTTGTCTGCCTCAGTTGTGACTGGGCTTCGCCTGAGGCCAAGAAAGCAAAGCATCGAGAACGCACGATCAGTTATTTTGAGAAGAGTCAGCCGGGCAAAGCCCACCAGCAGGCTGACCTTGTCTTGGTTTCAGCTCCACAAGATGCAGAAGGACTTATTCTCAAAGGTCGTAGCCTGATCAATGAACAGCATTATGCCGAAGGTATCAAGGCGCTAATAAAAGCCATCGAGCTAGATCCCCAAAACATGCAAACGTATATCGATCTCGCCCGCGCTTATTTCGCAGCGAAAGACCCGGCTGCGGCCGAGAAGGCACTCAATCAAGCATTGACTGTGAATCCCCGGTCTACGGAGATCATGCTTGCGCGAGGGGACTTCAGCGCCACGACTGGCAAACCGGACCAAGCAGAAGTCATTTACAAGCAGGCGCTTGCAATCGCACCGGAAAACGAAGCCATTTACCTAAGACTTGCCGGCTTCTATCAGCGCTACAGCAAATGGCCCGAAGTAGAATCCACACTGCAGAAGTTGGCTGCGCTCAAGCCTCAAGACGAAAAGCCGCACATCTACTTGGGTGATTTTTTTGCCTGGCTTGGCCAACCTGACAAGGCCCTCGCCAGCTATCAACGAGCGACAGAAGTGAACCCCAGCTCGTTCCTTGCCCGTGACAAGTTGACTTCACATTATCTTGATGCCGGGAAGACGGAGGAAGCAGATGCGCGGGTTCAAGACATCCTGAAGAAGAACAACAAAGACCTGATGGGTCGCTTCTTCGATGCGAGAATCCGCCTAGCTGAAGGCAACGCGGATGAGGCTATTTCTCTCCTGCAGGGGGTGGTGAAAGATGACCCTACGTTCGCAGGGGCTCATCACTTCCTCGGGGTGGCATTTATGCAAAAGCATCAGACTCTTCAGGCTCAAAGAGCATTCACGGAAGCAGTAAAACGTAATCCGAACCTGCCTGAATCCCGCACCGCACTGGCCGGGATCCATTTAGCCGAGGGCTCACTGGATTTGGCCATCGAACAGGCCCAGGCGGCCATTCAACTGAACCCACGCAACGTCCAAGCGGCCATCATCGCGGGCGATGCGTACCTCCGCAAGGGGGACTTCGCCAAGAGCAGGCAGGTCTTCGAGGCTGTCGCGCAGGGCCTACCCAAAGAAGCCATCGGTCCCTACCGCCTCGGCCTCGTGGCCCGCGCCGAGAAGAATGACGCCAAGGCTTTGGCCTACTTCGAGGATGCGCTCAGCAGAAAGCCGTCAGCCATTGAGCCGTTAGCCCAAATAGCCATGGTAAAGATCGCTCAAGGCAAGTCAAATGAAGCGCGAGAGCGGGTCACCAAGCAACTTGAGGCCTCACCGAATAACCCTCTGCTCTATAACCTCTTGGGCCAACTCTGGATGCAAGCGAAAGGCACCGGGCAGGCGGAGATCGCCTTCAAGAAGTCGATTGAACTTGATAATTCCCTCCTGTCCACCTACATGAGCTTAGGCCAGCTTTATCACCAGGCCGGCAAGACGGATCAAGCGGCGAAGGAATACGAAGCGGTCCTCGCAAAAGATCCCAAGGCGATCCAGGCGCACATGCTGCTTGGCATCATCCATGATAGCCAAAAGGAATACGAGAAAGCTCAGAAGCAGTATCAGGAAAGTCTAAAACTTAATCCTCGGTTCGCTCCAGCAGCCAATAACCTCGCCTGGATCCTCGTCGAACAGGGAGGGAACCTCGATACCGCGCTTTCCTATGCCCAGATCGCTCGCGAGCAAAAGCCAGACGATCCTCACATCGCCGACACCATCGGGTGGATCTATTACAAGAAGAACGCCTATCCTCTGGCCGTAAACCTCTTGAAGGAAGCCGTCGAAAAACTGCCAGACGTACCATCGGTTCAGTACCATTATGGAATGGCGCAGTATAAGAATGGGGACGCGGCTGGAGCGAAAAAAACTCTTCAAGCTTCGTTGAAACTCAGCCAAACCTTCACGGGATCTGAAGAAGCCAGAAAAACGCTGGCAGGACTCTGAGGGGGAGAACGACCCAGAAGAAGAGTGGTGTTGCAGTTTACTGAGTGTTGTCCAGCACAGGCTGCAGTGTCTCCCCTCGATCGCGTTTCTCTTGAATCTCCTTGAGCGTTATTTCGAATGAGGCCAGGCGTTCATCGGTCGTCGGATGGGATACGTCCATCTCAGATGTATTCTTTTTTGAGCGAAGGCTCTCCATTCTGCGCCAGAACTGCTTGATGGCCTGCACATCATAGCCGGCTCGAGCCATGATGAACGCTCCGACATAATCCGCCTGCGCTTCGAGTGAGCGGCGCTCAGAGGGTACGGAGGCCTCCGGAGAGGCGCCCGTGGTCGCACCAAGAAATGCATTGAGCATCGCGCGCAACCGGACGTTCTGGCTGTGATTCAGGAGGTTGTGTGCGATTTCATGCGCCAGCAGCCAAGCCAGTTCGTCATCCGAGCGGACAAACCTCATCGCTCCGGTCGTGACACCGACATGTTTTCCATCAGCGATCCCATTAATTTGATTACTCTCAAGCAGCTGAACCGAGAATTGACAAGCGGAGACCGCCCATAGGTGGACGATCTGGCGGCTTCTCTCCCGCGCAACCTCGAGCTGGAGGGGCTGGATACGCGCAATGGTCATCCTCCGAATCCACTGCGACACCTCTTCGGCTCGAATACCACGTACCGTCCGCTCGTTGACGCTGATCAATTGATCGGCCAGCCTCAGACCAGCCGAGGCAGCCGGCGATCGAGGATGGACATAGGCGACAGAAACGCTGCTTCCTGCCCCTTCCCCACCCTGAATTTGGAGAGCTTCCTGGTCCTTGAGCAAGAATCCATATGTGGGTTCCCGATCAACAGAACACCAGTCTGCCGCCGCCACAAGGAGTGGAAACGCCACATCATGGAGACGGACCAGCATGGACGCCGGGGACCTCGACTCACCGCCCCTCATGACACCGTAGTTTTGAGTCGAGCAAGCAGCCAGGACGCAGAGTGGCCACAGACATATCCTGGCGATAAGTCTTCTTTGTTTAATCAATGCCCTCACATTCACCTTGCGTATCTGTTCGAAGGATACGGCGCCCTTTGCCGCGGCTAAAGAATCGTCCTGCGCGATTCACTTCATCTGCCAGCTATCATTCGGTATAATATCGCATCGTCCCATTCTCCTGCTTCCCCTTGATCTTGTTCATCGCACTTTCCCACCAATGCTCCGGAGTTGACTGTGGAGAGGGACTGGGCAGCAACATAGATAGGTGTTTTCTCAGCAGATCTTTGCTGAAGAACGACAAAGGGCCAGCCCTCTTATCGAGGACTGGCCCTTTGCTGTTCTGAAACTCTTACTACTAAAGACGAGTTAGACCTTATTTGCTTTCCGTCTCCAGATACCGAGCCCGGCCAAGCCAGCACCGAGCAGCAGCAAAGAGGCTGGCTCGGGAACGCTAGTAGCCGCTGGAATAGGAAGCGACAAAAGATTACCATGGCCATCGCCCGTATTGGCGCCCTCGAAAAACACCTTCAGACTGGGGGGAGTATCCAAACTGAACGTTCCGCCCGAGTTTGTTATGCTGAAGGTGTCACTATTGGTCAACGTATACGAGGGGCTAATGGTGAAACAGGTAAAACTCCCCGAACCATTGCAGCCACCACTACCGCCAGCACTAAGACCGCCGTCGACTGTGGTCCAGCCCGTCACCGCGAGGCCTGTCGCGCTGCCAAAGCTACCGATTGCGAAAGCTTTGAGGGTGTCTATTCCTGCCCAGTCGCCAGTTGCGTTGAGCGCATTGGAGATGGTCAGATCCAGGTTTCCCCCATTCAGGCTCAGGTCAAAGGTGACATTTTGAAATGTCAGCGAATTGGCCCAGGAAGTCGGTGTACCAACCAACCCGAGCGTGAGAACCATGATTCCCAACAGTAAAACCATTTTACGTTTCATCTTGTTTCACCCCCTCCAAATTTATTGTTGCCGCACATCCATCTATTTCTGATCTTCGCTCTTGACATCAGCACGTTATATGCCAGCATCAACACCAATAATTATTATTAAAATACAATGATTTATGATCTATGATTTTCAAGTCAGTCGGATTCTGTCATAAAATTTTACAGTCGACGAGACGCATATACATGAAGTTCCTCTTATGATCATTATTTTCAAGTACTTACGTTACATTTTCTCTGTTAATTTGCTTTACACTTAGTCGGCAATCGTCTAAAGTCGCACAAAATCAATAACATGTAATAAAATCAAGATCTTGACGTTCGTATCTTCAACCTCAAATCCAGTCCTCTTGGTCGATTTCGGAAATGGATTCCGCGATCTAAGTGGGACAGAAACACAGCGGCGAGGAAAACGTGATCGCAGCGAAACACCTGATCGTCAGACTGTATGGCCTTTTATTTCTGGTTCTCGGATTTCATCTTTTTCAATCCATAACGTGCCAGCAACTGATAGAGCGTGGGACGGCTGATCCCGAGGTCTGCAGCGGCTCTGGACACATTCACATCGGCTTTCTCCATTGCGAGGCGTACCAGATCCTTTTCACGGCTGTCGCGTGAGGCTCTGAGGGTGGAGCCTTCCTCTTCGGATGAAGCCGGATCTTTCAGTTCCAGATTCTCGGGGGTCACGTATTTCCCTTCCGCCATCACGACGGCACGTTTGATCCTGTTTTCCAATTCTCGAACATTCCCAGGCCAATTGTAGGCCGTCAAGGCCTGCGTTGCTTGAGGCGTAAACCCCTTCAACAGCTTTTTCTGCTCTTCGGCAAACTTCGTCAAGAATGTCCGCGACAATAGCGCGATGTCTGAATCTCGTTCATTCAAAGCAGGCACCGCAATCGTGACCACGCAAAGCCTATAATACAAATCTTCTCTGAACCGGCCTTCGCTGATCGCCTTTTGAAGATCGACATTGGTCGCCGCGAGAACCCGGGCGTTGACCACGATCGTCTCTTTTCCACCCAGCCGCTGGATCTCGTGATCTTGCAAGAACCGGAGTAACTTAACTTGCAATCCGAGCGGGATATCGCCAATTTCATCCAGGAACAGCGTGCCGTCTCGCGCGCCCTCGATGCGCCCCTTCCGTTGCTGCGTGGCCCCGGTAAACGCCCCTTTTTCATAGCCGAACAGCTCACTCTCCATGAGTGTCTCTGGTATCGCTCCACAATTGATCGCGACAAAAGCCTGTCCTTTTCTCCCGCTTTGGCGATGGATCGCTCGTGCCACCAACTCTTTCCCCGTGCCACTTTCGCCTGTAATCAGCACTGGCACGTCAGAGGGTCCGACACGGCGAATCATGCGAAACACTTCTTGCATCTGCGCGCTGTTCCCCATCAAGCCTTCGAAGTCATTCTGGCCGGCCTGCTGCTGTAGCGCGCGATTTTCTTGTTCCAGATTGGAGAGGTACACTGCCCGCTGCAGGACGATCTTCAACACATCGAGCTGGACTGGCTTCTCGATAAAGTCGTAGCCACCGCCTTCGATCGCCGCGATGGCCTTCGTTCGATCGCTATTGCCTGTGACCACGATCACCTTGGCCATCGGGTTGAGTTGCATTGTTTCACGCAAAATGGACAAACCCTCGGAGGCCCCGTCGATGTCCGGAGGCAATCCCAAATCAAGCAGGACCAATTGCGGCATTGCTTGCCGAACATGTGCGAGCGCCGAAGGACGATCCGAAGCCTCCAACAGCTCGTAATCCGACGCAAGGGCCCATTTCATTTGATCCCGAATCTCAGGGTCATCATCGACAAGGAGGAGAGTAGGAAGAGTTTTCATGGCATGGCTGAATGGGCCGTAACGTTGTCTTGGCGACTCTCGGAGGCACGAGGCAACGGAAGCTCGATTCTGACTTGAGTTCCCTTGTTTACTCCACTCCGAACCTGTATCGTTCCGCGGTTCGCCTCCACAATTTGTTTACACTGGTAGAGTCCTACGCCGAGCCCACCAGGCCTACTGGATTGCAACGGTCGAAACAGCGACTCAAGCATGTGCGAGGGAATTCCATTCCCCGAATCGTCAACTGTGATAACGACGGAACCGTTCAATTGTTCGCTCGCGATCGAGATGTCCCCACTCTGGCCGATAGCTTGCTTGGCATTCAGTACCACATTGAGGAGAACTTGGTGAAATTGATCTCGCACCCCCAAGATCGGCTGAACCGGCCCGCCGGTGACGTGGAATCGGACCATCCCATCTCCCCTCATCGGAGCCACAACCTCTTCGATGAGCGCGGAAATCTCCACCAATTCCGGCGCTCCGGCAGGCGCAGGCTTGACGGACTTGAGGGAGAGCTTGCTCACAAGCGCGGTTATTTTTTTCGCCGTATCCGACACAGTCCTCATCGCCGATTCCTGAAACGCTGGATCCCGGCCATGATGTTCGACGTTTTGAGCTATCAGCGATAACCTTGCCGCTAAATTTTTCAGGTCATAGAGGCAGAACACCGAAAATCGATGCAGCGCTTCCAATTCTGCCGAGGCCTGACGTTCCTCCGCCAGATTCGCGTGAGAGAGTAGCGCCTCAACGTGATGGAAAATCCCACAGAGCAGATCGCAATCATCCGTCCCGTAGGCCTCGCCATTAAGTTGCTTGCCGAACGCCACGAATGCGGTGAGGTTTCCTTGCGCGCGGATGGGAAAGCAGAGGGCCGCTCCTGAATCCGCTAAGGGATCTCTTGAGGAACCCACACCGCCGTTCCTCATTCCTAAGCATTCCGCGATCAACACCGGCTCATCATTTTTCAGCAGCTGCATGATGACCGGATGTGAAAGGCCCAACGGAATCGGCTCCTTCTCAGTAGTTATCGGACGGATACGGGAAAACCGCCGGTCTGCCTCCCGAAACGACCAGATCGAGATTGTCGCGGTCGGAAAAGTCTTGATTAAGAGATCGAGCAGGCGATCCATAATCGCATCTTTACTTGTCGCCTGCTGAAATGCCTTGGTAACTTCAAGCCACCTTGCGCGGTAATCGTATTTTGATCGATAAAAATTGCGCGCGATAACGCGTCGGATCTCCGCGCGCAATCTTTTGGAGAACACTGCAATCGCGAGCCCGACCAGAGCTCCAAACACCACGAGGATGCTGAGCCCCTCTCCCAGCGGTTGATCCGTCCGGCGAATCCATTCTCCGACGACGCCGATCGCAAGCAAGTACACGCCGACAATGATGAAGGTGATCGAACCGAGGAGAGCCTGTTGAGAGATGTAGGTGTTGACAAAAACCTCTCGCAGTCTGGTCCGCGCTAAGCCGAATGCAACGAGACCGAGCGCCACAGCGGTCACCACGCTGGCTACCAACACATGCTCAACCTGCCAGACCGGGAACAAAAGCATCTGGCTGGCCTGATAAATCTGGTAGCCGGCGAGTGCCCCTAGACCTATGACAATGAATTTCAGACGATGGTGGACCGGTTCACGACTGGCACGCAAGACCAACTCAAGTTGCGCCAACCCCAAAGCCATCCCGATCACGACAAAGACATAGGGGGTACGGCCCCAGGCGGCCAATCCAATCACCGCCTGGCCGTCTTGAATCGTTTTCATCTGAAAGACCTGGCCAGTCATCGCCAAGACGGCCAGCAGCAGCCCCACAAATCCTGTGATCCGGGCGCGCCATAGCGCGGATGAATTCATGCCTCGTTCCGCCGGGTTCGAGAATGCCAGCCCGACATAAAGCAATGCGGCTACTTGAGCGAGTTCCGCCGCCATGGCAATCTCTCGCCAGAACAGGGCACGGGTCTCGTCGAGCAACCCGACGCCGTTTGCCAGGTTGACGAGGGCCGTGGCTCCCAATAGCGCTCCGAGAGCCCGATGCGAAGAGTTGGCCTGTTTTCTCAGCACCAGTATGCAAACCATTCCCCCGGCGATCGCCGCGACTTGAAACGCCGCCAGTGAAACCCATGTCGAGAAATTCATGATTGTGAAACCATTCGAACGCCTGCGGTGGAGGATGATGCCACTTCAAACGAGGCTGAATAGTGAGGCGTTGGTTAGCTTTTGAGACCGATCATCCTTCAACGGATCGATAGCCCAGACAATATCCTGTATCGAGGCCGTTGTTCCCCGTGCTGGCATCAAGGTGGCTCATAATGCGGTTGCAGAATCCCACGATCATGGCTTAGCACGCAATCCAGCAGGTAGGTAGTAACCGTGCCGTTGCTCAAATCTCCGCAACAGCCAGACGAGAGAAATGAGAATAACCACCGACAAGACGAAGATGGAGCGGCCTCCGAAGTCGTGCAGGGTGCTGTCTGTGAGGACGCGCGGATCGACATGGTTTGCGAGCAGGGAAAGCACGACGATGCGAACGCCGTTTTTGATGATTGAAAGCGGAACGGCCACGGCCATAATTCCCAACTTCCCCCAGACAGAGCGAAGGAAGAAATGCCCGGCCACGATACTAGTGATGATAAGCGAGAGAGTCGATCGAATCCCGCTGCATCCCTCATCCACGCTAATTGATATGTTCGACAATCCGAAAACAAAACCATTTCGAATTACCGGAACACCGAGCAGCGAGAACCCGATGTCCGTGACCTCAGCCGAACTCCGCTGCAGAAACACAATAATCGTATGAAGCAGACCGGCTGGAAAGGGCACCATGCAAAGCAGGAACAGGAGACCAAAGGAAAATGTTCGGCAAGTCCTCAGACCGTAGCAGAAGAGGAAGATCCCCCAAGAGGCTACCACCAAGGCCAGGATCGTTAGAGATAAATGATCGACTCCGTAGGCCACTGGATCTGCTCGCCAATATCCGATAGCCCCCAGCCCTACCAAGATTAAACCAGGCAAAGGGCTCCATTCCCGTGAAGCGAGAATCGCCTTTCGATTCAGGTAGAAGACATAGGCACTCACCCAAGGGATCAGCAGAATATGCGAATAATGGATTTGCTCTTGGGTCAGTGAATAGAGCGCGGCGAGAGGTTGCCAGAACGACGCGATAGTGATAAGCAGTAGGAAAAGCGACAGCCCGTTACGTGTCTTTATGCTGACCGGCAAATGCCAGCTCAACGCTTGAAAAGGGCCTCTCTCCAGACTCTCAGACACTTTACCGGCGATAGCCGTATGACTTTTATCATAAAGCGGTGGCGCTAGGCTCGGATGGTTGGTTCGAGGCATCTTAAGCTCTCAAGACTCTCTTATTTTCTGCGCCTTTTCCAGAAATCACGCCGCCGGCGTTGCCAGGAGGATCTTGATGTCGGTCCACAGAGTCGACCATTATACTACACAGAGGAACCTCTTTAGTGATGATACTCCCCGCCTCTACGATTACAGGTATCCTCTACGTGCTGACAGTAGTACCTCACTTGACATGCAGTAGGATCGCCTACAATGAAGATAAGAACAATCCATCTTCCGAGGGGGTGAATTGGCCGAGAGGATAGAAGGAAAGCTATCAACTGGACGGGCAATAACAAGGAATCGTCGGCTCACAATGAGCGCGCGACGCACCGTGGGCCGTTTATGACAAGGCGGCAAGCGCTTCTTTCGCCGTAGGAACGTGTGGGTCCTTAGGACTCAGTGATAGAAATTTGATAAGAGCCTGTTTTGCTTCCTCACTGTTTTTATTTGCATATTGCGCCATCCCATAGTGGTAAAGGATGAGGGGGTGCTCCGGTAATTGATCGATGGATTCCTGCAACACGCTGACGGATTTGGCGTACATCTGTTTATTGTAATACACCCACCCCAGCGTATCTCCGATATACGGGTCACGAGGGAGGGCCCGGCGTGCTGTTTCGGCGTAAGCCAGCGCACGTTCCTTGTCACCTCCATTTTCAATTAAGAGCCAGGCAAGATTATTGGCTGCAGGAGCAAATTTTGAGTGTACCCGGAGAGCCTCTTCGTATTTGGCTATAGCCCGAGGATAGTCCTTTTGTTGCTCATACAACATGCCTAAAATGGTTAAGGCCGACAGCTGCCGAGGACTCTTCGCCACAATTGTTTCAAACTCTCTGATCGCCTCCCCCACTTTTCCTTGCTGGGCATAGAGCGCACCAAGGTTGGCATAGGTCGACAGCAGCGCCCCGTCGAGCGCCATCGCTTTCCTATACGTCGCTTCTGCTTCTGAGAAGTTCCGGGATTGCACCAACACCCTTCCCAGAAGATTGAGGAACCTCGGATCTTGAGGGTTCATGGCGACTTGTCGCCCGACGCGCTCACGGGCTTGCGGCACCTTCTTTTGCGAGACCAGAATTGCCACGATCTGATCGAGCGCCTCGACGAATTTCGGGTTCTTTTCAAGTGCGTGCTCGAAGTGGGCCATCGCGTCGGCAGTATGATGTTGCGCGCGAGACGCGACACCGAGGCGAAGATGGACAATCGGATCGTCGGGCAAGAGCGCGAGCACTTCCCTCAGAAGATCCTGCGCCCGTCTCGCATCTCCGGCAAGAAGATGGGCATCAGCGAGCGCCCTCAGAGCAGTCACGTTCTGAGGATTAAGCTCTATTGCCGTTTCTCCCTCCTTGATAGCCGAGCTTAATGAACCTTGAGCCAAATACACCTGTGCCAGGTTGGTATGGATATCACTTGAATCAGGAGCCAGAGTTTGCGCCTCCTTCAGCGCGGCAATCGCTTGAGGAATATCGTGCCGCCGTGCCAACGCAATCCCGAGATACTGATGGGCGATCGCTAGCTTCGGCGCTTGACGCGCCACATCCTGTAATAGTGACACCGCTTTCTCTGTGTCGCCCTGCTCGAGCGTCAGGCGCGCCTGCAGAATCCGCCCCGCCGTATCCACCGGATTCTGCTTCAAGAACGTGTCGATCTCGAGACCAGCCTCCTTCAGCCGGTTGGCCTCCAGATACAACATGATCAAGGACTCCTGGGCCAAGTGGGACGAGGGATCAACTTGTCTGGCTCGTTGATACGACGTTTCCGCCTCCTTCAGTCGTCCCGTCGACCGATAGAACTGGGCAAGGGCGACATGTGCCTGCGCATCATTGGGCTGAACTTCTATCCACTGACGATACAACCCCTCCGCTTCGCTGATGCGGTGCTGTTTCTGACTGAGTCCCGCCAGCTTGAAGTAGAGCTGGCCACTGCTCCGATTCACCTCGAGCCCGCGTCGGTATTCCTTTGCGGCTTCGGACTCTTTCCCCGCTGCGGCCAAGACATCTCCCAAGGCCATCCGCGTTTCAACGGACTGAGTATCTATTTGCAGCAGGTCGCGCAGGACAGCCTCCGCTTCAGGAAAGTTGCGATGCTGCGCATATATTTTGGCTAATTCCATGTACGCGCCACGGCCTTGAGGATCGGCCTCAATCGCCTCGCGCAACTCGGCAATTCCCTTCTCAAGTCTCCCCTCCCGCACCAAACTGATCCCGCGGATCACGTGCCCATCCGGATGTGTGGGCTCAGCTGCCAAGATCGCATCGGCATGCAGTCGCGCTTTTTCAGGCTGCTTTGAATTGAGATAGAGGTGTGCCAGTTGCAGGTGCGCATCAACCCGCGAACCCTTGAGTTTCACGACCTTCAGCAAGGCTTGATGGGCTAAGTTCACGTCTTCTGGCTTTCCCAAGCGGAGAAGCAGGAGCGCAGACTGATAATAGGCCTCATCGTCTTGAGGATCGAGCTTTACGACTTGTTGATATGCGGTGAGCGCCTCACGGAATTGCTGCTTCTCGACGAGGGCTCGCGCCCGGTCGCGATGTTCCTTAACGGCTTGTTCGTTCGATGGAGATGAACAGCCTAAGAGAACGGTCCCCAGCAGGATAGCGACAAATGTACCACGAATTATGCGAGCCTCTGGCATGGTGCTTACCTCTCGAAGAGTATACAACATCCGCTATCCAGCGTCGTGCGAGAGCATCCGAGAGCAAAACAAATTTTGGGAACCAGTTTCGCTATAGACTCCTGGACATTCTGATCCTGAGACCTCATAGACCAGCCTCCTAACCCACGTCGGGGACCGATAGAGGTGACGGCGTATCAACGCTAGTGCCGTATCCCGCGGAATGGGCTCCATGCAACGTATGTGAAGCATCTTTTGCCTTCTCTTCACCGGCCTGCACATTTCGTCTCTTCACCCATCGGACACGGGCTGAGCGAGTTGACAGTCCGTGCCTAACCCAGACGTACCGGACCATCGTCGGCGTGACATCAATCCCCTCCGATTTCATGTACCCAGCAAGCCGAAGGTAGCTGATGGTCGGGTGTGTGTGTGTATTCAACAGAATTCTCTCCTCTAGCGGAGCTGCTGTGCGATTAGGCATGTGTGGCTTACGCCGAACCTGCGGTGCCAAGCCCTCTTTGCCATATGTTTCATAGGCCTTCTTCATGGCATAAAATTGAGTCCGACTCACCCCGGCCAGCTTACAGACCCGGGCCACGTTCTTGAGTTCAGCGGCCATAGCCAGGATGGCTATTCTAGCTCTGATCAGTTGCTCTTGGCTCGTCATGAGCACACCTTTAAAATTACCGGACACTTAAGGCATCAGTGTTCTGCTTTGTTACGTCCCTCTCATTCCTGAAATGAAAAATATGACAGGCTGTCCAGAAATCTCTCACTACGCAGGTTCGCTCACGTCTTTTCGATTAAGTCTCCGCGCGAATTTTCATACGATTCGTCGAAAATCTATATCGCAAAAGACTGTGAGGTACATAGAGCCGCATTCTCAGAGGCGCCGACCCAGCGCACGCATGTAAGAATAAATGGGGTGTTACTGAATAGGTGTGGAGTCAGTAATGAGGTAAGTGTTAATCACCGTTCGAACCATTCCCGCACCATCTGAACCACATAGTGTTGTTGATCCTCCTTCAATTCAGGATAAATGGGAAGTGCCAACAACTCGCGGGAGGCCCGTTCCGCTTCAGGAAAATCGCCTTCGTGATAGCCTAGTGCGTTAAAACACTCTTGCCGATGGAGAGGCACCGGATAGTAGACCTCTGTCCCGATGCCTTTGGCCTTGAGGTGAGCCTGGAGTTGGTCTCGATCCGACACACCGATCACGAACTGATTGTAGATATGATAATGGGCAATACCAGTAGCCTTGTATACGGCTCTCGGCAGCCGAACGCTGCATTGTTCAACTAATCCCGTTTCCTCGAATAGCCGCTCATACAATTCGGCGTGCTGCTGTCTCAGTGCAGTCCAACGGTCGAGATAGCCCAACTTGACGTTCAAGACGGCGGCCTGCAACGTGTCGAGGCGGAAATTTCCTCCCACCATCCGGTGATAGTATTTGGGCTTTGCTCCGTGGACCCGGAGAATACGGAGCCGTTCTGCAAGGATCTGGTCGTTGGTCACCACCATGCCGCCATCTCCCAGACCACCCAAATTCTTGCTCGGGAAAAAGGAGAGACAACCGGCGACGCCCATACTGCCTGCCCGCCGTCCATCGCGATACTCGGAGCCGATCGCCTGTGCAGCATCTTCCACCACCGCCAACCCGCGTCGGGTCGCGATCTCAAGAATCGGGTCCATATCAGCGCACTGACCGTACAGGTGAACAGGGAGGATGGCCCTTGTGCGGGGGGTAATGGCCGCTTCAAGTAGTGAAGGATCAAGATTGTAGGTCACCGGGTCGATATCGACGAAGACCGGTCTGGCGCCTAATCGCACAATGACCCCGACGGTGGCAAAGAAAGACAGCGGCGTCGTGATCACGTCATCGCCGGACTTGATGTCCAGCGCCATCAGGGCAGCCAGTAGGGCATCGGTTCCCGAGGACATGCCCACGCCGAAACGTACCTGGCAGTAGGCTGCAATCTTCTCTTCGAGTTCGGCGACCTCATTGCCAAGGATAAAATTATTCTTATCAAGTACCTGCTCGAGCGCCGCGAGCAGCTCCTTGCGAAGTGGCTGGTGATGTGCCTTCAGGTCTAAAAGCGGAACATTCATGGTTGGACTCCTTATTAAAACGATTTACGTATTCTAATTTCGCTCGTCTCCCTGTTCCCTCGAGGACCTTCGCGAATGCGCAAGCGGTTGAACCGCCCCAAGCAATGTTGACTCACCTTGTGGCTGTGCTGCGCCAGGTTGCGCAGGTAGCGGATCCACGGGTATTTGGATTTTCTAAACCAAGGCACCTCTATTTCACTTCCTCCATACTTTCTCTTGTATTCACCGCCACCTCCCATATCGTAGGCGCGAAGCCCCTTTTGCTTTCCGAGCTTCATGGCATGCCATTGAATCGCCTCGTTTGGACGCAATAATTGATGATCCCGCCAGCTTGCCCCTCCCCAGAAATACATAACCCCATTCATATGGGGGAAAATCCCCGTGGCGATACACCGCCCATTTCGATCGCGAGCCCGGAGCAGCAATAGGTGTCCCGTGGGATGCACATGTGTGATGAGCTGCCGCACACGTTCGATGCCATATGTGGGCACCAAGCTTTGCTTCGCAAAGACATCCTCGAGCTGAGCGTAGTACTGATCCGCAAATTCCAGATCGTGCGCCTCCTCGACCAAAATCCCCTCTTTCTCAGCTTTTCGGACACAGCGGCGGCAGGCGCTCGTCATGTTGGAGAAGAGTTCAGCCGCATCACGGGTCAGATCAATTTCGAATCCGCGATAGACCCGATGCTGAACCGCGAGCCCGCCAAGATCGCTCACAGTTAGATTCCGATCCATCATCTCGAGATGCACACATCCTAATTCCTGAAACGCAAACTTAATCAGGGCCTGGACCGCCTGGCGTCGATCCACCCCGGCAGAGAGTGTAAACCCCATATAATCGGAACTCCATCCGGGGAAAGGGCTCCCGAGTATTCTGAATCCTAATTTTCGCACAATCAAACCGGTAAAATAACCGACCGTCCTCCGGCCCTCCCTCAATGCTCCAACGACCAGCTCACCATGTTGAGTTCTTGAGAGAAATGCCAGCCAGGCAGGCGACTGGTAGATCGTTCCAGCCTCTTTACTGTCGATCTTGGCCGGCCAGTCATGGTTTCGGATATCCAGACGTTCGAAAGCATAAGTCACGGAGCACCGGTTTCTCTGGGCGTGCAGTCTCGTTCGATGGTGACGGAATTGGGATGGCGCATTCGCCTGCGCCCCTGCATGGAGTCGATGCGATGCGCGACAGCAGAATGGAGTGATTCGTCACCGCATGAAAAGACGGAGTGCCATTTCAGAAGCAAGTCGCATTGAACTAACTTCGCCCAGCAGTATGGAAGAGTTTGTGCCAGAGCCATCTTCTTTCAAGCTCACTCCTCTCCACTTGAGTAATGCTATGATTACCCCTGGCCTGCAGGAGGTAGTCAAGCAGGGTATGAACCGGGACAAACCACCCGTTCGTTCTGCTCAATCGTTCCATCAGAACCTTGAAACGTTTATTAATTCTTCCATCTTCAAGAAATCCAGAGGCGAGATGCGCATACACGATGCAAGCACCACCTTCACTCGCCAGTCTTTCCTGGTTTTTCTCACTCATGATCGCATTAAACGAACTGATTCTCGGCCCTTCTGAAGCAGCAAACCAATAGTTGACGTAAGGACGTGCAGGATCACGATAGGGCATGACGGGACAAGCTTTCAACGTGTTGATATCTCCATAAGAGAAGTTACGTACATATTTTATTTTTTCCCGGCAAAGATCACCCCAAAAGAGCGGACTCGTCTCAACATGCCCCTGGTGAACATTCTTCCTGCTCAAGTGAAGCGCGTCGTAAATAGCCTTTTGAAGTCCCGAAAGACGCGAGTTCGCCCAGTAAATACTTTCGTTGCAACCCGAATGATTCGCCATTGAATGGGGATAATGTCCGAACAATTGATAGAATGTCTCAATTCCGCGTGCTGTCACTTCTCGAGTCGATGTATGATAGGTGACGTTATGAAGTGCTATTTCGAACCCCTGCTCTTTCAGATTCAGAATCCACTGAAGGTATTTTTCGTCTTCACAAGTGGCGCCGCCTATCTTCGGCGTGCCATTTCCCCGAATGGGCCAGACAGCCTTCGTCGTTCGCAAACCTAAATCACTTAGGAAAGGATAGATCGCCGCGACATTCTCGACTGTGTCCAGATCAGGATCATCGAAGATCGTGAAGGCAAACTTTTTTCCGTCCGGCCACTCGATTTTGGGAATCATTATTTGTCGTATCCCTGACCGTTCACCCACGTAGACATGCTCGAATCGGGCTCTTATGTCCACCGACAGCCCAGCCACTGTTTGATGGCCTAAAGGCTTTCACGAGCTACTCCGCAAGCTTCGAAACGCCGGTTCGCGTTTTGCTAAACTGCCTGCCGCAGGTACAGCTCGCGCGATCGTCGGTCCAACCCAACTTCAGTCCGCATTCACACATCCAGCCTGTCATCTTCGCAGGCGCTCCAACGACCAACGCATGGTCTGGCACATCTTTCGTCACCACCGCGCCAGCGCCAATAAGGGCGTATCGTCCGATCGTAATTCCACAGACAATCGTGCAGTTGGCGCCCAGCGTCGCCCCTTTTTTCACCAGTGTGGGTTTCAGCTCTCCCATGCGTGGAATCTCGCTCCGGGGATTGAAGACATTCGTAAAGACCATCGACGGACCGCAGAAAACATAATCTTCAAGAGTAACGCCCTCGTAGACAGAGACATTGTTCTGAATTTTGACTCCATTTCCTACCGTGACGTTCGGACCGATGACGACGTTCTGGCCAATCTTGCATGATTTTCCGATTTTGGACCCTTTGAGAATATGCGACACATGCCAAATACTCGTTCCCTCGCCAATCTCTACGCCCTCATCAATAAAAGCCGAATCATGGACGGACCATTTACGAGGAGAAGTGAGGCCCGCCGCCCGAACGCCTCCGTGGTCTTTCGACTCGAGCGCTTCCTGACACCGTTGCAACACGTACAAGACACGGAGACCTTCTTCTCCGTCCGTACGCGGACGATGACGGCTACAGACGGATTCCAAAAAGTGAGCACATTCCTCCCGGAGCGGCTCTTCGGTCCCAACCTCGACAGGCTGGGCCTCAGCACGGTTGGCGATCGGAACCTGGCCCTTCCATTCAATCGAGTGGGGATACAGAAGCAGTTTGTCCTTCTTTTCCATGTCATCAAACACCGCCATTTTGCGATCGCCCACCACAATCAGTTTTTGCTCTTTAAACGGATGGAGCCACGACACGAAAATATGTGCCTTGACGCCGCTGGGGAATGCCAACAACGTCACGGTTGTGTCGGCAATCTGTTCATGCAAATAGTTACCACCTTGCACGATGACCGAGTGAGGTGCTTCCCCCAAGAGTCCCAGAATCACGGAGATATCATGAGGGGCAAAGCTCCATAGGATGTTTTCTTCACGGCGGATTTTCCCGAGGTTGAGGCGGTTGGAGTAGATGTATTGGATGCGTCCGAGCTCCCCGCTCTCGATAAGGCTTTTAAGTTTGAGAATGGCGGGATGGTACCAGAGCAAATGACCGACCATCAGGATGCGCCCTCTATCACGCGCCAAGTCGACCAGCGACCGTCCTTGTTCGGCAGAGAGACAGAGCGGCTTTTCGACAAACACATCCTTCCCGGAAAGCAAGGCCTCGCGTACCATGGCTCCGTGCGTCTCGGCCGGTGTAGCAATTGCGACTGCCTGAATCGACTCATCTCGCAAGACTTCGGCATAGGAAGTCACGGTACGGCACTGGGGATACTGCTCACCGAGCGTGCGAAGGGTTTCGGCATGGCTATCGCACACCACTGATAAGGCACCAAGATTGGAAAAATTACGAACCAAATTCTTCCCCCAATAACCGGAACCAATGACCGCCACCTGAGGGAGCGGCAGTTCTTTAGCAGTCGCTGCGCCTGTTCGGTTCTGCACCGCTTTCAATGCCTCCAACATGATTCGCATCCTTTCTTGTAGACCAAGGCCGGTTGCACGGCCCTCCGTGGGAGTTCAGCGGGAAGCTTTCTCATTTGACCCGTCCGGATTGTTCGTTCGCGATGAGTGACTTTGCACGTTAGGGATCTCAGAATGTGAACCCGGTGTTGAAGAAGAGTCCGTGTTCAAGCTGCGGAGATGAAATTCCGACCATGGCTTCGACGCAAGCATATCGTGCATAGGTTGTCCGCCAAAACACTTGACGAAAGACCGGAATCGCTGTTCGAACCATCGTCGTCCAGCACCTTGGTGAAGTCGAACCGAAAGCGGAACAGGTAGCGGGATCTCCTTCAGTTCTTGCACGTCGAACTCATAGGGATGACAGTAGAACACGAAGGGAGCGGCACGCATCACCTGCCGTGCAAAATATCGACTCGCAAATCCCGGCAGCAACCGATGGTATCCGCCTCCGCCTACCGGCCAATTAATTCCGAGTGCGTGGAACGTGGCCAAAGGAGCTTCCAGAATGCTGTGGCCCCGGCCAAGATTAACCCGCACCGGAACGACCGGCCAGTCAAGAATACCATACCGGGGATGTCGGACCGGCATGACGCTGGAGTCATACTCAAAATCGGCTTCCACAAGCGCATCAAAAGCCCAGAGCGTACTCCGGACAATCGAAAAATCAGGCGCACGATAGCCCTTAACCTTCTCCCCGGTGATTTGTTCCAGGAGGTCCTTCGCACGACGTACATCGGCCAGAAATTCGTCGGGGGACTGCTGAGCCACTTCCAGATGCCCATAGCCGTGGCACGCCACTTCATGACCGTCTGCCTGGATCTCCTTGACGACCTGGGGGAAGCGTTCGGCGAGCTTGCCGAGCACGAACATCGTGACCCGCACTTCCGCCTCACGTAGGAGACGGAGGAGCCGTCGTGTATTATCGACTGCTCGATCCGTGATCGGAAGATTCCGGTCCCAGGTGGATTGAGGCCAATCTTCCACGTCGACCGAAATGACCGGGGGACCGTAGCTCATGGCCTCAGTCATATATGAAAGTCCATTTCAGCGCTCGTGATTTTCCAAATTCGAATGTCCGCAAAGTCGGCTGTCGAACAGAGCCGATAAATGCGGGCATCATAGAGGTACAGAGGACCTCGTCGAGAAGGAGACAGCGGCAAGGCGTTTGATCAACGGCCGCAGAGCCACAAAGATAGACTGAGGTTCGGCCACATAAAAGAAGGTTGCCCCGTCAGGTTCGAAACGCATGACCTTCTCCTTTGTTGCTGGGCACACTCTGCGCTGCATGAACAGGGTTCTTGAAAAGTCCCCACAGAAACCCCGACGCATAGGCTGTAAGCATGGTCGCTGCCGCAACGGGAAATAGCACCGCAACCCGCCATCCAGCCCTGCCGAATTCCCAGAATCCGACAACCAAGAGTGTCGATGCGTAGATCAAAGGTAGCGCCAGGGCGGTAAGTTTCCACCACCCAGGCAACAACAATCCCAAGATCGCAAGCACCAATACCAAGGATATAAATAGTGGCGGCACGATCTGTCGAAGGGAGGCCGGACGCCGATGCTTCCTCAACACTGCCACCCGCCAGTATCCGTATTCGAAATATTGCCGGAACAGCTTAGTGGGTGTCTCTCGAATGAAGTAAGTATAACGCGCTCTAGGAGAAATAAAGACTTTCTCTCCATGCCTGGCAAGCCGGTAGCAAAGTTCGTCATCTTGATTGCGAACAAATCGTTCATCGTAGAGCCCGATCCTCTCAAAGACTTCTTTGCGAAACACCGGGTAACAAGCCATCTCTGCATAACCTTCATAGGTGGGGTGTCGATGTTTCGCATTGCCAATGCCGAATGGGTGGGTCATGGCCCCCGCAACTGCCTGACCGAACAGGCCCCTCCCTCTAGTCACAGCCGGGCCTCCCACACATGACACTTCAGGATGTTCATGGAGAAGGGCCACACAAACCAGCAAAAAATCATGGGCGTACTGAGTATGGGCGCCCAAGATTGCTATATACTGACCGCGTGCCACGCGAATACCTGCGTTCATCGCACAAGGCGTAATGCGGCGAGGGTTGTCGACCACGCACAATTCAGGATGTTCTGAAGCGAGGCCCGTCAAAATCTCCCGGGTACCGTCATCTGAAAGCCCGTCCACGACTATAATCTCCAAGCCTCCCGGGGGACGCTCCTGGCTTAGGATCGAGAGAACGCACGTTTCAATGTGTTGACGTTCGTTAAAGCATAGGATCACAACCGAGATCATAAAAATGACCAGCTGGGAGTTTTCGTACGACCTACCATCTCAGCTCGCAAGCCCGGATGGTTTCGGGGGCCGGTGGTTGGCTGCCGCCGAGACTGCTGTGCGGGCGAATCGTGTTGTTCTAAGACTCTCGCCGCTACCAACACGTCCAGACCTGAGCAGAACATGAGCTGGCTAGTGCACGGATCCATCAGAGGCATACATCCTGTTCACTAGGTCGCCGCCTCTTCAGAATGGTGGCTATGGCCCCTTCGATTTTCTTCAACCGTCGGTTACCAGGAAAGAAACGCAGCGCCGCATTCATTACGCACAACACCCCGCGATTCACCAAACAGCGCAGAAACGGATGGAACACAAACGCGCGATGCACTGGCTTCGCCTGAAATCCCATTTTTGTCTTGAAGGAATGCAGCCCCTGCTCATTGCTGGAACGTTGGATCGAACTCGGGCCATAGCTAACGACCCGCCGTCTTTCCTGGGTCAGGTAATGGAACAATGCAGCATAGATCAAGGTGTCGTTTGGCCGTGCTTCCAAAAGGTCGTTCCTGGAAAAAGCCCCTTCAATTTCCGCCCAGTCGTCTACCTCGGTCACTGACAGGAACGCGGCTAGCTTGTCGTCCTTCCAAGCTCCCAGAAAGGAATGTCCGGCACACTGACTCCGCGCCGCAAAACGTTGCACGAAATCGGCCCTCGTCCCCTCCGTCAAGCCAACCCTGGCTCTCGTATCCGAAAATGCCTGAAACCCGTGACCGAGCAATTCTTCTCGCGTCAGCCACGCCAGACTAAGGCCTGCCAATCCTCGCCGAATGTTTCTCCGCACAGGGGGTTGGAGCTTCTGAAGATCGTAGGCGGGGTCTTCGCACAGATAAAGCCATGCATTCGCGGGATGCTGCTCATCCGGCTCGATCATGTAAGACAGCAACACTGCCGGGGCTCGCCACAGAACTTGTCGAGCCTCGTCCTTCGCCACCGGCGCAAATGCGAACGTCGGAATTCGGACCATGGCCGCGGATTCATATCGAATCCAATACGTTTCTTCCGTACCTCTACAGACTTGGCTCCCGACTCGACTCAGCCCAGTCGCATAAGCGTCAATCGATACCGAGTTACCAGAGCACTCAAGAATACTATTCTGTATCATCCGCTTGGCCTCCACTTCCGTCGCTTCATGGCTGGTCCCTTCTTGGTGGATCTGCGTTTGTACTCGTTTCAGACACCCAGTGATTTGCCATAACTCATAGCAGATGGGGTTTGATTTTCCGAAACCGGAAACATGCCAAACCTGGCATATAGACGACGCGCCGAAAAATTGGACTTCAGAACGGACAAGAAAATAGAGCATGCGCCCCTCGATTTGGCACGTTCCTCGAACTCTGTCAGCAATTGTTTGGCGCATCCAGTGTTACGGACACTCTCATCAACCGCAATAATTCTCAGAACGAAAATAGGAGGGGGAAGAGATCCTAAACTTATGATCTGGGATTCACTTTCAGTCCGAGCGGTCTCCAACGGAACATTAGGCTTATGGAACGTTAGACACCAAAGGCGATATATTACCAACGGATGCCGCAGCACCGCACGCGCAAGCGCCGCCTTAACCTTTCTGAATGTCAGCTTATGATATCCTTGTTGCCCACCACAAGCAAAGCCTACTATTTCATTGTGAAGTTCTATTCCCAGATGAATCATATCCGATGATCCAAAGTGACAACGATAGTATTGTTCAAGGAAACGGATTCCGAGGACGGATAACCTCGTTTCAGGGAAGGCAGCTGAATGAATAGCAGCTACGCTCAAGGCATCTTCTGGTCTCAGGTCTCGCACCAACCCATAAGTGGAGAGATGGCCTCTCTTCACGCCAGTCGATTCGCGCTTCGGAGGTTCATCACCAAGGATTGTTGAGATTAACATCACGGACTCCATCTCTTTTCAACAATATATGCTTGAGAACACCATCAGCCTTTCTTAACCAGCGGCTTCCCGGCGGAATATGAAGCAAGAGCCCTATTAATCCAGTGTAGCTCGGCCTATCGGATCTACCCATATCTGCTGCGTCAGCTGACGATCACGCGGCCGAACCACGTCGTGGCGGCCCGCTCTTGTGATAAGTTTTCGCTGAGTCTGTTTTGGACTGCATCGCGCCGGTCACTCCTCCGATGGGCAGCCATCGGGGCTACAGAACGGACGCTGGATGTCTGGTTTCAGCCAATTCGGGCGTCTGGATAGGCCCGCCGGTCCCACTGGGTCTTGACAGCATCTGTCGAGGCAAGGAACCTCATTCTCCTGGGACGAACGTGTCCAATTACCTCAATAGGTTAGAATGAAATAGCCGAGGTCTCATCATGTCTTAGATAGCAGTGGCCGCGAACTGCTTGGCTGAAACACAGCGCCCCCCGAATGATCGAACAACGCAAAACAAACACGTGGTCATCGCCGACAGCTCGGTAGCAAAGCGATGGTTGTGGAAATTACGAGGCAACGTTTCGTCTCTGCTCGTCATCCGTGTCCTCGCAAGATGCTCCTGTCTTCGCCGTATGCACATGCATACTATTCTGCCAGTGTTGCAAGATCCTCGAGAACAGGAATTCGGATAATCAACACCTTACATACTACATTGTTATGGCATACCATATGCATTAGTACTTGCTGGAATTATCGTTATGGTGGTATTTACAAGCAGTGGACTGTTTATTTTCTTTGAGGTGTTGATTATGGGAAAACGTTTGAGCAGGATCCTACCTCGCTTG
>Ga0134127_10000663_pt1 | contig 29538 bp, 23 predicted proteins | sample KB31753_FD_96459 | JGI IMG/M metagenome (GOLD analysis project Ga0134127, IMG submission 96459) | Terrestrial soil microbial communities with excess Nitrogen fertilizer from Kellogg Biological Station, Michigan, USA - KB3-175-3 | ecosystem: Environmental > Terrestrial > Soil > Unclassified ...
CGTCCACGATCTCGTCCACGTCGTCGGGTCGTCGATCGTCACGGCATATTCGATCGTCGCCGCATCGAGACGCGTCCAGCGTTCCACCAGGTGCAGGTTCTCGTGCGACCCCTGGAAGTCCGCCTTCGGCGAGAAGTTCGTCACGTCGACGACCAGCGTGTTCCCCTCCCAGCGGCCCCGCGAGTCGCCCCACCATTGACGGACGTTCGCCGGCAGGTGTGGCGCCGCGGTGATCGGGATATTGCGAAAGCCTCCGAGTCCCGGGCTGATGTCGTAGAAGATCGACACCGTGCCCGGCGCCTGCACGATGCGGCTGAATCCGCCGATGAAATTGCCGAAGTCCGGGATGACCCCGCCGATGCAGCGCTCGCCGAGGCCGCGGTCCTCCGGACCGTTCGCGCGGTTGATCGCCGCCCCGGTGCCGCCCACGTAGCGCGGCGGCGCGTCGTTTCGCCGCGGTGAGACGGGTCCGTATTTTCCGCCGGCGCAGCCAGGCTGCTTGTCCTTGCAGGCTGCCGTGGGCTGGAGAAGCGCGAGCTGGAACTGGCGAAATGCGTCCTTCGCCTTCTGAGCCTCCGGCGTGAGCGGCGGCATTCTCCCGTCCGGCGGATCGACGATGAGCGAGGTGCGCCTGCCGACGGGCAGGTGCACCGTGAACGCTTCCTGGCTGAATTCGCTGTTGACGTCGCGCTCGGTGCCGGGCGCGCGGCGGCTCTCGGTGCTGTCGCGGCGGATGATCTCGGCGATCTGCCGATCGAGCTCTGCGCGCTGGTCGTCCGAGAGGAACTCCTGGTTGGCGTACCTGGCGGGCCGCTCAAGCGGAATGTCGACCTCGCGTGACCAGATGCCCTGGAGATCCGGCTCGCCCCACGGCGTGTCGAGCGCCGGTGTCCCGGCGACCGTCCGCGCGCTGCGCATGGGCCAGGACGGCAGGCCAGCGACGGCGAGCATCACGAGCGACGCGGCTACCACGGTCGTCACCGTCGCCGCGAGCAGCAGTAATCGCTTCTTCTGCCTGACGGACATGAGGTGTGGGACGCGCTTCGATGGTTGGCGAAGCGGCCTCATCTTACCCCCAACCGGCCCGGGAGCCTCCGCCACGATGGGCGCCTGAAGGCCGCGTAGAATTGCGCGTTCATGTTCGCCGACGCGGCGCTCGCCGCCCGCATCGATCGCGCCGAGGGACGCATGTGCGCGCACATCGCCGATTCCGTTCGCCTGCGTACGCCGCAGTCGGCGCCGTTCGTGCTGCCGATCAGCGGCGGCGAGGCCGTGTATGTCGGCCCTGCGTCGCCGTTGAACAAGGTGATCGGCCTCTGCCTCGATCGCGGCCTGGACGTCGCGGCGCTCGAACGGATCGAGCGCGAATGGAGCGGCCGCGGCGAGCCCGTCCGAATCGAGATGTCGGTCCTGGCGGAGCCGGAGCTGGGAGCGGCACTGACCGATCGCGGCTACGGCCTGCACGGGTTCGAGAACGTCCTGGGATTTCCGCTGGACCGGAAGACGCCCGGACCCGGAGTCAGCGGCGTGACCATCGAGCTGGTGACGGACGCGACGCTGCGCGCATGGGTCGACATCGCCGTGGAAGCCTTCACGAACCTCGACGGCACCGGCAGCGCGGCGGACGACTTCCAGCGCGAGCAGTTGACGGAGGTGTTCGAGGTCATGACGGGCGTGCCCGGCTTCATCCGCTACGTCGCGCGCATTGACGGGGAAATGGTTGGGCAAGCGGCGATGCGCATCGACGGTGATCTGGCGCAGCTGGCCGGGGCGGGCACGCTGCCCCGTGCCAGGGGCCGCGGGGTGCAGAAAGCGCTTCTTCAGCGGCGCCTCGCCGACGCCGCAGCGGCCGGCTGCACGCTCGCGGTGGTGACCACCGCGCCCGGCACGCGATCGCAGGACAACGCGATGCGCCGCAGCTTCGAGCTGCTCTACACGCGCGCGATTCTCGTCAAGCGGTAGCGCGCGAGCGCAAGACCACCTCGCGGCGCACTCGCGCGCTCGATTGTCGCCGCGTCAGATGTATTTAGTCTGCCGCGAAGTGGAGTGGTGATCTCACCGCCGCATCCACCGTGGAAGTCCCCGATTGCGGTGCAGGGGCACCACGCCCCTATAGTGGGCCCACCTCTCAGCCTCCTCCCAGCGGCTGGCAACTTGGAACGACATTCAACTTCGAGGGTGACGTGCGCTCACGACTGGGCAGCCGCGTGCTGCGGCGTGGATTTCTCTGTTTCCTGACGGCCCTGACCGTGGCGGCTCTGACAGCGGCGAACGGATCCGTGCACGCGGCGTCGGGGTCGTCGGGGTCTTTCAATTTCGCTCTCGGCAACGCGGGCAACCGGTCCGTGACGAGAGGATCGTCGGTGTCGAACACGGTCGTCGCCACGCTGACGGGAGGCACGACGAAAGTCGTGCCCTTCAGCGTCGGCGGCCTGCCGGCGGGAGCGCAGGCAACCTTCACGCCCGCGTCCTGCGCGCCGCCGTGCTCGACGAAAGTCACCATCTCTACGTCGGCGTCGACGCCGCTCGGGACCTCGATGATTGTCATCGGTGGGTTGGTTTCAGGCGTCCTCCGCACGACGCCCTTCACGCTGACGGTCACCGATTCGACAGATACGGCGGCGCCGACGGTCTTCCTGTCGGCTCCCGCTGACGGTTCCACCGTCGGCGGATCTGTCGCCGTCACCGCGACGGCCGCGGACGATACGGCCGTTGTCGGTGTTCAGTTCGTCCTCGATGACGAAGCCCTCGGCGTGGATACCACTGCGCCTTATGCGGTGATGTGGGACACGACGACTGCCGGCGACGGTCCGCACGTCCTCACGTCCTTCGCCTGGGATGCCTCCGGCAAGATCGCGATCTCGGCGAGCGTCAACGTGCTCGTCGACAACCTGCGTCCTGCGGGCGACACCGCGGCACCGGCGGTGGCGCTGACGGCTCCTGCGAGCAACGCCATTGTCGCGGGGCCGTCGGTCACCGTCACGGCGACGGCGACGGACGATACCGGGGTCACCGGCGTGCAATTCCTGCTGGATGGAGCGACCCTGGGCGGCGAGGATACCGCCGCTCCTTATGCGGTGACGTGGGACACCACCACCGTCGCCGACGGCCCACACGTCGTCTCCTCGAGGGCGACGGATGCCGCCGGCCACAGCACGACCGCGTCGAGCGTCGGCCTGATCGTCGACAACGGGCTTCCGACCGGCACCGTGGTGATCAACGGCACCGCGGCTGTGACGAACACCAGCACGGTCACCCTGACGCTGTCGGCGGCCGACGCCGTGAGCCCGGTGACGCAGATGCGCTTCTCGAATTCCGGCGCCGCCTATTCGGCGGCCGAACCATACGCGCCTGCGAAGGCGTGGACGCTCTCCCCGGGCGGCGGAACGAAGACGGTGTTCACCCAGTTCATGGATGCGGCGGGAAACTGGTCGGCACCCGCGACCGACACGATCGTCGTGGATGACATCCCGCCGGCGATTTCCGCGGTCACGGCCGTAAACATCGGCACCGACGCGGCCACGATCAGGTGGACGACGGACGAACCGGCGACGTCGCAGGTGGAATACGGGGCGGGCACGTCGTTCACCGGCGTGACACCGCTCGACGGCAGCCTCGTGACCGCACATGTGGTCGTCCTGCCAGGCCTCACGGCGGGCACGAACTATAGCTACCGCGTGCGCTCGCGCGATGCGGCCGCGAATGAGAGCATCGGGCCCTCGAACGCGCTGGCCACTATGTCGGTCGACACCACGCCACCGGCAGTCGCGCTGATGGCCCCCGCGAGCAATGCCATCGTTGCGGGGACGTCGGTCGCTGTCACGGCGACGGCGACGGACGATACCGGTGTCACCGGCGTGCAATTCCTGTTGGATGGAGCGAACCTGGGCGGCGAGGATACGGCCGCTCCCTATGCGGTGACGTGGGACACCACCACCGCCGCCGACGGTCCACACGTCGTCTCCTCGAGGGCGACGGATGCCGCCGGCCACAGCACGACTGCGTCGAGCGTCGGCCTGATCGTCGACAACGGGCTTCCGACCGGCAGCGTGGTCATCAACGCGGGCGCATCGCTGACCAACAGCCGCAGTGTCACCTTGACGCTGTCGGCGGCGGACACGGTGACACAGGTCACGCAGATGCGGTTCTCGAATTCCGGCACGACGTATTCGGCGGCCGAAGCCTATGCCGCCACGAAGGCATGGACGCTGGCATCGGGCAGCGGCGCGCAGACCGTGTACGCGCAGTTCCGGGATGCAGCCGGCAACTGGTCCGCGGCTGCGACCGACACGATCGATGCCGACGTCGTCGCGCCGTCGATTTCCGGCGCCACGGCCGCGAATCTCCGCGTCGACTCCGCCACGATCACGTGGACGACGGACGAGCCGGCCACCTCGCAGGTGGAGTACGGGCCCGGAACGGCGTTCACGAGCGCGACGCCGATCGACAACAGCCTCGTCATCGCGCACACGGTCGTCGTCCCCGGCCTCGCCTCCCGAACGGGCTACGTCTACCGCGTGCGTTCGCGGGACGCGGCCGCGAACGAAGCCATCAGTGCGACGAACACGTTCACGACACCGACTCCCCCCGATACGGCGCCCCCCTCGGTCCCCGACGGTGTCTCCGCCACCGCGACGTCCGCCACGACCATCGTGGTGAGCTGGCTCGCGTCCGCTGACGATGTCGCGGTGGCCGGCTACGAGGTGCTCCGCGACGGAATCAGCGTCGCGACCCTCACGACCACCTCGTACTTCGACAGCCGCCTCTCGCCGTCGACACCGTACTCGTACACGGTTGCGGCGTTCGACGCGGCAGGGAACCGCTCGGCTCAGTCGAGTGCCGGCGCTACCAGCACGCTGCCGGACAAAACGCTGCCGTCCGTCGTCATTTCCTCGCCCGCCGACGCCGCAACGGTCGCGGGTACTGTGACGATCTCGGCATCGGCGCAGGACGACGTGGCCGTCGCCGGTGTCCGGTTCCAGATCGACGGCAGCGACGCCGGAGCCGAGCTGGGCGCGGCGCCGTACACGACCAGCGTCGATACGACGGCGTTATCGGACGGGACTCACGTGCTCACGGCCGTCGCGCGCGACGCTTCGGGTAACTCCGCGGTCTCGCCGCCGATTTCCGTCAAGGTCAAGAACGCGCCGGCCTCAACCGCTGGAATCCCGACGCTCATTCAGCACGTCACGACCTCGTCGAACTACGACCCCACAGAGCTTGGCAACAACTTCAGGATCCACCTGGCGGATCCGGCGGGCGCGAACAACTGCATCATCCTGGGCATCCGCTACCCGGATGCGGTGGGGCGGACGGTCGCGATTGCCGACGACCACGGAAATACGTGGCTCAGTGGTCCGACAATCAGCAGCAATGGAGTCCGATCGCGCATCTTCTACGTCACCGGGGTGGTCGCGGGCACCCGTGACATCACGGTGACCTTCGACAACGCGCTGTCGGGATTCCAGGCGCAAATCTCGGAGTTCTACAACGTCGCCGTCAACTTCGCGCTCGACGGCGCCAGCGGCAACGCAAAGGCGCTCAATCCGGACATTACCGCGGGCAGCCTGACGACCACCGTGCCCGGCGACCTCATCTACAACTACGTCACGACGAACGACTTTGGAGCGCCCATCACCGGCATGACGTCAGGTGCGGGCTTCACGCTGCTCTCCGCCGACCGCCTGCGCGCGTCCGCGGCGCAGTACCGCGTGCAGACCGAGGCGGGGGCCGTCGATCCAGCGATGACCGTGACCTCGTTGCGAGGGTCGATGAATTCGCTGTCGATCGCGTTGAAAGCCGCGACTGCAGGCACCGTCCCGCCCCCCGGGATACGGGTCGTGCACGTGTATCACGGGTACTGGCTGGGCACGCCGGCGAAGCTGCAGTTCCCGTCGACGGGCAACCTGCTCGTGCTGGCGACCTCGTTCGGAACCGGCAACTCGAACATCTCGTCGATCGCGTCCACGCCCGTCAACACGTGGACGAAGGTCACGCTGGCTCCCGTCCGGACGACGGACCCGCAGGTGCTCTATGCCGCGAATGCGGCCACCGGGCCCGACCTGGAATTCGCGATCACGGCGAGCCTGAAGTTCGTGCAGTTCGTGATGTACGACGTCACCGGCGCAGCGGCCGCGCCATTCGACGGCGCCGCGAAGGCGACGGGGAACGACCTCGCCAACGAAAGCATCTTCGGCGCGCCGCAGATTTCGAGCACCGGGCCGGGTCTGATCATCGCCACCCTGCCGATGGGTCACGGTCCTCCCATCGACTGCACGACGACCGGGTGCATGTTCGACGGGGTGACCTATCCGGGAGAGGCTGACGGTTCGACGTTCGAGTCGTCCGATGGCTACGCCCACCTGTATACGACCACGGGCGGATGGACGGTTTTCGACTGGCGGCCGGCCGCGCTCGACCTGCCGTCTGCGTGGTTCGCGCTCGCTGTCGGGTTCCGGTGACGCGCGCGCTCGTCGTGTCCTTCGTGGCGATCGGGCGGCGGTGCGCTAGCGGATCGCGCCTTGAAAATACGGTGGGAGGTCCTTCTTCGTATCCCTGAGGATTTCGACGATCGACTGGCGGTCCGCGAGCGAGAGAGCCGACCGGTAGCGCGGGTCCTTTTCCTCGCCCGACAGCACGTCCCACAGGCGCTTGTAGATCGGCGCCTTGGCGAGCGCCGGCAGCGCGTCGAACGCCGGCGAGTAGATCAGGTAGCTGCAGGGGTACTTCATCAGGCGGCGGCTGAGATCGAGCTCGTAGAGCGAACGGCCCTTTCGATCGCGCGGCCCGCCGCTCGAGAACCGTTCGGCGAATCCGGAGGCGCCGCGTACGCGATCGGTCAGCTTCGCCTCGTCGACGAAGAGCAGGTAGTCGACGACCTCGCTCGACACGCCGTTCATCACGGCCGCGATGCTCGCCTGCTGCTCGGGCGTCGCGGTGAACGGCGCGTGCAGCGACGGGTCGGCGGCGCGCGCCTCCCATGCCGCCCGCGTCAACAGGTTGGTCATGCCGGCCTGGTGCGTCAGCACCAGCTGGGCGACGACGTCGCTCGTGAGCGCCGGGTAGCCGCCCGCGTCGAACAGACCTTCTACGGACGAGAGCTCGTGGCTCGGCCGCGCGTCGAGCGCCGCGGCCTCGTTGCCCATGTTCTGCACCGAACCGGTGCTGCCGGTCACGAACCATCCGCCGAATCGTCGCGTGATCGGGTCGCTGTGATCGATGTGGCGCGGAATGCCTGAGAACTGGTTCGGCTGGGCGCGCGTCGTGCTGAACATGAGCAGGCCGGGCACGCCGAGCGTGTTGCCGGCCATGTGACAGCCGAGGCAGATGAACGCGCGCTGGAACTGCGGCGGGCCGCCTGCGTCCCCGCGCTGCTCGAGCGTGTAGAAGACGATGCCCGCGGTTTCGTCGTGCGCCGCGACCTCGAGCACGTCGCCGCCGCGCACCCACCCGAGCGCGACGCGGTCGTTGAAGAACAGCGCCCGCGGGTTCTGTTCGCCGATGCGCTTGCCCTGCAGGCTCGTGCGCGAGAACACGAGCATCTGCGAATCGATCGGAATCTGCAGCGCGTTCAGCGCCGAGCGCAGGAACCCGCTCGTGGGGTCGAACGTGAACTGGAGGGACCCGTCCTGGAGCTTCCTGTTCACCTCGACGACCGAGTTGTTCAGGCGCGCGGTCGTGTAGGCAATCGCCGGGTCCTCGGACGATCCCATGAACGTCCCGGCGCGCTGGGCGTCAACCGACGCCCACGTGCCGGCGGCGACGAGCGACCCGAGGCCGACGGAAAGGAGGGATCTCCAGCGCATCTGGTGCCAAGATCTTGCGTGGCTCCCCTCTTCCCGTCAAGACCCGCCACTTGAAAACTTCAAAACTTACTTTTCCACTTCTCCCCTTTTCCACTTTTCCACTTAGTTAGTACGAGATCCGCACCGCCGCCCAGTCCAGCGTGAAATCGCGGGCGGTCGACGTCGCCACGTTGGTGATTCGAATGCGGAAGTTGCCATTCGACAGCTCCACGGGCGTCCACGTCCGGCCCCAGGTGTTGGTCGCGCCGCCCAGGGTGCGGGATCGCATCGACGTCGACAGCGTCGATGTCGCCTGCGGGGCCGTCCACGAGGCGCCGCCGTCCCACGACAGCTCGACGCACATGCGCGGCGAACCGGCCGTGTCGTCGACGCGCGAATCGAGGCGCACCTCGATGCCCTTGACGGTCGCGCCCGACGGCAGCGTGATGCCGTAGTTGAAGAACTGGTGCTTGTCTCGCGCCGTGCTGGTGCACGACGAGCTCGAGGCGGTGCCGCTGTCGTTGTCCACCGCGTTCAGGGCGTCGTCGCCCATCGCGTTGCCCGGGTTGACCTCGAACCCGTTGCCGTCGCCGGCGCCGCCGGGCGCGTTGGCGGTGGGACTCAGCAGGCCCGTGTTGCTGCCGGCCGTGCCGCCGCCAGCCATCACGGTGATGATGGCCGTCTGGGTCGAGCCATACGTTCCGGTGATGGTGACCTGTGTGTCCGCCGACACGGCGGACGTGGTGATCGTGAAATTGGCCCATCCCTGTCCGGCGGGTATCGTCACGCTCGCCGGCACCTGCGCCGCGGCCGTCTTGTTGCTCGAGAGCGTCACCCGCGCGCCGCCGGATGGCGCGTTTCCGCTGAGGAAGAGCGTCGCCGGGATGCTGTTGCCGCCCGTCGTTCCGCTGACGCTCGGCGTCACGGAGCTGAGCGTGACGACGTTCGGATCCGGGTAGACGCTGATCCACTGCGACTTGGTGCCGGCGCCCGATTGCGCGGTGATCAGCACCGACTGGAAACTCGAGACCGACGCCGTGCCGATGGTGAAGCTGTTCGCGCTGTTCCCCGCGCCGACCTGCACGCTCGGCGGCACCTGCGCGACGGACGGGTCGCTGCTCGTCAGCGACACCGTGGTGCCCCCCGCGGGCGCGGGCGTCGCCAGGCCGACGGTGCCGTGGAACGAGCCGCCCCCGATCGTCGATACGCCATCGAGCCCGAGCGCATACAGGTCCGGGATGGCCGGTTGCGAGGGATCGATGCGCAGCACCGCCGCGTGCATGCCGGCTTCGTTCCCGTACGACGCCTGCACCAGCACCCAGTACGGCGCCACGACCTGCGGCGCGCTGATTGGGAAGCTCGCACTGGTGCGTCCGGCCGGCACGGTGACGTTGCCGTTCGGCGTGACGACCTGCCCTTCCATGCTGCCGTTCACCCAGACGGTCGCTCCGCCCGTTGGAGCCGGACCGGTGAGCGTCACGGTTCCGGTCGTACCGCCGCCGCCCGGCACGCTTGGTGTCGCCACCGTGACGGTGGACAGCGCCGGTGGTGGAGTTGGCGCACCCGCGGGGAGCACCGTCAACCATGTTTCCGGGGCGCGATAGTCGTCGTTGGCGGTTCCCGTGTTGAGGGTGATCTGCGCCGATGCCGCCACCGTGGAGGTCGGGATCGAAAAGCTGACGCTCGATTGGCCTGCGGGCACCACGACCTTCGCGGGAGGCCGCACGATCGAGGTGTCGTTGCTGACCAGCGTCACCTCGGCGCCGCCGGACGGCGCCGCCCGCTGCAGCGTCACCGTTCCCGTGACGGGGTTTCCGCCGACGACGGCGTTCTTGTCGAGCGAAAGGCTGAAGAGCAGTGGAAACAGGCCGAGCGAGTTCTGCTGCCAGCTCAAGCCGTAGGCGGCACGAAGGTCGCCGACCGTTGCGCCATGCACCGGTATCGACGTGATGGGCGAAACGGTGGCATCGGTCGATCCCGCGGGGATCGTGACGCTGAACGGGACCTCGGCATGCGGCAGGTCGCTGATGATGCGCACGACGGCGCCGCCAGGCGGCGCCGGGGCGCTCAACGTGACCCGCGCTTGTGTCGAGGCGCCGCCATAGACGGTGCTCGGCTGCGGAAGCAGCCAGAACAACGTGAGACCTGGCGTCGTGGGCGTGGCGACGACGCGAAATTGCTGGCCGGCCGACCACGGCCCGTACGTGTTGCCGTGCTGCGCGCGGACGCGCCAGTAATACGTGCCCGGGGCGAGATCCGACACGAGCGTGTAGTCGGAGCGGCTGATGTTCTGCACCAGCAGCACGCCGAAGGTGCCCGCGAACGTCGGCTCGTCGTCCACGTCGATGTCGTAGCCCGGAATCTGGGGATTGGCCGTGTCGGTCCAGTCGAAGGTGAACGGCAGCGAAACGGTTGCGCCCCCCGCTGGTGACAATGGCGTCGGCGCCGGTGGCACGGGGGCGGTGTTGACGATGTGCACGTTCAGTACGGCCGACGGCAATCCGCGGACGTTGTCCACCGACACGGGGCGCACGCGGTAATAGATGTTGGGAATCTCGTTGCCCCATCCCGCGTCGAACGAGGTGCCAAATTCCATCGGGCCCAGGCTCAGCGTCAACGGATACGAGAAGCTCGGCTCGTCGTCGGCTTCGAGGATGTAGTACTGGGCGCCCTGCACCGCCGTCCATGTGATCTTGAAGAACTCGTACGGGTGGAAGCGCGAGCCGTTGCCGGGGCCCGTGATCGTGGGCGAGCCGGACGGCGCGGGGCCGAGACCGTTGACGGTGAAGCTTTGCACGGCCGACCACGCGGAGTCGATCGAGCCCACCGCGCCGCCGACCGTCTGCGTCGCCTTCACCCTCCAGAAGTAGGTCGCGTTCGGGAGACCGCTCACGCGATCCCGCGTGGGGATGGGATCACCGTTGCGGGTGTCGGTGAAGCCCGACGCGATCACGACGCCGAAGCTCGAGGTGGTCCCGACCTGCCAGATGTAGCTGCCGATCGGACCGTCCGGGTCGGAGACGGCCGTCCATTGAAGCGTCAGCGGCTGCGCGACCGTCGCGCCGCTGGTGGGACTGATGAGCGTGGGTGCCGGTGGAGGTGTCTGTGCGGCGGCGTTGAAAACGGGGATGAAGAGAACGAGGAGGAGCGCGACAAACGTCGGCCTCGGTTGCATGCGAAGACCCCCAATCCCAGTGGGAACTGGTCAGTGCAGCGTGCCGGAGGGCATTCGCCGCGTTCGTCGCGCACGCCAAGCCATATGTGTGCCGCGATTTGCGCGTGTGAATGCGATGGACTGTGTGCTTGACCGGGTTCGGCGCGCGTAATGCGCTTTCGATCGCAGTAACCGACGCGGCGCGAGAGGATGAGCTGGAACGCGCGTCTAAAGCGGCTCGATGAATCGCTGCAGCACGCCCTCGATGCCGTCGCGTTCGTGCAACGTCTTCGAGAGCGGAACCGGCCACTCGACGGTGAGACTGGTGGCGAATGCCTCGCCCGCGGCGGTCGCTTCTCCAGCGCGGCGGAACGCGAAGCGGATGCGGGTGCGATCGACCTTGATCGAGTCGACGATCAGGACGACGCCGGGCTCGAACTGGCGCAGCGACAGCGGCGTGATCGTCTTCACGATGCCGATGTCGAGATGATAGGCGCGGACGAAGCGCGTCGACATCTCGTCGACGACTTCATTCGGCGTCTGCTCGACCACGTCCTCGTCCTCCGGCCCCGGCGCGGCGAACTCGTAGTACTGCCCCTCGGGTGTGGCGATGGTCAGGCCGGCCTGCTTGCCGCGGTAGTGAATGCCCACGCGCCCCACTTCGTCGTAGAGCACGGTGTAGAGCGTGCTCTTCACCACGACGCGGCGTCCGTTCCACCGCTTGGTGAAGTCGCCGGCCGCCGGCCCGCCCGCGGTGACGGACACCGCACCGCACACCAGCATCAGCACGGTCGCGAGCAGCCGCCGCACGAAAGGCGTGACTGGAAACATGGTGCAATCGCCCCGAGCAAGCGATGTACCGGCACATTGCGCAGGGATTTCGCGCGGGTGGGCGCATACGCGCGCCACAGAACTGTAAGCGCGGACTCAATTCTTGAGCGCCGCGACTTCCGCGCGCGTCAGCAGCCGCCAGCGGCCGATGGCGAGCGTCCCGATCGCGATCGGCCCGATCTGCACGCGCACGAGTTTCAGGACGCGCGCGCCGAGCGCTTCGATCATCCGCCGCACCTGCCGGTTGCGTCCTTCGGTGAGCGTGATCTCGATGTGCGTGTACTTCGCGGAGTCGCGTACCCTCGTCACGCTCGCCGGCCGCGTCGGGCCATCCGACAGCGCGATCCCGTCGCGCAGCTGCTGCAGCTGCTCGTCGGTCAGGACGACGGACGCCTTGACGAGGTACGTCTTCGGCACGTGCGAGTCGGGATTGGTCACGCGCTCGGCAAGCTGGGTGTCGTTGGTCATCAGCAGGAGGCCGGACGAGTCGAGATCGAGCCGGCCGACCGGCGACAGGAACGTTCCGACGTCGGCGACCAGGTCGTAGACGGTCGGCCGCCCCGCGGGATCCTTGTAGGTGGTCAGATAGCCGGTCGGCTTGTAGAGCAGCACGTAGACGCGCTCGCGCGCCGCGAGCGGCCTGTTGTCGAGCCGCACGCGGTCGCGCTCCATGTCGATCCACCGATCGGGATCGCGCGTGACGGTGCCGTTGACCTTGACGCGCCCCGCGGCAATCCAGCCCCGCGCGTCGGTCCGCGACCCGGCGCCCGCCTTCGACAGCACGCGCTCGAGGGTCTTCAGCGGCCGCTTCGCCATGTCATACAATCTTCGCTTCTGGAGGGCATATGTTTTCACGTCACCTGCTCGTCGGCGGCGCGCTGATCGTCGCGTTCGCCGCCAGCGCCGCGGCGCAAACCCCGTTCACGCTCACATCGACGACCTTCAAGGACGGCACGCTGATGCCGCGGAAAGTGGCCAACAAGAATCCGCAGAATCCGAACTGCGTCGGCGACAACGTTTCGCCGCAGCTGTCGTGGAGCGGCGCGCCCGAGGGGACGAAGAGCTTTGCGCTCCTGATGGAAGATCCGGAAGGGCGCGGCGGCGCCGGCGTGCACCACTGGGTGGCCTACGGGATTCCGCCGTCGGTGACCAGCTTCGCGGAAGGCGAGGTCAGCGCGGCGACGGACAAGTACGTGGGCGGCAAGAGCACGCAGGGCGTCGGCTTCTATTCCGGCCCCTGCACGCCGCCCGGGACGCCGCATCACTACACGTTCGTGGTCGTCGCGACCGACTTCGATCCGAAGGAGCTGCCGCCGGGCCTGACGCGCGAGGAATTCCTGGCGAAGCTGGTGCCGCCGGCTCCCGGAATGTCGCACGCCAAGGGCTCCGCGGGTCTCGTTGGTCTGTTCGTGAAACCGAATTAGGCGGGAAGCAACGACGTTCGGCGGTGCGCGGATCCGAAACCGGATCCGCGCCCCAACGAACCAGCGAACCTTCGAACCGGCGAACCGCCGGCTATCCTACTGGGCCCCGCCGCCGCCGCCGGCGGCGCCGATCGGCAGGCCTTTGTCGATCAATTCCTTCTCGCGGGTCTGCGCGCCCCTGACCACGTTGAACACGCCGTAGTTGGACTCGTGACAGGCGAACTCGAAAATCCCCGGCGGGATTTTCGGAATCAACGCCTCGGCCGACCATGCGCGCGTCCACGTCCTCGGATCCTCGAGCGTATATTCGTACTTGAGGGTCCCGGGGTTGACCACCGTGAACCGCTCGGTCATCTTCAGGTTCTCGGTCGATCCCTGGAAGTTGGCCGCCGGCGTCTTGTCGTTGAAGTTCCTGGTCTCGACGACCAGCGTGTTGCCCTCCCAGTGGCCGCGCGACACGCCGAGCCACGCGTGGACGGTCGACGGCGGGAACGGACGCCCATCCAACGGAATGATCCGCACGTCGGAGCCGGACTGGGTGATGATCGACGCATACCCGGGCGACTGCAGGATCTGGATCTCGGCGGTCACGCCCGCTTCGCTGCCGGTCGTGTTCACCGGGTCGGGATTGCCGCCGCGCACGAGCGGCCCGCCCGCGGAGTTGCCCGTGATGCACCGCGTGTAGGTGCTCGCGAGCGTCCGCACGCTGACTTCGGGGGCCCTCAGCCGGGCCGCGGCCAGACGGTCCGCTCGCCGCTTCTGTCCCTCGGCCGACAATGAAGGAATGCGTCCGTCGGGCGGATCGACGATGAGCGACGTGCGCAGGCTCGGCCGGATCGGGCTCTGCCAGCCGTCCATCCCGTACTCTTTCCAATCGTAATGAACGTTGCGGGGATCGACTTCGGCGTCCTGCCCGATGACCCGCGCGAGCTCGGCGATCGCCTCTTCCTCGGTGAAGAACGCCTTGTCCTTCAGCCGCTGCGGACGCTGCAGCGGCGTGTACGTGGCGGTCAGGTACGTCCCGCTGATGTCGGGATCGCCCCATGCGGTCTTCTTGGGAGCGAAATTGGGATCGGCCTTCGTCAGCTTGAAGGCGGCGGCCGCGGCCTTGATGGCGGCCTGCGGGTCGGTCACGGTCGCATCGATTTTCTTGTTCCCGGACGGCGCCTGCGCGAGACCCGCAATCGCGCACAACGCAATGATGGCGAGGGTGACCGTGACCACTGCGACTGGACCTCGTCGAGGAGTCATCGACATACCTCCATGAGTGACGGACGACTGAAAAGCGGGCACCATTCTGCCGCAGAATCAACCCGGAGAACAGCGATCTTTTCAAATTCGCATGCAGGCCTAAGCTGCACGAGGTGAGCGACTTGAGGGCGGACAGGGCGGGGGGGGCCGGCTCGCGCGGGCGCGCGAGCCGGACGCGCGCGTCGAATCAGGCCTGTCCGCGGGCGAACAGACGCAGTCCGAAGGCGCCGGCCAGCGAGAGCAGCCCGATGAGGCCGACCGTCGGCAGCGGGCTCGCGGTCTTCGGCAGCTCGGGCGCCGGGGCCGCCTGTGGTGTCGGCGTCGGCGCGGGCGCCGCTTGCGGCTCCGGCTCCGGAGCGCGTGCCGGCGCGGGCTCCGGCGGCGCGAGCGCCGCTTCTTCCCTGACCGGCGCGGCGATCGGCGCCAGCGCGAACGACTCGACGTTCACCTCGCGCAGGTGCAGGTCCCCTCCCCCCTCGAGAGGCTTGCCCTTCGAGATCGGGGTGAACTCGCCCGACGTGCCGACCGCCTCGGGGTCGTGCCTGGCGTGTTTGAGGTCGCCGCTGATGACGACGCGACGGCCGACGAACTGCTCGAGATCACGTTCGCCACGACCGGTCAGCTCGATCGACTGTCCGTTGCCCTGCGTGGAGCAGTTGTTGACGTCCGCCTCCGGGGCCGGCGCGATCGGCATCGAGGGAACTCCCACCGTGGAGTTCACCAGGACGTATTCGTTGCCGACGCCTCCTCTACTTGCATGTTTCGAGTGCTCCGCACGGTAATCGCGCTCGCGCTGCAGGCAGCCGACGGCGGTCACGGGGAGCTTGTGATGATCCCCGGTCACGGCGTCGAGCGGCCCTTGCGCCGACGCGGTTCGGGCCGAGAACCCGCCAACCGCGCAAGCAAGGACGCCTGCTGCCAACAGGCTGTATGTGTGCTGAGTGTTCATCTGACCCTCGCTTTCTCTTTGTCGTACCGGGTGCAAGGCGAGGTCCCCGCATGGCTCGAGTGGATCGGCGGTGCCTGTAGTCGCCGCATTCCGTCGATCGGCGCGCCGGCCCCAGCCGTATCCACGACGAAATGCGGTGAGCGGCGGTCGCGAATCGTGAGGCGCGTCGCCGCAGGCATAATTGCGGGCGGCGGAGCCTCGGTGTAGGATTCCGCCCGCGGTCACCTACCGGAGGCAATATGACGCGTGTGCGAATCAATGCGCTGTTGGCGGTTCTCCTGGGCGTGGCGGTGCCGGGCCTCGTATCGGCGCACCACTCCATCCAGGCGCAGTTCGACATCTACAAGACGATCACCGTCAGCGGCACGGTCGCCCGCATCGAGTTCATCAACCCGCATTCCTACCTGACGGTCAACGTCAAGGCGGCCGACGGCAAGGTGACGAAGTGGGCCTTCGAGATGACGGGTCTCGCCGGCCTCCGGCGCGCCGGGCTGAGCCGCGCCGACCGCGGCGGGCTGAAGCCGGGCGACGAGCTGACCGTCATCGCGCTCGCGGCGCGCGACGGCTCGAACAGCGGCCTCGCGCAGGAACTGAAGATGGCCGACGGCCGCGACTTCAAGCTGCTGGCCGACGCGCCCGACGCGCCGCCGCCAACCCGCTAACGGGACGGGGAGGGTCGTATGCGTTTCAGCAGGATCATCGGCGCCGCCGCCGCGCTGTGCCTCGTCTCCGCTGCGCTCGTCGCGCAGGAAGCGCGGGGACCCCGGACGATCAACGCGCCGCCGAAGCCGGTGGGCACGACGCCCCGCACGGCCGACGGCCACCCCGATCTCACCGGCGTGTGGAACGGGCTGGGCGACAACCTGAACGGCGTGCCGAATCAGCTCGCCAACAACGGCATTTCCATCGAGAGCGAGACGGTCGCGCGCGACATCCACAGCGGGCAGATCGTCACCGTCTTCCCGCGCAATACGAACCGTCCGCTGAACAACGAGCAGGCCGAGCGCGCCGCGTCGCTGCTGCGCCGCAGCGGCTCCAACAGGCCGATCTACAAGCCTGAATACTGGGACATGGTCAAGTACAACGACCACAACGCCAACGAGGAGGACCCGTCGAACAACTGCATGCCCGCCGGCGTTCCCCGTGGCGCCATCCCGTCCTACATCGCCCAGTACCCGAACTACGTGTTCTTCCTCTACCCGGGGCAGGGCGGGCTGATCGCGACCCAGACGATGTACCGCATGATTCCGACCGACAACCGCAAGCACACGCCGCTGCAGGAGCTCGACGGCACCTACACCGGCGAGAGCGTCGCCCGCTGGGAGGGCGACACGCTGGTCGTCGACTCGTGGGGCTTCAACGCCAACACGTGGTTCGACCAGATCGGCGGCTACATGCACAGCGAGAACATGCACGTGATCGAGCGCTTCACGCGCAACGGCAACACGCTCACGTGGACCGCCACGGTCGAAGACCCCGACTACCTGCTGGAGCCGTGGACGACGACGCCGCGCGTCGCGCTGCTCCGGCCGGGCGCCATGCTGCCGGAATCGCAGCCGTGCAGCGAGCGCGACCTCGCCCACATCGTCACGAAGGAACATCACTGATCGCCATGAGAGCCAGGACCGCCGCCATCGTGATGTGCGCGCTCGTCGGCGCGCTTGCCGTCCAGTCCGTCCGCGCCCAGGCGCCCGACCGCGCGAAGGTGCTGCGCGCCGCCGCCGACGCGCTCGGCATGGTCCGGTGGTCCGACATCGGCGCCGCGGACACGCGCCTGCCGGGCATCGACATCGTCAACACGATGGAGCTGGTGGGCAGCGGCACGAGCGACATGGGCGGCCGCCTCGTCAAGACCGACTACCACGTGGCGCTCGGCTACAACCCGGCGGCGATGCGAGTGGAGATGACGCGGACCCCCGACGGCGGCGCCGCGCAGCACACGATCCAGACCGTGCGCGACACCTACGCCTGGGATGAATCGGAGATGGGCGCCGGCCTCGTACCCGGCAAGGGGACGGCCACGCCGATGAACGCCGCCGCCCAAGAGCGGCTGCTGCAGCTCTGGACGCTGCCCTTTGGCGTCGTCAAGGGCGCCCTCTTCGCCGGCGACAAGACGATCGTCTCGACGGAGGGGGGCGCGACGGTGCTCACCTTCCCGCTCAGCGGCCCACTGGCCGGCGTGACCGTGAAGGCGACGCTCGACGCGAAAAGCCTCGTGACGAAGGTCGAAACGCGCTCCGACACTCCGGCACGCGCCACCCTCGTCACCGAGACCACGTACTCGGACTACGCCGACCGCGCCGAAGTGCTGACCGACATCAAGACGCCGGGACACATCGTGCGCAAGCAGGGCGGCCGCACGGTCCTCGACATCCAGGTCAAGACCTGGGAGACGAACGACCCTTACCTCGTGTTCCCCGTGCCGCCGAACGTGAAGAGCGCCGCGACCCGCTGAGCGTCTCCGACATCTCGTACGCCTCCTGCAGCCAGTCGGTGATCGGCGCCTCGACCTCGTCGCGGTGCGTGACGCGGACGATGTTCGCCTTCTTGCGCTTCGACGATTCGACGACCTGCCGGACCTGCGGCGCCTTGAGCGCGCGACCGAGGAAGATCACCACCTCGAGATAGTTCTTCTTCGGCCGGACGAAGAAGTAGCACGACGTGCGCGAGAACATGATCGAGCTGTGCGAGGCGTAGATGCGCTGATCGCCGAAGGAGACCGCGGTCTCGCGCAGCCGTTCCCACGCGTCGCGCAGATCCTGCGGCAGCTCGCGCGTGAGCGCCGCTTCGGTCGTCGTCCAGCAGTCGTGCGCGGCGCCCGCCTCGACCCACTGCTTGCAGTGATAGCAGTCATGTCCGCGCGCGCGTGTCTTGCCGCGGCTCGCTTTTGCAGCGCTCATCGGCGCCTCACCAAAGCCGCAATGGTATAGTCGCCTGCCGACCCACTCATGATGGCCGTTCTCACCGCGCTGCACGACAGCGCCGTCTCCACCTGGATTCGCGAGTCCGAAAGCGTCTGGGCGTTTCCAACCGTACTCACCGTTCATACCTTCGGCATGATGCTGCTCGTCGGCTGCGCGTGGGTGATGGACCTGCGGCTGCTCGGCGTCGCCCGCAGCATTCCGATTGGACCGCTGCGGCCGCTCTTCCGCGTGATGTGGGCGGCGTTCTGGATCAACCTTGCCAGCGGCGTCCTCCTGTTCATCGCCGACCCCGAGCGGAAGGCGACCTCGCTCCTGTTCGGCGTCAAGATGCTCCTGATCATCGTCAACCTGCCGCTGCTGCGCTGCCTCGAGCGCGCCGTCTACGGCGGCGCCCGGGAGCCGGCCGCCGTCGGGCGTGGAACACGGCAGCTCGCCGCCGCGTCTGCTGCCTTATGGGCGGGGACGATCTTCGCGGGGCGCCTCCTCGGTTACATGTAGCCGATTTATGTCATCACTGTTCACCCCGGGAAACCTGTCGCACCTGCACCTGCTGCTGAACCATTTTCCGACCGTCGGCCTGACTGTGGCGTTCGCACTGCTGGTCGTATCCATTCTCAGCGACAGCGAAGCAATCGCGGGTGACACGATGAGGCCGACGGCGCTCGGCGTCCTCTTCGGCATCGCCGTCTTGACGCTTCCCGTGTTCACGACCGGGCTCGCGGCCCAGGGGGCGATCGAAAAGTTGCCAGGCATCTCCAGGGACGCGATGAGCGCGCACGAGAACGCTGCGCTGCTCGCCTTCGTCGTCCTCGAGCTGACCGGCGCGGTCGCCTGGTGGGGACTGTGGCGATGGCGCCGCACGCATCGCGTGCCGCCGAGCGCCACGATCCTGGTGTTCGTCATGGCGGCGGTCTCGCTCGGCCTGATGACCGTCGCGGCCAGCATCGGCGGCGGCATCCGCCATCCGGAGATTCTGGCGGATCCCGCGACTGCCGGCGCGCAGTCGATCTTCTCGGCCTCGGCGGCCGCAGTGGGGTTCTTCGTCAACGGACCGGGCCATCAGTGGGTCTGGCCGACGCTCGAGAGCGCGCACTTCGTCGGCATGACGCTCTGGTTCGGCGTCCTGCTGCTCGCCAACCTGCGGCTGATGGGATGGTTCACGCGCATCCCGTACCCGTCGCTGCACCGGCTGCTGCCGTGGGCGCTGCTCGGGTTCGGCGTGAACGAAGTCAGCGGGATGATGTTCTACATCGCCACGCCGAAGGGCTACACCACGAACGTGGTGTTCTACTGGAAGCTGATCTTCCTGCTCGTCGCGGCCGCCGACCTGCTGTACCTCACCGTCTGGCCCGCGGCGTGGAAGACGGAGGCGGACACGCCGACGCATTTTCGCGAGCGCGCCATCGGGTGGGCGGCGCTGTGCAGTTTCATCGCGGTGATGTACTGCGGCCGCATGCTGCCGTTTCTTGGAAATTCGTTCTAGGGGGCAGGTGGCAGGAGGCGGGTGGCAGGAGTGGGCAGGAGACAGGAGGCAGGCAGCTGCTGTCCCCTGTCCAGTGCCACCTACTGCCCCCTGCCCCCTGCCACCTGCCCCCTGACTGTGAAGGTTAGATGTCGCTCGGGTGGACCGTCGTCCTCGTCAACTTCGGAATCATCGTCGTCGTCTATCTGCTCGGCAAGCTCATTGACGGCGCGGCCGAGCGGTACGACTCGGGCCCTTCGAGAGGTTCGGGGCGCAGCGAGCCTGTCGAGGGGCGGAGAGATCACCTTTGACGACGAACGCGGCGCTCAGGCTTCCGCGGTCACGCGGATGCCGCGCGGTTCGGGGGCCGGCACCGCCAGCGGCGCTGGCTGCGCCCGGGCCAGGAGCGCCGCGACCAGACCGCACACGGCTGCAAACGACAGCCACAGGCCCGGCACCGCGCGGTTGCCCGTGAGCTGAATCAGGTAGGTGCTGATCGCGGGCGTGAAGCCGCCGAAGATAGCGGTCGCGAGGCTGTAGGCGAGCGAGAAGCCCGCCGTCCGCACTTCGACGGGCATGATCTCGGTGAGGAAGACGACCATCGCGCCGTTGTAGCTGCCGTAAAGAAACGAGAGCCAGAGCTCCACCGCCAGCAGCTTCCAGAACGTTGGCCCGTCGACGAGCCAGAGCATCGCCGGATAGGCGGTCGCGATCATCCCCAGCGTGCAGGCGATCAGCAGGGGACGCCGGCCGACGCGATCCGAGAACGCGCCCATCACGGGCAGCCACAGCAGGTTCGACGCACCGACGCACAGCGTGACGATCAGGCTGTCGCCGCTCGTCAGGTGCAGCACCGCGCTGCCGAAGGTCGGCGTGTAGGCCGTGATCATGTAGAACGACACCGTCGTCATCGTCACCATCAGCGTGCCGATGACGACGAGGGCCCAGTTCGACGCCAGCGATCGCATCACCTCCGAGGCGGCAGGCCGACGCGGCCGGGCGAGGAACTCGCTGGTCTCCTCGAGCGAACGACGGAGGCGGATGAGAAACGGGATGATGGCGCAGCCAATCAGCAGCGGCACGCGCCAGCCCCAGCTAGCCATGTCCTGCGGCGTGAGTGTCACGTTGAGGATGACGCCGATGAGCGCGGCGAACATCACCGCCATCTGCTGGCTGGCCGACTGCCAGCTGACGTAGAAGCCCTTGCGCCCGGGCGGGGCGATCTCGGCCAGATACACGGAGACGCCGCCCAGCTCCATCCCCGCGGAGAATCCCTGGAGCAGCCGGCCGCTCAGCACCAGCAGCGGCGCGATCAGGCCGATCGTCGCGTAGCCGGGCGTGCACGCGATGGTCACGATGCCGATCGACATCAGGGCGAGCGTCAGCACGAGCCCGGCGCGGCGGCCGTGCTTGTCGGTGTACGCGCCCAGCACCAGCGCGCCGAGCGGACGCATCAGGAAGCCGGCGCCGAAGGTCATCAGCGAGAGCATCAACGAGGCGAATTCGTTGCCGCTCGGGAAGAACGCCCGGCCGATCGCCGCGGCGTAATAGCCGAAGACCATGAAGTCGTACATCTCCAGGAAATTGCCGCTGGAGACGCGCACCACCGCCCTGACCTGCCTGTTCATTGGGGGAATCCTACCCCACCGGGCCTTTTTGGCCCTGCCGGGTCCGCCTGCGCATGGCATCGGATGCTCGGCGGCACCCGGCCTACGTACACCCAGCCGCCTCTGGCGTAATATCTGGGCCTGCAGAGGGGGACATATGCGCCTGATTCGACTGGCTCTGGCCGCACTGATTCTGTCTATCGCCGCCCCGTGCCTCGCCCAGGAGTGGATCGAGTACTACAGCCGATCCGATGCCTTCCTCGTGAACTTCCCAAAGCAGCCGCAGGTGAAGGACGTCGCCTACCCGACGGAATTCGGGCTGACGCTTACCGCCCATCAGCACATCTACGAGGAGGGGACCAGCCGCTTCTCGGTCACCGTGGTCGATTACCGTGACATCGTCAAGCTTCACGCCGAGCGGGTGAAGGGATGCGCGGCGTATCCCGACCAGTGCACGAACCAGGGGAACAACGAGCTGCGCGGGGCGCTCGAGTACGCGGTGTGGAATTTCCTGAAGCGGGACGCCAAGGTTACGTACTACGGCTACGCCAACACGGATCGCATAGAAGGCCGGCGCGTGCAGCTCACCAATCCGGACAAGTCAAAAACCTTCGCCACGGTCTACATGCACGAGAACCGCATCTACATCACCGAGGCGACGGTACCCGGCAATGCGCCGCCGCCGGCGCTCTTCAATCAGTCGATGGGATTCCTGGACAAGGACGGCGTGAGGGTTCGCTACGCCGAGATCTACTCGAATGCGTATCCAGCCCCGGCGCGCATACCCGGAGGGCCGAATCGCCCGATGGGATGTGAATAGCTTCTAAGATCCAAGTTCCAAGCGTCCAAGATCCAAGCTCCAAGAAATCCAACACGTTTGGAACTTGGAGCTTGGAGCTTGGAGCTTGACTTGGGCAGGCCCGCGAGGGGGCTGCCGGAGCCTTACTTCTCGTCGTGCTCGAACAACGCTACGCACCCGGTTCCCCTGAACCCGAACTGCGCGCACGTGGTGTTGTCCGTCGCCGGGTCAGCGACCATGGCGGCGGTGGGTCGAACGATCGTGAAGATATGGTTGTTTTCGGCAAACGCGGCCGGGTTCCTTCCCCCCGGGTCCGCTACGTTCTGAAGCCACTCGCTCGTTTCCGCATCGATCACACCGAGTGACTGCACGCCCGGCTGAACCGGCGCGGTCATATCCACACCCGTGACGAAGAACCGGCCGTCGCCCGGGTTGTGCCAGACTTCGTCGCCGCCGCCCACCTGCTTGATGACGTTGAAGACGTGGCCGTTCAGTGCACTCAGGATAATCGGCAAGCCGCACGCGGACACGAGCACGTGCTGAAACGGTCCGAGCGCGATCCCGTTAGCGCTGACGCTCGTGTTCCCGGCGAGTGTCTGGCAGTTGATGTCGTACGTTTTCTCCACCATCTGCGTCGTCGGGTTGATGACGGCCACCGTTGGATCCTGAGCGACGAGGCCGTTGACGATCTTTCCCGGGACGGTCAGGAGAAAGCGTCCAGTCTCTGCGTCCCACAACGGCTGCTCCAATCCGCCGGCGTTGGGGAACGAGACGTGGCCGAGGACGCTGTATGGCGGCACCGCGGAGATGAACGTGGCGTACGGAGCGATGGGGGCGTGCGGCAGATTGACATCGCGCGGGGCGTCGTTCGCAATCAGAATCAGATGGTGTCGCGGGTCGTATCCGAGCTCGTCGGCGCGTCCGCAGTAGTGCGCCGTGCTGCTGTCGCAGGCAGGGATCGACGTGCTCGCTGAGGCAATGATGGTCAGGTGGCTGGGCGAGTCCGGATTGACGTCGGCAATCCGCACCATGCTGTTGCCATCACCCGCCCAGAGGTTCTGATTCGGCGTGACCAGAACACCGTTGGGACCGGGTCCACTTGTCGTCGCTGTTCCTCCTCCGCTCGGGTTCGGACCCGCCATGCCGATGACGCGACCCACGAAGACGTCCTCTTCGGCGTCGATGATGTCCACGCCGGAATTCGATCGATCGGCGAAGTAATACCGTTCCGTTACGGGGTCCGTCCACGAGATGTCAGCGCTTACAACCGGGTTGCCGGGAACGGGAATGACGCCGACGAGATGAACCGGCGTCTTCACGTTGTGGTCGTGATGCTCCAGGTTCCGACCGTGTTCATCACCGTTGCTGCTGCGTTGAGCCCATAAGGTCCACGGCAGGATGAAAGCGATGCTGAGTAGCAGGAACATGACCTTCTTCATGGTGTTCCTCCTTGACGGAGATAAGAGTGAGGGAATGACGCGTGCGCGAGCCCTGCGGATGTGGGAAATGACTTACGCGTGCGCGAGTCTAGGAGCGTACCCGCGGAGAGTCAACCGGCCGTGACACGTTGTGTGAACGGAGGCACGTAGGGGCCGCCGTCAGGCGGCCCGTCGGAAGGCTGTCACCTGTTGTTAATGTTGCCGCCGTTTCCCCTGGCGGTGATTATTTCGGAGCGTTGCCCCCGCCGGTGCCGGGCCTGAACCCGCCAGCGGACCCGTACTGATTGTTCTCGTTGCAGACGAATTCCATCAGGTCGCCGGTGCCGGTCTCGCGGTCCGGACGCATGAGGCGCGCCTTGAACTGCAGCTTCACCGGGTGCGCCAGCGCGCCCGGGTCCTCGAGCGTCACGTCGTTGACCAGCGTCCCGTAATTCGGGCGCGTATATCGCTCGACGATGTGGAGCTGCTCGGTATGGGGCGTGCCGCGGCGATCGAACCACGCCTTGTCGTTGAAGCCGACGGTATCGACGACGAGCGCGTCGCCCTCCCAGCGGCCGATCGAGTGCCCGATCCACGATGGAATTGGGCTCGCCGGATGTTTTCTGCCGTCCATGTAGACCACGCGATGCGCGCCGTCGTCCATCAGCTCGTGCAGGATGTAGATGTGCGAGAGCCCCTTCGCGGTGTACGACATCGCGAACTTCCACGGATAAGGATTGGTCCGCAGCACGCTCATCGGCATGCACGCCGTGTAGGGATCGTCCTGTGACCTCCGCTTGTCGCGCAGCTCCTTCGCCCACGGCAGCAGCGGCAGCTCGCCGGGCTTGAGGCCGCCGTCGCGCTCGATGTCGGCGACCGTGCCGCCGCCGACCCACGGGCCGGTCAGATCAATCTTCCCGTCCGGCAGCCGCGGAATCGGCTGGCTGTTCAGCTCCGAGTCGCTCAGCACCGGCGTTCCAGGATTGATGAAGGCGACCCCGCCCTCGATGTTCAGTCCGTTGGCAGACGGCGTGCCGTTGCTGACGTCGCGCGTCGTGTCGCCGCCCTGCGCGGCGCCGCCTTGCGCTGCACCGTCCCCGCCCGCCCTGTTGCCGCCGCGCCCCTGGGCCCCCAGCTGCGTGGCGATGACGAGTGCGCATCCAGCCGCGATCAGAACTTGTCTCACAGACAACCCTTTCGAAAACTACCGGATTATATCTGCCGATGCCGTTCGACCTCCAACCGACGCTGACGGGCGCGCTCGTCGAGCTGCGGCCGCTCCGGCCCGAGGATTTCGACGATCTGTACGCCGTCGCGTCCGATCCGCGCATCTGGGAACAGCACCCGCAGAGCGACCGCTACAAGCGGGACGTGTTCGAGGGGTTCTTCGGCGGCGCGCTGGCGTCGGGCGGCGCGTTCGCCGTGGTCGATCGCGCCACCGGCCGGACGATCGGATCGTCGAGGTACTACGGCTTCGACGAGGCCCGCAGCGAGATCGAGATCGGGTGGACGTTCCTGCCGCGCGCGTACTGGGGCGGCGTCTTCAACAGGGAGATGAAGGAGCTGATGCTGCGGCACGCCTTCCGCTTCGTCAACTCGGTCGTCTTCATGGTCGGTCCGAACAACGGGCGCTCGCAGCGCGCGATGGAGAAGATAGGCGGCGTGCGCGTCGGCACGAGGACGCGTGAGCCGGGCGGCGCCGAGAGCGTCGTCTTCGAGATCACGCGCGACGTGTTCGCCGCGCAGTTCAGCCGTATCCACCCACATGCTGCACGGTCCGAGGCGGAGCCTCGCTAGGAGTCAGGCCATGCGACTGTTTCAAATCGACGCGTTCGCCGACGCTCCGTTCACGGGCAATCCCGCGGCGGTCTGCCTGCTCGACGGCGCCACCGCCGACGACAAGTGGATGCAGAGCGTCGCCGCCGAGATGAACCTGTCCGAGACCGCGTTCGCCCGCCGCGAAGGGGACGACTGGTCGCTCCGCTGGTTCACGCCCACGGTCGAAGTCGACCTGTGCGGCCATGCAACGCTCGCGACCGCGCACGCGCTGCTCGAGGAAGGCCTGCTGCCCCGCGGCGGCACCGGACGCTTTCGCACCCGGAGTGGTGTCCTCACCGCGACGCACGACGGCGCATTCATCGAGCTCGATTTTCCCGCCACGGTGGCGCAGCCATGCGCACCACCGGACGAGTTGATCGAAGGGCTCGGCATGCATCCGGCGAGCGTCCTGCGGAACCAGTTCGATTACATGGTCGAGTTGGCGAGCGAAGAAGACCTCCGCTCGTTGACGCCTGATCTCGAGATGCTGGGCCGGATTCCCGTGCGGGGCATCATCGTGACCAGCCGGACCTCGATGCCGGGGTTCGACTTCGTCTCGCGGTTCTTCGCGCCCGCGACGGGCATCGCGGAGGATCCCGTCTGCGGCTCGGCACACTGCGCGCTCGGTCCGTACTGGGGCGCGCGGCTGGGCAAGACAGCGTTGATGGCCTACCAGGCGTCGCCGCGCGGAGGCGTCCTGCGCGTGACGCTGGCCGGCGATCGCGTGCGCATGGCGGGCCGGGCGGTCACCGTGCTGCGCGGAGAACTGAGAGTATGATTCCCCACCATGAAAAGAATGCTCGTGCTCGGAGCCTTGATCGTCGTCGGCGCTCTCTCCATTTCGATCGCCGCGCAGCAGGCGAAACAGGTCATCGACGTGCAGAAGGTCTCCGTCAACTACTACGTCCTCACCAGCTCCACGCCCGGCAACGACGCCACGTTCAGCGGCGGCAACGTCGGCGTGTTCATCACCAACGGCGGCGTCGTGCTCGTTGACACGAAGCTCGCCGGCTGGGGCCAGACGTTCCTCGACCGCGTGAAGTCCGTCACCACCAAGCCGGTGACGATGATCATCAATACGCACACGCACGGGGATCACACGGGCAACGACGACAAGTTCGGCACCAGCGTCGAGATCGTCGCGCAGGAGAACACGAAGACCAACATGGCGAAGATGGACGCCTTCAAGGGCGACAAGGCCGTCTTCCTGCCGAAGCGGACGTTCAAGGACACGCTGACGATCGGCAGCGGCAGCGAGCGCATCGACCTCTATTACTTCGGCGCCGGGCACACCAATGGCGACGCGATGGTCTACTTCCCGGCGCTGCGCGTGCTGCAGACGGGCGACCTCTTCGCGCGGAAAGACGCGCCGCGCATCGATCGCGCCAACGGCGGCAGCGGCGTTGCCTACCCGCAGACGCTGTCGAAAGCCGTGGCGACGGTCAAGAACGTCGACGTCGTCGTCCCGGGCCACGCCCCGCTGATGAAGTGGAACGACCTGCAGGAGTATCAGCGCTACACGGCGGATCTGCTGAGCGAAGTGCAGACCGCACGTCGCGCCGGCAAGACGGCCGACGCCGCGGCGGCGTCGATCAAGATGGACAAGTACAAGGGCTACACGTCCGAGGGGATGAAGCTGGCCGTCCAGGCCATCTACGAGGACTTGGGCGCGACCTCGTCGCGCTGAGCGCCCGGCCTCAGACGACGTCGGCGCCGGTCCGGAGCGCCGCCACATCGCGCTCGGACGGCAGCATCTGCAGTCCGAGCGCCGAGCGCAGCGTCATGCGCACGGGATGCCAGAACTGCGAGTATGCGCGGTCCATCCTGCGATCGGTCCACAACTGCAGCGCGAACGCCAGCGCGAGCAGCCCGCCGCCGATGGCGAGGATGAGCGGATGCGCCCACAGCGCCTCGGCGACGCGGCCGACCCACTCTCCCTTGAAGAACCCGCCGGCGATCGCCTCGAGCCGTTCCCCGACGGTCGCATGCCTGTTCCACTCATCGACGACGTAGAGCACGATGCCGGCGACCGCGACGAGCAGCGTCGCGGCCAGCAGCGACCAGTACGAGACCTGCCCGAGCCGCAGGAGCGACCGGTTGCGGCTGACGAGCGATCCCTGGCCCGCGTGCGCGCGGGCGATCTGCGCCTCGATGACGCGGACGCGCCAGTCGGTCGGCAGCATCGAGGAACTGACGACCGCGACGTCGGGCGGAAGCGAGCCGGGGACATACCCCTCGGTGTTGCGCGCGATGCGCTCGAACACGCTGCGATGCACCAGCGCGGGGCCGGCGGCGATCCCGCTGCGCAGCGCTTCGACATCGCGCGGCTGCCAGCGGTAGAAGATGCCGAGGCCGGCGCGCGGGTCGTACATCTTGTCGTTCACGTCCGCGTGGATGTAGTAGCTCTGGCGGTCGCCCGGCACGAAGCGCACGCCGTTGTTCTGTGCTTCGGCCATCATCCATTCGAGCGGCTCGAGCGACATGCCCTGGCGCGGGTAGCCGCCACCCACGTTGGAGTGCACGCCGGCGAACCACACCTGTTTGACCTGTCCCTCGGGCGCGCCGGTCTCGTCCCACAGCACCGGCTTGAAGGCTTCGCGCTCTTCGTCGAGCGCGAGCGCGTGCCGCCCGCATTCCACGCGCCTGTCGAGCGTCGTCGTCCGGAACTTGAAGGCGTAGATGTAGCGATTGATGAAGTCGGCGAGGTTGAACGGTGCGCCGACGGCGTCGACCGTGTCCCACACGCCGATGAAGCGGATGCGCGCATCCGGTGGCATCACCGCGAGGTTCAGCGGCACGGCCGCGCGCTCGCCGCGCGCGCGCCGCACTGGGCCGGCGAGGACGTCGAACAGCAGCGACTGGTACTTCGAACGATACGCGCGGTACACCTGCCTGACCGCGCGCACGAAATCCTCGTTCGTCTCGTAGGCGTCGGCATCGAGGATGCCGCAGGTGAGGATCAGCCCGGCGAGCGTGCGCACCGTGAAGGCGCCGCGGCTGAAGCCGAACAGGTAGAGGTCGTCACCCGGTTCGTAGACCCGCGCGACGCTCGCGTAGAGGTTGCGGATGTTGTGCGACAGGCCGAACCCCGTCGCGCCCGAGAAGATGCGCAGGTACTTCAGCGTCTCGGTGCCGACGCCGTCGTGGTAGATCGCCACCTGCGGCCGCAGCGACGCATCCTTCCTGTGGCCGTTCTGGTCCACCGCTTCGTACAACTTGAAGACGTTGGTGCCACGGTCCTTGATGGTCGTGTTGCCGGTGCCGTCGGCGCAGACGATGATGTTCTTCCGCTGCATGCCCTGCATGGGGACCCCCGTTGTCGTTACAGACCGACTTTCTTGCCCTGCGCTTCCGCGATGATCACGTCCGCAGCCTTCTCACCGACCATGTAGACCGCGCTCACGATGAACAGCCCCGGCACGCGCGGAAAGACCGACGCATCCACCACGCGCAGGCCGTCGACACCGTGCACCTTGAAGTCGCCGCTCAGCACCCCGCCGCGATCCCGGGGACCGATCGGACAGGTGCACGACGCGTGATGTCCCCACGCGTGCGTGCGGACGAACTCCGGCAGCGATGCTTCGGTGGGATAGTCCGGCCCGGGCATCTCCTCGACCATCCCGAGCGATGCCGTCAACCCGGCGGTCATGCGGCGAACCAGCGAGATGCCCTTCACGACTGCCGTCAGGTCGCCGCCCGTCGTATCGGTCCCTTCGTCGAAATACTTGAAATTGATCGCGGGGCGCACGCGCGGATCGCGTGACGCCAGCGTCACCTCTCCCCCGGTGTTGCTCGTGTGCCCCTTCAACACCACCCACGTCAGGTAGTTCGTGTGCTCGCGCAGGACTTGCGAATAGCCGGGCTTGTAGCCGCGGAAGTCGGCCAGCACCGCGTAACAGAAGAGGTCGGGCGAGGGTTGGGCGCCGGTAGAACGGGCGATAACGCAGATCGGAATGCCGTTGGTCGTGTAGATGCCGGTGCGGCTCGCCTTCCACTCCCGATACTGCGGGTCCGCCTCGGTGAACGTCGCGCCGCGCAGCATTTCCCATGGCTGCTTCAGCCGGTTGACGACGGCGACCTCGTAGCGGTCCTGCAGGTTCTTGCCGACGCGGTCGAG
>Ga0134127_10000664_pt1 | contig 29526 bp, 25 predicted proteins | sample KB31753_FD_96459 | JGI IMG/M metagenome (GOLD analysis project Ga0134127, IMG submission 96459) | Terrestrial soil microbial communities with excess Nitrogen fertilizer from Kellogg Biological Station, Michigan, USA - KB3-175-3 | ecosystem: Environmental > Terrestrial > Soil > Unclassified ...
AAGAGCGTCAGACCGCCGAGCAGCTGTCGGATTTCGACGACTACGAGATCGACGAAACCGGCGGCGAGCTGAAACCAAAAGGTAACAAGTAGCGGAACTGCCGCGAACGGGCACCCGTTGCTCAACGCCACTCAGACCGTGTTCGGCGCCCGCTCGCAACGCGCGCGCGTCGTGCTCGTCGGCGAGCAGCCCGGCGACCAGGAAGATCGCAGCGGCGAGCCGTTCGTCGGGCCGGCCGGCAAGCTCCTCGACCGGGCGCTGACCGATGCGGCGATCGACCGCAAGGCCACGTACGTGACCAATGCGGTCAAGCACTTCAACTGGAGATCAGCACGTGTCATCAGTGGCTCGAACGCGAGCTCGAGTTGCTCCGCCCGGCACTGGTCGCTTGTCTCGGTGCGACCGCCGCGCGGGCAGTCTTCGGGCGCGCCACGGCGATCGAAAAGAATCGCGGTCACGTCATCGGCGGCGCGAACGCGAAGGTTCCTACGTTTCATAGCTGCATCTCCTTCGACGCCCAGGTCCTGACGCTGCCTTCGTGCAGGACCGCGTAGACCGCATCGCGCAGCTCGTTCGCCTCTGCCGAGGTGAGTGTGCGGTCCAGGTCGCGGATCACCAATCGCAACAGCACGTTCTTCTGGCGCGCTGCGATGCCCAACCGCCGACGTGCTGCGAGCGACAGCTCCAGATACGAGGTCTCGGACAACACGTCGATCGATTCGATGCTGCCGCTCGCCGCGGCGAGGCTGGACCGCACCCGGTCACCGAGCTCTTCGGCATTAGCTTCGGCCGCAACTGCAATCGACAGGTCGCGATAGATCGGCGGCTGCGGCGACACCTCGCGGTACGGCTGCAGGTCGAGCATCTGCGCCTGGATTCGCGGATCGCTGGAACGCAGCGCGCGAATATCATCGATTCCCTTGCGCAGCATGAGCATGCGATCGAGACCGATGCCCATCGCTAACCCGGAGGCCAGCCCTGCCCCGGCAAGCAGCTCGTGATGCGCGCGGCCGCACTCGAGGATTTCAACCCAGCGTCCCTGCACGTTGCCGTACACCTCCAGCCCGTCGAGTGTGTACGGATGCACGACCGGCTCCAGCCGCAGCGGCACGCCGGGCAACATCGCACCGGCGACCGTTTCGATCATTGCGACCAGATCATCACGCGTCAGCGGACGCTGCGAGATTCGCCACAAGTCCAGCTGATGCGGCTCGCCGACGTGCAGCCGATCGATCGCATCGCGCCGATAGGTCAGGCCGGGACACGCGAGCAGCACGTCTTCGTACCGCGCCGGCGCGATCATGCGCAGTGCTCGCGGGATCATCGCGGAGGTTTGCGTGCGCAGGAGCAGCTCCGGCGTCAGATAGCGCGTGTAGCGCGCGTCGCGCGATGCGCCGTCGGGTGGATAGCCGAGATCGTCGTAGTTGTCGGCGGACGGAACCACCGGAGGTGCGCGATACACGACGACAGGACAGTTCCACGCCGTGCGCAGGGCATCGAGCGCGTGCTGCAGAAGAAGTTGCATCGCATGCGGCCCGAGCGCCGCGTCAGTCAGGTCGCGCAGCGCCAGCAGACGGCTGTAGGCCTGTGAATCGAGAAGTTGCGTAGCCATTTCGACACCTGTGAAATTCGGTTTTCTGTTGGGGCGCCGCGCGAACGCGGCGGACGCAGACGAACCCCCGGACCGGATCAGGCAGTCAGGGCTACGCGGGATGTACGAAAGGAAACGCTAGCGCACGATCGCGACGCCCGATGCCTGGAACAGGCCGGGGCCGGTAAATCGAAAAGCGAACAGCTGTGCGTGCGTTCGAGACATGCGACCGAATGTAGCTTCAGGCGGGCCGGAAGTCGAGCCGCGCGACGGACGGGACGCAGAAAATGTCGATCGGCGTCGAGCGGCCGCGGAGCACCAGCGCCGGCAGCGCCAGGGCCCCGATGCTCACCCCGTGCTCGTCGAGCGAATGCTTCACGGCGTCGGAGAACAGCATCTCCCCTGCCCGCGCCCGCTGGCCGAGGCGCGAGGCGACGTTCACCGTGTCGCCGATGATCGTGTAGTTCATGTAGCTGGCCGAGCCGATGTTGCCCGCGATGACTTCGCCGACGTTGATGCCGATGCCCAGCCCGGTCTCGACCTTGAAGCGCTCGCGCCATTGGTCGGCGAGCACAGCGAACTCATCGAGCATGCGACGCGCCGCCGCGATCGCACGCGCGCTGCCGTCAGCCTGCTCGATCGGCACGCCGAAGCCGACCATCAGACCGTCGCCGGCCATGTTGAAGACAGTGCCGTCGTACTCGAACGTGATGTCGGTCAGCAACGCGAAGAATTCGTTGAGCAACCCGACGACTTCGACCGGGTTCAGCTGCTCGGAGATGGCAGTGAAGCCCCGCATGTCCGCGAACATCACGGCAGCCCGCGTCCGCACCCGCATCTGCCCGAGCGTGAAGTCGCGCAGCTGGGGATCGGACAGGATCTTGTCGGCGAGCTTCGGCGAGATGTAACGACGGAACGCAGCGCGGATCAGCTCGCTCTGCTGAACTTCGTGGGACAGCTGCTCGGCGGCGAGCTGCCGGCGGGCAGCGCTCACGCGCAATAGCGCGTGGACTCGGACCAGGAATTCCTCGCGCCGGACCGCGTGGGTCAGGAAGTCGTCTACTCCGGCTTCGAATGCGGCCAGCCGTTGCTTCGCCGATCTTGCGAGCGCGAGCAGCGGCAGCAGCAGCGTAGCGGGATTGGCCTTCAGCAGGCCGCAGATTGCGGTGAGAGCCTGCGCGTCCAGCTCGGTATCGATGACGAACAAGTCCGGCGCGCGGCGCGCCACACTTGCCAACACCTGATCCGGCGTCACCACATCGTCGATGACGATGTCGGAGCCGTCGATGAGGCGCGCGAGCAGGTTACGGCTCGCGGCGCTCGCGCCGATCACCAACGTACGATACGTGGCGGACATCCCAGGAAACCCCTCGAACCGGCGGCTGGCGGGGCCAGCCGCCAGCTGCTTCTTCTTAGTTCTTGATCAACCCTGCAACGAACTCTTGCACCGGCATCTGCTCGAGGCGTGCGCGATCTGCGAACAGCGCCTTGATCGACTCGGTCTGTTTTGGCGTGAAGTGCTGCGCGACCGACGCCTCGAACTTCTTGACCAGCACCGGCATGCCCTCGGCACGGCGCTTGCGATGACCGATCGGATAATCCACTGCGACGCGCGGCGTGGAGCTGCCATCGCGGAAGAACACCTGCACCGCGTTGCCGATATACCGCTTGTCGGCTGCGTAGTATTCCTGCGTGAACTGCGTGTTCTCGCGGACCTGCATGACGCCTCGCAGCCGATCGACGCGCGCGTCGTTCGCAACGCTGTCCTCGTAGTCGGCGGCAGTCAGACGACCGAAGATCAGCGGGATCGCCACCATGTACTGGATGCAGTGATCGCGATCCGCCGGATTGGCGAGCTTGCCGGTCTTGTCGATGATGCGCACGCCCGGTTCCTGCGTCTCGATGACGATGCGCTCGATCTGGTCCAGGCGGCTTGCGACCTGCGGATGCAGCGTCATCGCTGCTTCGACCGCGGTCTGCGCATGGAACTCCGCCGGGTACGAGATCTTGAACAGCACGTTTTCCATCACGTAGCTGCCGAGGCCCTGCGGGTACGACAGCGCCTTGCCTTTGAACAGGACGTCCTGAAAGCCCCAGGTCTTCGCACTGAGCGCCGACGGATAGCCCATCTCGCCCGTGAGAGCGATCAGCGCGTGGCGCACCGCGCGGCTCGTGGCATCGCCTGCAGCCCAGCTCTTGCGCGAGCCGGTGTTCGGCGCGTGACGATAGGTTCGCAGCGCGCCGCCGTCGATCCAGGCATTCGACACTGCGTTGATGACTTGATCGCGCGTGCCGCCGAGCATCGCGGCGGCGACCGCAGTCGAAGCGATGCGTACGAGCAGCACGTGATCCAGCCCGACGCGATTGAAACTGTTCTCCAGCGCGGTGACGCCCTGGATCTCATGCGCCTTGATCATCGCGGTCAGCACGTCGCGAACGACGAGCCCCTTGGCGCCCTGGGCAGCGTTGCGGCGCGAGAGGTAGTCCGCGACGGCGAGGATCGCGCCGAGGTTGTCGGAAGGATGACCCCACTCCGCGGCCAGCCATGTGTCGTTGAAGTCGAGCCAGCGGATCATCGTGCCGATGTTGAAGGCCGCCTGGACCGGATCGAGCTCATAGGAGGTGCCCGGCACGCGCGCGCCGCCCGGCAGTACCGCCCCGGGAACGATCGGTCCCATCAGCTTCGTGCAGGCCGGGTACTGCAGCGCCTGGAATCCGCAGGCGAGCGTGTCCATGAGGCAGTAGTACGCGGTTTCGTACGCTTGCTTGCTGTCGATGCGGTAAGACAGCGCGTAGTCGGCGATATCGGTGAGGACTTTGTCGGGAGCGGGTCGTTCGGCGGATTTGTAATCGTGGGTCGACATAGGGGTCGTCAGTTCCTCTGGCTCATTTTCGCTCGTCGAGCGGCACGAACTTCAGGTTCTCCGGCCCGATGTAGTTGGCGCTCGGGCGGATGATCTTGCCGTCGCTGCGCTGCTCGATGACGTGCGCCGCCCAGCCAGTGGTGCGCGCGATGACGAACAGCGGCGTGAACATCGCGGTCGGGACGCCCATCAAGTGATAGGACACGGCCGAATACCAGTCGAGGTTCGGAAACATGTTCTTCGCCTGCTTCATGACTGCTTCGAGGCGCTCGGCGATCGAGAACTTCTTGGTGTCGCCGCTGCTCTCGGCGAGCCGGCGCGCGACGCTCTTGATCACCTCGTTGCGCGGGTCGGAGATCGTGTAGACCGGATGGCCGAAACCGATGATCACTTCCTTGTTCGCGACACGCGCCCGGATGTCCTGCTCTGCCTGATCGGGTGTCTCGTAGCGCTGCTGGATCTCGAAGGCGACTTCGTTCGCGCCGCCATGCTTCGGCCCGCGCAGCGCGCCGATCGCGCCGGCGATCGCCGAGTACATGTCGGCGCCGGTGCCGGCGATGACGCGAGCGGCGAACGTCGAGGCGTTGAACTCGTGCTCGGCGTACAGGATCAGCGACGTATGCATTGCATGCACCCAGTCGCGCGAGGGCTTCTCGCCGTGCAGCAGGTGCAGGAAGTGACCGCCGATCGAATCGTCCTCGCTCTCGACGTCGATGCGCTTGCCCGCGTGGCTGTAGTGATACCAATAGACCAGCATCGAGCCGAGGCTCGCGATCAACCGGTCCGCGATATCGCGCGCGCCGGCCGGGCTGTGATCGTCCTTCTCCGGAAGCACGCAGCCGAGCGCTGAAACGCCAGAGCGCATCACGTCCATCGGATGGCTCGCCGCCGGGAGCTGCTCGAGCACACCGCGCACGGCGATGGGCAGCGTGCGCAGCCGGACCAGCTTCTCCTTGTAGGCCGCCAGCTCCGCATGGTTCGGCAGTTTGCCGTGGATCAGCAGGTACGCGATCTCCTCGAACTCGCAGCTCACCGCGACGTCGAGAATGTCGTAGCCGCGATAGTGCAGGTCGTTGCCGGTGCGCCCGACCGTGCACAGCGCGGTGTTGCCCGCGACCACGCCGGACAGCGCCACCGACTTCTTCGGCTTGAAGCCGGGAGTGGGTTCGCTCATGACTGCGGTTGCCTTCCGAACAGGTCGTCGAGCTTGCGCTCGTATTCGTGATACCCGAGCACTTCGTACAATTCCGCGCGGGTCTGCATCGCATCCACCGCGGCCTTCTGCGTGCCTTGCGTGCGAATCGTGCCGTAAACCTTTTCCGCCGCGCGGCTCATCGCGCGGAACGCCGACAGCGGATAGAGCACGAGTCCGACGCCGACCGATGCCAACTCGGCGACGGTGAACAACGGCGTCTTGCCGAACTCGGTGATGTTGGCGAGCACCGGCACTTTGACGGCGGACGTGAACTGACGGTACTCGTCGAGTGTAGCCAGCGCCTCGGCGAAGATCATGTCGGCACCGGCTGCGACATAGCGCTGCGCGCGTTCCATCGCGGCAGCCTGCCCTTCGACGGCGTGCGCATCGGTGCGAGCCATGATGACGAAAGAGTCGTCGCTGCGACCATCGACGGCCGCCTTGATGCGATCAGCCATTTCGTCGGCGCCGACGAGCGCCTTGCCGGGGCGATGCCCACAGCGTTTCGCCTGCACCTGGTCCTCCAAGTGCATGCCGCCGGCACCGGCACGGCTCAGCTCGCTGGTCGTGCGGGCGATGTTGAACGCAGCGCCCCAGCCGGTATCGGCGTCGACGAGCAGCGGCAATTCGGTTGCGCCAGCGATGCGGCGCACGTCTTCGCAGACGTCGTTGAGACTGGTAATGCCGAGATCGGGAAGTCCGAAGGAAGCATTCGCGACGCCGGCACCCGAGAGGTACAGAGCGCGAAACCCGGCGCGCTGCGCGAGCAGAGCGCTGTAGGCGTTGATTGCACCGACGACCTGCAGGGGTCGCTCTTCTGATACGGCTGCCCGCAGCCGGGCGCCAGCCGGAATCGTCATTCGGTCTCCGTAAGAACCATGCGTGGACGGCGGCGCATCGTAAACGAAAACGGGCCTGACAGCACTGCCGTCAGGCCCGTTATGACTGCATTAAGGCGGACGCTTAGGCCGTCGCGACCTGGATGCGGCGCGGCTGCGCTTTCGGCTGCTTCGGAATCGTCACTTCGACGATGCCGTTGCGGCCGGTGGCACGCACGCCTGCTGCATCGACAGTGTCAGGCAACGTGAAGCGGCGATGGAAGCGGCCGTGCGAACGCTCCACGCGGCTGCGCTGCACGTCCTTGCCGGCGGCGTCCTTGGCACGCTCGCCGCTGAGGCTGAGCAGGCCGTTGTCGAGCGTGATCTCGACCGCCTCGAGCTCCACGCCAGGAACATCCAGCTTCAGCACGAAGCGGTCCGCGTACTCCTCGATGTCCGCCTGGGGAATCCAGTCGGCCGTCGCTGCGGAAGTTGCCGCGTCGCGGTCCACCTCGGCGTCGAACAGCCGATTGATCTGCCCGTGCAACTGATTGAGCACACTCCAGGGCTCATAGCGAATGAGTGTCATGGTCGTAATCTCCAATAAAAAAAGTGACTGCCGTTCCATGACGCGTGGGCCGTTGGGTCCCGCGCCGATGAGCCGATACATAGGGCGGGCTCCCGGCATTTCAAGGCGGAATTTCGAGGCCGGCCGTGCGCGAGTACACTGACCGCCACCATGCCCGCCCTTCGTTTCGCCCCCCTGCTCCTAGTCCTGTCGCTTCTCACGCCGAACGCCGCGATGACCGCAGCGCCACGCTATTACGACGTCGCGTACCGCGCGCACTTCCGACCGGAGACCGGTATGGTCGACATGGAGATCGCGCTCAGCGGCGAGCGCCTGCCGAGCCGCGTCGTGCTGCACGTCGATTCGCGCCGACACAAGAAATTCACATCGACGGATCCGTTGCAGATCGAGCCGTCGCACGTGACGTGGCAGCCGCGCGGACACATGTCACGGCTGCACTACCAGTTCGTCGTCGATCACGAGCGCTCGCCGCAGCACTACGACTCGCGGATGACGGCGGACTGGGCAATTCTGCGAGCCGAAAAAATGGTGCCGCGTGCGAGCGTGACGGCGCGCAAGAGTCTGCATTCGCGTGCGACGCTCGAGTTCGAGGTGCCGCAGGGATGGACGGTCGCGACGCCGTACGGCTCGGTCGGCGAGTTGCGTTATCCGATCGACGATCCGGCGCGGCGCTTCGATCAGCCGGAGGGCTGGATGCTCGCCGGCAAGCTGGGCAGTCGCAACGAGAAGATCGGCACCATGCGCGTCGTGGTCGCGGCGCCGGCTGGTGACAGCGTACGACGCCAGGACATGCTGGCATTCTTGAAATTCACACTGCCGCCGTTGCAGGAGGTTTTTCCGCAGCTGCCGCCGCGACTGCTGATCGTCTCGGCCGGCGATCCGATGTGGCGCGGCGGACTGTCGGGACCTGCATCGATGTTCCTGCATTCGGACCGGCCGCTGATAAGCGAGAACCGGACCAGCACGCTGCTGCACGAGTTCGGCCACATCGCTCTCGGCATCCGCGGCGACGAGGAAAGCGACTGGATCGTCGAAGGCCTCGCCGAACACTATTCGCTCGAATCTCTGCGGCGCTCGGGCAGCATCAGCGAGCAGCGTTACAAGCAGGCGTTGAAGCATTTGTCGCAATGGGCAAAACGCTCGCCGACGTTGTTTGCCAAGCAGTCCACCGGACCTACGACGGCACGCGCGGTGCTCGCATTGCGGGCTGCCGATGCGGAGATTCGCAGCGCGACCGCCGGCAAGGCGAGTATCGACGACGTGGCACGCAAGCTGGCGAGCGAACACGGCGCCGTGAGCCTGGCGCGGTTGCAGAAAACCGCGCAGGCAGTTGCGGGCCGGCCGCTGCGGTCGCTGGAAAGGGAGCAGCTCGCTAAACCAATTTCCGGGCCGATTTCTCCGCCGACTGCTGCACGAGACGAGTGATCTGCATCGCCGTCTCGAGCGCGCGCAATCCGTCTTCGCCGCTCACGACTGGCGGGCTCCCCTCGCGCACCGAGCGCAGGAACGCCTCAATTTCGGCCAGCAGCGCATCGCCCTGGTCGAACGAATCTTCCTCGATCGAGACCTGCGCCGGCGACTCGACCGGCGCAGCATCCTTCTTGCGAATCACGGTCAGGACTTTCTGCTGCAGGTCGAGCGACATGTAAGCGTCGTCCTGGAAGATGCGCAGCTTGCGCTCCTGTTTCATGCTGATCCGGCTTGCCGTCGTGTTGGCCACGCAGCCGCCTTGGAAACGGATGCGTGCGTTGACGATGTCGATCTCGTTGGAGAACACGCTGGCCCCGACCGCGTCGATGCTTTCGATCGGGGCTCCGACCAGCTCCTGGATCAGATCGATGTCGTGGATCATGAGATCCAGGACGACACTCACATCCGTACCACGCAGCTTGAACGGCGCGAGCCGATGCGATTCGACGAAGCGCAGCTCCTTCATTCGACCCGCTGCGGCCAGGATCGCGGGATTGAAGCGTTCGAGATGGCCGACCTGCAGCGTGCAGCCGTTCGCGCGCGCGACGTCGATGAGCTCCCGCGCTTCGGCGACTGTGGTCGCAATGGGTTTTTCGACGAGCACGTGAATGCCGTGCTCCAGCAGCGCGCGACCGATGGGATGATGCAGCGGCGTCGGCACTGCGAGACTCACGGCATCCACCTGGTCGAGGATCTCGCGATAGTCGCTCACCGCCGGAACGCCCAACTCGGCGCTCACCTTCGCGGCGGCGGCGGTATCCGCATCGACGACCGCGACCAGTCGCGACTGCGCGAGCTGCGCATACTTCTGCGCGTGAAACCGTCCCAGATAACCCACGCCGATCACGGCCGTGCGCGTGGGAGCTCGTGCGTCGGACCCAGCGGTCATCGGTGCCCGTCCTCGTTGCGGAGGCGCGATGATATCCTCAATTCATGAATCGACCTGTTGCCGAGCCCCCTGCCGCCGACACGGATGCCGCCGAAGCTCCCGGCAACCGCTACCGACGCCGCGCCCGCTTCGAATTGATCTTCGCGAGCATCTGGCTCGCTGTCGGGCTGTTTGTGCTGCCCGCGGCCATCTTCGCAGTCGGCGGCGCCCTGCTCGGACCGTACGGCGACAACAGCCGGCTGGGCCGGTTTTACGGCGATTTCTTCGGCGACCTCGCCGAGCCGTCGCTGCGCGCGTGGGCATTGGCGCTCGGACCGCTCGCGCTGATTTCAGTCCTGCGTCTGGTCTTCGCGGGTGCCGGTCGCGGGCCGGAAACCGAAAAGGCCCCCCCTGCCGAACCGCCCGCGCCCCGGCGCGGTCACGAAGAGCCTCGTCGCGTCGAGCCGCGCGTCAGCGCCGAGTGACGCGAAGCACGACCGGCCGACGAAGAGTGTGATTTTCCTCACAAATGCCGCGATTGGGGATTTCCCCGCGCCCGCCCGCGTGTAATCCTGCGAATCACAAGAAGAAAAGATCCTGTTGATTTGGTTGTAGTTCGGGAAGACATATGTGGTTCGCCAAATGGTTTGGCGGGCGTAGCGAGGTCGAGGACATAGACGACGAGCCAGCGCGCTTCACGGCGCCGCCGACTCGCACCGCTCAAGGGCCCGACGCGACGATCGTCCGCAGAAATAAGACGGGAAGCGCCAAAGGCTTCGATCCGTACAACAGCGGTGCGTTCGAAAAGCGCAACGCCTGGGAAAAAGTCAGCAAGCGCTGACAGGACCCTCGCGCGCCGCATCAGCCGCGGCTCCAGTGCATATCCCACAGCCTTTTGGGGGTTTCCCCCATGTCCGGCTGCTCACCGCGGCCAGTAAATAGCGGTTATGCCGGCGACGACTAGCCACATCGCAGCGTGCGCCAGCCAGCGCCACCGCCTCGCCTTCAGCATGCCGAGCAGACTTGCGCCGGAAACGGCCGCCAGCAGCGCGAACAGTGCGCTGCTGCGAACCAGCACGGGGAATTCCGCGCGCATCTGCGGATACTCTCCCTGCAAGACCAGGAAGATGACCAGCACGCCGGCCAAGCCGAACGTGATCGCAGCGGCCGAGCCGAACACGATAGCGTTCAGGACTGCGAGCGGACGCACGGCGGATTCCGACCGGAAACGAACTGCGCCGCAGACCCGCCTCCGGCGGTACGACCTAGGCGTACTTGATCGTAGCCCAGGGTGTCTCTAGCCTTGCCCATAGAACGCTCGACGTGAATTCGGGAACCAGCTGGCACGCGCCGAAATCTGTATATCGGTGCCTGCCGGCTCGCCAATGAGGATGTGAAACAGTGTATCAGTCGTCCATGCCCGAACCTGCCCGCAAGCCCGCTCGCCCCCGCCGCGCGACGCTCCTGTTCAGTCTGCCGGCATTGCTGGTGGTGTGCGGCCTGCTCGCCGGTACGGCGCAGGCGCCGGTCGCCAAAGCAGTCGCGACCGCCGACACCCAGGATCTCTCGCCGACCGAGCGGCAACGCCGCGTCAGCAAGCTCGTCAGCAACGTGATCGAGCGCTCGCACTACCGCCAATCGCCGATCAACGATCCGGTCTCGGCGCTGGTGCTCGACCGCTTCATCGAGCAGCTGGACGGCGGGCGCAGCTACTTCCTCGCCAGCGACATCGCCGAGTTCGAGCACTACCGTTACCAGTTGGACGATGCCGTCGTCTCCGGCCAGCTCGAGCCGGTGTTCTCGATGTTCAACCGCTTCCAGGTCCGCAACCGCGAGCGCGTCAACTACGCGTTGCAGCTGCTGAAGACCGAGCCGGATTTCACCGTCGAGGAATCGTTCGAGTTCGATCGCGCCAAGGCGCCGTGGGCCAAGAGCTCCGAGGAGCTGAACGAGATCTGGCGCAAGCGCGTCAAGAACGACGCCGTGTCGCTGATGCTCACCGAGAAGACCTGGGCGGAAGCCCGCGACATCCTGCAGAAGCGCTACGAACGCGTTCTCAAGCGCACCGAGCAGGTCACGAGCGACGACATCTTCGAAGTGTTCATGAACGCGTTTGCGCACGTGTTCGACCCGCATTCCAGCTACTTCTCGCCGCGCAACTCCGAGGAATACCGCATCCAGATGAGCCTGTCGTACGAAGGCATCGGTGCGTCGCTCCAGCTGGTCGACGACTACGTCACCGTGCTGAACATCCTGCCTGGCGGCGCCGCTGCCGTGGATGGCTCGCTGAACGCGAACGATCGCATTCTCGCGGTCGGCGAAGGCAAGAACGGCAAGTTCGTCGATGTAGTCGGCTGGCGCCTCGACGACGTGGTGCAGATCATTCGCGGCAAAGTCGGCACGACCGTGCGCCTGCAGATCCTGCCCGCCGGCGCCGCCCCCGGCTCGCCGGAGAAGGAGCTCGCGCTCCAGCGCAGCAAGGTCACGCTCGAAGCGCAGGCCGCGCAGAAGGAAGTGCGCAAGATCAAGCGCGGCGACCACGAGATCCCGGTCGGCGTCATCAACGTGCCGAGCTTCTACCAGGACTTCGAGGCCAAGACGTCCGGTGCCAAGGATTACCGCAGCACCACGCGCGACGTGCGCAAGCTCATCGAAGAGCTGCAGAAGAACGATCACATCGAAGCGCTGATCATGGATCTGCGCGGCAACGGCGGCGGCCACCTCACGGAGGCCACGGCGCTGTCGGGCCTGTTCATTCCGGGCGGTCCGATCGTGCAGTTGCGCGAGACCGGGGGGCGCGTCGAGGTGCTCGACGATCCCGAGCCGAGCATCGCGTGGGACGGGCCGCTGATCGTGCTGGTCGATCGCTTCAGCGCCTCCGCCTCGGAGATTTTCGCCGGCGCAATCCAGGACTACGGCCGCGGCCTGATCGTCGGTCAGCAGACCTATGGCAAGGGCTCGGTGCAGAACCTGTATCCGCTCGATCGCTACGCGCTCGGCCCGGATCCAGGCTTCGGCCAGCTCACCGTGACGATCGGCAAGTACTACCGCGTCACTGGCGAGAGCACGCAGCACCGCGGCGTGCAGCCGGACATTTCCATGCCGACGGCGATCAGCACCGAGGAAGTCGGTGAGAGCACGCGCGAAAGCGCCCTGCCCTGGGATCGCATCCGCCCGGTCGAGTTCGGCCGCGAGGCGCAGCTCAGCCAGGCCGTCGCGACGCTCGAGCACTCGCACGAGGAACGCATCGCCGCCGATCCGGACTTCCGCCTGCTGCTTGCCGATCTCGACTCGTTCGAGAAGGTGCGCACGCAGAAGAAGCTGTCGCTCAATCTCAAGACCCGCGTCGCCGAGCGCGAGCAGCTGGAAAAAGAACGCATGGCTCGCGAAAACGACCGGCGCACGGCGCGTGGACTGAAACCTTTGAACACACTCGCCGATCTCAATGGCGCCGAGCCTCCGGACGCGGTGCTTGCCGAGACGACGGAGATCGCAGCCGACTTGAGTGGCATGAAGGGTCTGTACCTGACACGCCTCAAGTCGGACGCGGAGCGACCGGCAACGCCCTGACCGGCCACGGCCGCCCGTTCAGGGCGGCTCAAGCTCAGGGATGAGCTGGTGTTGTAGTTGACTACAACACCAATCATTCCTACTATGCGGCTACCTCGCAGCGGGATTGCTGCACGCAGCTGGCCTGGCACACGTCCAATGAACATAACGCTTTCGCGGCAGTTGCCGCGTCTTACGGGCCGGTTAGTGGCCATTTCGCTGCTGATCGGGATCTCAGCCCTCGGTCTCAGCGGCTGCGGCAAGGGAACTGCCAAGGACGGCGCGGAGAGCGCCACAGCGGCGATTCCCGTGCAGGTGGAGCTGCCCTCGCGCGGCGAGATGGTCTCCGTCTACGCCGGCACAGCGCCTCTACAAGCGGACCAGGAAGCGACCGTCGTCGCCAAGGTCAGCGGCGAAGTCCGCGAGATCCTCGTCGAGGAAGGCGATCGCGTGAAGGCCGGGCAAGTGCTGGCGCGCCTGGATGGCGATCGCCTGCGCTTCGAGTTGCAGCAGACCGAAGTGAACCTCCGCAAGCTCGATCGCGAGTACCAGCGGACGCTGGAGTTGTTCAATCGCAAGCTCGTGGCTTCCCAGGCCGTCGACAACGCCCGCTCCGAAATGGAGTGGCTCAAGGCCGCGCGCGATCTGGCGCAGCTCAATGTCGGCTACACGGAGATTCGCGCGCCGATCGCCGGCGTGGTCTCGGCCCGCCACATCAAGGTCGGCAACACCATCAACGTCAACGACCGGACTTTCCAGGTCACTGATCTCGATCCGCTGATCGCCGAAGTCCACGTGCCGGAGCGCGAGTTCGCGAAGCTGCGCGCCGAGCAGGCCGTCACGATCGTCGTCGACGCACTCTCCGGCGCCAACTTCGGCGGCCGGGTCCAGCGCATCAGCCCGACGCTCGATCCCGCCACGGGCACGTTCAAGGCGACCATCGAAGTGCTCGATCCGAAGCGCGACCTCAAGCCCGGGATGTTCGCGCGCGTCGGCATCGTGCTCGAACGCCGCAGCGCGGCGCTGCGAATCCCGCGCGGCGCGATCGTCGAAGCCGAGGGTGCGCCGACCGTGTTCGTCGCGAACGGCGACAAGGCCGAACAGCGCAGCATCAAGACCGGGCTGACGAACGCCGGCCTGATCGAAGTGGTCGAAGGGCTGAGCGGCGACGAGCGCATCGTCGTCGTCGGCCAGAACGGCCTGAAGTCCGGCAGCACGATCCGGCTCATCGACGAGTCGCCGCGTGCCGCGGTGGCGGAGCGCCGCTCCGAGGCGAGTTAGTGCGGCAAAAGCCACGCCTTTTGCCGCACGTCTATCGAAAGGGCCTCGGCCGCTTTCGACTGGAGAACTAGCCTCATGAACATCGTCGAGTTTGCGATCCGTCGGCGCGTAACGATCCTGATGCTGACGGTGGCGCTGCTGCTGTTCGGCATCGTCTCGCTGCTGCGCCTCAAGGTCGATCTGCTCCCCGACCTCTCCTACCCCACTCTCACCGTCCGCACTGAGCTGCCGGGCTCGGCGCCGCTCGAGGTCGAGAACCTGATCACGCGGCCGGTCGAGGAAGCCGTCGGCATCATCCGCAACGTTCGTCACGTGCGCTCCGTGTCGCGCTCGGGACAATCGGACGTCACGCTCGAGTTCGCGTGGGGCACCGACATGGATCTCGCGGGCATCGACGTGCGCGAGAAACTGGACCTGTTGCAGCTGCCGCTGGAGGCGAAACGTCCGCTGTTGCTGCGCTTCGATCCCGCCAGCGAGCCCGTGATGCGGCTCGCTCTCACCGACAAGGCGAGCGTGACCAGCGCGGATGCCGCCCAGGCGCGGCTGCGCGACTTGCGCCGCTTTGCCGAAGATCGCCTCAAGCCGGAGCTGGAATCGGTGGAAGGCTCCGCTGCGGTCAAGGTGAGCGGCGGCTACGAGGACGAGATCCAGATCCATGTCGACCAGCAGAAGCTCGCGCAGCTCGGCCTGTCGATCGACACAGTCACGCGGCGAGTGCGTGCCGAGAACGTCAACCTGTCCGGCGGCCGGCTGGAACAAGGCACGCAGCGCTTCCTGGTGCGCACGCTGAACGAGTTTCAGTCGATCGAGCAGATGGCGAACGCGATCATCGCGACGGTCGGCGGGCGGCCCGTGTATCTCCGTGACGTCGCCCGCGTCACGCACGGCCACAAGGATCGCGAAGCGATCACCCGCGTGAACGGGCGGGAGTGCATCGAGCTCGCCGTCTACAAGGAAGGCGATGCGAACACGGTGCAGCTCGCGAGCGGCGTCCGCAAGAAGCTGGAGCAGGTCGAAAAGGCCTTCCCGGCGCAGGCCGAGGTCGTCACCGTCTACGACCAGTCGCACTTCATCGGTGCAGCCATCGGCGAAGTGAAGTTCGCCGCCGTGCTCGGCGGTCTGCTGGCGATCGTCGTGCTCTACCTGTTCCTGCGCGACGCGCGCACGACACTCATCACGAGCGTCGCTATCCCGGTTTCGGTCGTCGGCACGTTCATGCTGATGTACATGTCGGACCTGTCGCTGAACATCATGTCGCTGGGCGGGCTCGCGCTCGCCGTGGGCATGCTGGTGGACAACGCGGTGGTCGTTCTCGAAGCGATCGTGCGCAAGCGCGAGCATGGTCATTCGCGCGTCGAGGCGGCGCAGATGGGAACGCGTGAGGTTTCCACTGCTGTGACCGCCGCGACGCTCACTTCAGTCGCCGTGTTCTTCCCGATGGTGTTCATCTCGGGCATTGCCGGTCAGCTGTTCAAGGACCAGGCACTGACCGTCACCTATTCGCTGCTGCTATCGCTCGCGGTCGCGCTGACGCTGGTCCCGATGCTTGCAGCCGGCGGCGATTCTGCACATCGCGCCGACGAAGGTGCGGAGCAGCCCAAGCCGCTCGGTCGGATCTCGGGCGCAATGTCGACTGCCCTTGCAGGCTTGCGACGCGGCGCCGGAGCAATCTCGCAAACGATGGCGCGATTGTTCCGTCCCGCAGTGAATGCAACACAGTCGCTCTATCTCTTCTGTGAGCGGCTCTATCCGCCTGCGATTCGCTGGGCGCTCGCTCATCGCATCAAGGTTCTCGGCGGCGCGGTCGCGCTGTTCCTCGTCACGATGCTGATCGTGCCGCAGCTGGGCAGCGAGCTCGTACCTCAAATCTCGCAAGGCGAGTTCAATATCGATCTGCGTCTGGCCGCCGGCACGCCGCTGGAAGTGACCGATCAGGCCGTTTCGCGCGTACAGATGGCGAGCGAGCAACTGCCGAACCTCGCTCTTTCGTACGCCGTAGCCGGTACCGGTAACCGCTTGGACGCCAACCCCGTGGATTCCGGCGAGAACACCGGGCGCGTCAGCGTCACGCTCGGCCGCGGCGCAACGCGCGAGGACGAAGAGCATGCAATCGATCAGCTGCGCAATTCGCTGCAGCAGATGCCCGGCGTGCAGCACCAGTTCAGTCGCCCCAGCCTGTTCGCCTTGTCGACGCCGCTGGAAGTGGTGATCACCGGCTATGACCTCGAGCGTCTCGGGCAGGCGGCGGAGCGCGTGCACGCGCGCATGCTCGCAACTCCGCTGTTCCGGGACGTCCGCTCGACCGTCGAGGCCGGCAATCCCGAAATCCAGATCGTGTTCGACCAGGAGCGTGCAACTCAGCTCGGTCTCGCAGTTCGTGATGTCGCGGACCGCGTCGTGCAGAGCGTGCGCGGTGAAGTCGCAACGCGCTACCGGCTCAACGACAAGAAGATCGACGTGCTGGTGCGCAGCGTCGACACGCACTCGGCGTCGATCGAAGAGATCCGCCGCCTGATCGTCAACCCGGGCAGCGAGCGGCCGGTACCGCTGACCGCCATCGCCGAGGTGACACTCGCAAGCGGCCCGGCAGAAATCCGGCGCATCGGCCAGGAGCGCGTGGCGATCGTTTCCGCCGACGTCGTCGGCGCCGATCTCGGCACCGGCGTCGTGGCATTGCAGAGCATTCTCCAGGCGACCGCCCTGCCCCCGGGGGTGACGGCGTACATCTCAGGTCAGAGCGAGGAGATGCGCGACTCCTTCGCGTCGCTGCAGCTCACGCTCGTGCTCGCGGTGTTCCTCGTCTACCTCGTGATGGCCTCGCAGTTCGAATCGCTGGTCCATCCTTTCGTCATCCTGCTGACGATTCCGCTCGCAGTGATCGGTGCAGTGTGGGCGCTGTGGTTGACAGGCACGACCGTGAACGTGGTTGCCTACATCGGCCTGATCATGCTCGCGGGCATCGTCGTCAACCAATCGATCGTGTTGATCGACGCCGTGAACCAGGCACGCGAACGCGGGCTCGACAAGGTGGAGGCCATCGTTGCCGCCGGTCGCGCGCGGTTGCGGCCGATCCTCATCACCAAGCTGACCACCATCCTCGGCCTGGTACCGATGGCGATCGGCGTCGGCGAAGGCGCTGAGTTGCGCGCACCGATGGCCATCACCGTGATCGGCGGCGTCACGCTCACGACATTCCTGACGTTGCTCGTGATCCCGGTCGTCTATTCGGTGATGGACCGCAAGACCTACTCGGCGGCAGCCATCCCTGCACCCGCATCGACCGGAACCTGAGCATGCTCCATACGAGCACAGCGCTGCAGCGACCCGTGACGACGGCGATGACTTTCATCGCACTGATCGTCGTGGGTCTCATCGCCCTGCGACTGCTGCCGCTCGAAGAGTTTCCCGACGTCACCTTCCCGGGAATGCAGGTGATCATCCCCTACCCCGGCTCCACGCCCGAGGAGGTGGAACAGCTGATCACGCGGCCGGTCGAGGAAGCCCTTTCCACACTCGCCGGCATAGAAGAGCTGCGCTCCCGGTCCGAAGCCGAGCAAGCGACGTTCCAGATCCAGTTCGACTGGGGCCGTGACATCGATGCCGCTGCATTCGACGTCCGCACCAAGCTCGATTCGATCCGCGCCGAGCTGCCGGCCGGCGCCGACCGCATCCTCGCCTTTTCGTTCAACGCGTCCGACCAGCCGGTGGTCGTCGTTCGTATCTCCGCCGATCAAGACCTCACCGACCAATACGACGCACTCGAACGCTACCTGAAGCGGCCGCTGGAACGCGTGCCTGGTGTGGCACGTGTAGAGCTGCAAGGCGTCGCGCCGCGCGAGGTCCGCATCCTGATCAATGCAGGTCGCATGGCCGCGCACAGCATCGACGTGCAGCAGCTCGCGACGCTGCTGCAGAAGAGCAATTTCTCCGTGAGCGCAGGCGAGATCACCGAGCAGGGCCAGCGCTTCAGCATCCGGCCGATCGGCGAATTCCGCTCGCTCGACGACATCCGCAACCTGCGCGTCACCTCCGCCGTGCGCCTCGCCGACATCGCGGACGTCGAGATGGTCGCGCCCGAGCTGGAGATCGGCCGACATCTCGACAGCCGTCCAGCGGTCGGCCTCGACGTGTTCAAGACGACTCAGGCCAACGTCGTCGAAGTCGTCGACGCGGCTCTCAAGGAGATCGAGCGCGCCAGGACGCTGCCGCAGCTGCAGGGCATCAGCATCATCGTCATCGGCAATCAAGCCGAGAGCATTCGTAATTCTCTCGGCGACCTGCGCGATGCGGGTCTGATCGGCCTGGTGCTCGCGATCGCCGTCTTGTTCTTCTTCCTGCGCGACTGGTCGATGACCGCGATCGTCGCACTCGCCGTGCCGGGCTCGTTGCTGATCACGCTGGCCTCGCTCTATTTTCTCGGGCTGACGCTCAACATCTTCTCGATGATGGGCATGATGCTCGCGATCGGCATGCTGGTGGACAACGCCGTCGTGATTACCGAGAGCGTGTTCCGGCACCGCCAGCTCAATCCGGACGATCCGCGCGCCGCCACGCTACGCGGCGTCAGCGAAGTCGGCGTCGCGACACTGGCCGGCACCTTGGCGACGATCATCGTGTTCGTGCCGCTGGTGTTCGGCTCGCCGAGCGAGATCACGATCCTCATGAAGCACGTGGCGATTCCGATCGTGATCGCGATGGTCGCCTCTCTTCTCGTCGCGCAGACGATCATTCCGATGCTCAGCGTTCGCATCCGCGCACCACTCGCGATCGCGAGCGGCTCGTTCGTCGGTCGCTTGCAGGACCGCTACGCCGCCGCCCTGCAATGGGTCCTGAGCAATCCTGGCAAGACTGGAATTGCCCTGCTCATCATCATCGCCTCGCCCGTGGCACTGTTCGCAACGAAAGCGCTGAAGGTCGATCCGTTTCCGCAGGACGCGGGCCGCGGGCTGTTCCTCGACTATCACATCAAGGGCACGCATCCGCTCGCGCAAGTGGAGCAGGCGGTGAACCGGATGGAAGCCTTCCTGATGGCGAACAAGGAGCGCTTCGACATACGCAGCGTCTATTCGCGCTACGACACGGTCAGCGCCCAGACCTTGCTGCAGCTCTCGCCGAAGGATGCAGCTCGCGTTCGCGCCAAGGACGTCATGCAATGGATCGCGGACGAGATGCCGGAGATCCTCATCGGCGAGCCGAGCTTCCAGTTCGACCAGCAAGGACCCGGCAAGGGCTTCAGCCTGCAGCTATCGGGCGACTCCACTGAGCGGCTCTACGATCTGTCGTTCGAAGTGACGCGACAGCTCGCGGCAATCCCGGGCCTGGAAGGCGTCCACTCCGAAGCGCGCAGCGGCGACGAGCAGGTCCACATCGTGGTCGATCGCGATCGCGCGGCCCAGCTGAATCTGACGTCTGAGATGATGGCCGCCACCGTCGCAGCCGCGATGCGTGGCGATCGGCTGCGCGAGCTGCGCACCGCCGAGCGTGAAGTGACGATGCGCCTGCTGTTCCGTGCGTCCGATCGACAGGCGATCGAAGACCTGGCGTCGCTGCCGATCTCGCTGCCCGATGGCTCGACCGTCGGCCTCGGCACGGTCGCGACCTTCCGGGTCGAGCCTGGCGACCGTGCGATCGAGCGCATCAACCGCCTCACATCCGTAGTCATCGCGGGCAATCTCGCTGCGGGCACGACGCTCGACGACATCAAGAAGGTCATCGAGCCGATCATGAAAAGCTTCCCGCTGCCGCCCGGCTACACCTGGAAGTTCGGACGCGGCGCCGAGCAGAACGACGAGACCGTGCAGACGATGCTGATCAACATCGCGCTCGCGTTCGTGATGATCTATCTCGTCATGGCTGCGCTGTTCGAGTCCACGATCCTGCCGGTCTCGATCCTGAGCTCGATCCTGTTCGCGATCGTCGGCGTGTGCTGGTTCCTGTTCGCGACAGTGACGCCGCTGACGTTCATGGCGATGATCGGCATCCTGATCCTGATGGGCGTCGTCGTGAACAACGGCATCGTGCTGGTCGCGCACATCGCGCAGCTGCGCGCCGCGGGCATGGAACGCACAGCCGCGATCATTCAGGCAGGACGCGATCGCCTGCGGCCGATCCTCATGACCACTCTCACGACGCTGCTGGCGATGCTGCCGCTCGCGATCGGCGATGCGCAGGTCGGAGGTGGCAGCAATGGCGGGCCGGCGTATTACCCGATGGCGCGCGCGATCATCGGCGGTCTCGGCTTCTCGACGATCGTGTCGCTGCTGATCGTGCCATCGATGTACGTGTGGCTCGACAATGCGGCACGTTGGACGCGAAGAGTGGGAAGTCCCGCTGCAGCCCGGCTTACTGCAGAAGGGACTGGTACAGATCCCAGTAGTCGTCAACCAGCACGTTGACACCGGCGCGGTTCGCAGTCTCCAGCCCCGAGACCGGCGCAGTCGGCACGGGCAGCGTGCCGATCGAATCTGTCAGCGGCACCGTATCCGCATCGCTGCGATAGCTGGCAGCTGCTCGCACGGCATCCGTGCGCTCCTTCAGACCCGAAAGGTTCTCGGCTTCGTCATTGAGCATCGCGAGCACATCGCGAAGCAGCGTCATCAGCCGCGCACAATCGGTGGGGCTGCCGTAACGCACGTCGAACAAGCGCTTCGACGTCGTCTCCTTCGCCAGCATCGCCAGGCCGCCCGCCGCCAGCGCGGCGACCAGCTGCTGCGCGTATGCAATCACCGCCGTGTTGACGACACGTCGGCCATCGACCGAGATACCGGGGAACTCCGGCGGCGGCGTCTCTTCCAGGTTCGTGCGATCGTCGGACAGATCCGTCACCAGCGTGACGGCCTGGTCCCATTGCAGGCGCTCGGCTTCGATTTCCTCGGCGAGCCCGCGGCGGCGGAAGTAGTTCCAGAATCCGCGCATCGCCGTCAGCTTGGCCTCCATCAATTTGATCTGCGCCTCGAGCATATCGGCGCGCGAGCGCGCGTCGTGGATGCGGCGATCGAAGTCCGCCAGCTCGCGACGACGCGTCTGATCGAACTCGATCACTTGCCGCCGCTGTTCGCGATCGGTCTGCTGCTGCTTGAGTTGCTCGGCGAAGCGCCCAAGCCGCGCGCCTGCCGTGCGCCACACGGCGCGCAGCTGGAAGTACACGAGCGCATGCACGGCGATCTCGGGATTGCCGAGATACTCTTCCAGAACCTGCACGTGTTCCTTCGCGCGTGCCGTCGCAGTTTCCTGATTGCGAATCTGCTCGAGCAGCTTCAGGCGCTCGTCCTGCAACCGCGTCAGCTCCTTCTTGAGCTCGGCGCGATTCCAGAACAGCTGCAGCAGCCGCTCGTCCTGCTCGGGCTGACGCGCTCCGGGCAGTAGCTGACGAATGTTGGTCAGTCGGGAGATGGCCATGTTCGCGGGCGCAGGACGCGATGGCGGCTTCGAGCGCTGCTCAGCGGCGCAGCGGGCCCGGGAAGTGGTGGCCGCGCTCGACGCAGTAGTCGAGCCACTTGTTCAGCATGACATTGCGCAGCCAGCGATCGCCGAGCTCGCGCGCGAGCTGCGAGCGCAGTGCTTCGAGCATCGAGTGACGATGCCAGCGCGCGCACCCCTGCACTTCAGCGAGGCGCGCATCGTGATAAACGCGAATCTGCAGATCCGGGTCCGCGAGCGGCGTGCCGGCGTCGTCGAATACATACGTGAGGCGAAAGGTCGTCGTGTAGCGCGAGCGCTCATCCACCGCGAGATGCAGCGCGCAGTCGCCGGCGACGCGCGAAACATGCGAGCCTTCCACGCCGTGCAGATCCGGCACGAGCCATGCAAGGCGGATGTAGTTGCTCTCGTACAGCGACATCAAGCTGACGAAACTGCCCGGCCGGGCGCGCCAGCTGACTGCGCAATTCGTGTCGTTTTCCAGTGTTGCCAACATGGGCCGAATATAGCACAGCGATTTTCGCGTTCGGCCGGCGGCATGAGACTTGCGTCACGATCGGATTACGGTCGCAGCCGTCGTTCGAGCCCCGTCTTGTCGAGAATGCGACTTGCGATCTCTTCGATCGAGCACTCGGTTGTGTTGATGCACGGAATATCGTAGCGTCGGAAGATCGCTTCGGCCGCGCGCACTTCGAACTCGACCTGCTGCGGCGAGGAATATTTGCTGTTCGGGCGCCGCTCATTGCGGATCTGTTGCAGACGCTCCGACGCAATCGTCAATCCGTACAGCTTGCGATGGACCTTGGCCAGCGATGCTGGCAGCTGGCCGGTCTCGAACTCCTCTTCGGCAAACGGGAAATTCGCGGCAAAAATGCCGTACTGCAGGGCCATGTACAGGCAGGTCGGCGTCTTGCCCGAGCGCGACACACCGACCAGCACCAGGTCCGCGCGGTCGTAGTCGCGCGTGATGGCGCCGTCGTCGTTGGCGAGCGCGAAATTCGTGGCGTTGATCCGCAGAGTGTACGCTCCGATGTCCTGCATGCCGTGCGCCCTGCCCTGCGCGCGCGAAGACTTCACCTTGAGCTCCAGCTCCAGCGGGCCGAGGAACGCGTCGAAGAAGTCGAGGAACAGGCCGTTCGCGCGCTTGATGATCTCGCGCATGTCCTCTTGCACCAGCGTGCTGAAAATCACCGGCCGCACACCCTCCGCTGCAGCGGTCGCATTGATCCTGCGTACCGCTTCCTCCGCCTTGTCAACGGTGGAGATAAATGGCAGAGTCACCTGCCTGAACGCTCCTCCGTCGAACTGCGTCAGCAGACTGTGACCCATCGTCTCCGCGGTCACGCCGGTCTGGTCGGATACGAAAAAAACCGTTCTTCTGTCCATCTCCAGACTGTCGCACCTGACCGCCACGCGGATCAAGAGTTAGAATGCGCGCCTCATGAGTACGAGCACGAGCAGCGCCTATACCATTCCCTTCGCCCGCCTCGGCCGGCACGACGTAGACACGGTCGGCGGTAAGAACTCCTCGCTCGGCGAGATGATCAGCCATCTCGCGAAGGCCGGCGTCACGGTGCCGGACGGTTTCGCGACGACGGCGCAGGCCTATCGGGATTTCCTGCAGCACGAGGACCTCGCCGCGCGCATCTCGAAGGAGCTCGCGACGCTGGACGTCGAGGACGTCGAAGCGCTCACCACGGTCGGTGCGCGCATCCGCCAGTGGATCCTGGCGACGCCGTTCCCGCCGCGCCTCGAACGCGAAATCCTCGAATCGTTCGAGCGCATGAGCGGCGGACGCGACATCGCCGTCGCAGTGCGATCCTCGGCGACCGCGGAGGACCTGCCGGACGCATCGTTCGCCGGCCAGCAGGAAACGTTCCTCAACGTGCGCGGCCGCGACGCGCTGCTCAAATGCGTGCACGAAGTGTTCGCGTCGCTTTTCAACGATCGCGCGATCGCGTATCGGGTCCATCAGGGGTTCGCGCACGATCAGGTCGCGCTGTCGGCGGGTATTCAGTACATGGTGCGCTCGGACCTCGGCTCGAGCGGCGTGATGTTCACGCTCGACACCGACTCCGGCTTCCGCAACGTCGTCTTCATCACAGCTTCGTATGGCCTCGGCGAGACGGTCGTACAGGGCGCCGTGAATCCTGACGAGTTCTACGTATACAAGGCAGCGCTGCGTTCCGGACACGCGCCGATTCTGCGTCGCACGCTCGGCGCGAAAGCAATCAAGATGGTGTACGGCGCGCCCGGTTCCGCCGCTCGCGTCATGACGGTGGACGTAGCACCTGAGGATCGCCGTCGCTTCTCGGTCACCGACGTCGACCTCGTCGAGCTCGCGAAGCAGGCACTCATCATCGAAGAGCACTACGGCTGCCCGATGGACATCGAGTGGGGCAAGGACGGCGAGACCGGCAAGATCTATATCCTGCAAGCGCGGCCCGAGACTGTGCAGAGCCGCGCGGGACGTACGGTTCAACGCTTCGCGCTCAAGGGCAAGAAGTCGAAGGTGCTCGCCAGCGGCCGTTCGATCGGTCAGCGCATCGGTGCGGGCCCGGCGCGCATCATTCGCGACGTGAAGGAGATGACGCGGGTCCAGAGCGGCGACGTGCTGGTCGCTGACATGACGGATCCGGATTGGGAACCGGTGATGAAGCGCGCCGCTGCGATCGTCACCAATCGCGGCGGTCGCACCTGTCACGCGGCCATCATCGCGCGTGAGCTCGGAATCCCCGCGGTCGTCGGCTGCAGCGACGCGACTGAGACGATCCGCGAAGGCCAGCCGATCACTGTGTCTTGCGCCGAGGGCGACACGGGTTTCATCTACGACGGCGCTCTGCCGTTCGAGCAGAAGAACCTGGAGCTGGATTCCCTGCCGCCGATCTCGACCAAGATCATGATGAACGTCGGCAACCCGGATCGCGCGTTCGACTTCGCGGGCATTCCGCATCGGGGCGTTGGCCTCGCGCGCCTCGAGTTCATCATCAACCGCATGATCGGCGTGCACCCGCGCGCGCTGCTGGAATTCGACCAGCTGCCGCAGGAATTGCAGCAGACGATCCGGCGCCAGATGAGCGGCTACGCCGACCCGGTGTCGTTCTATATCGACAAGCTGTGCGAGGGCGTCAGCACGATTGCCGCGGCGTTCGCGCCCGAGCCGGTGATCGTGCGGCTGTCCGACTTCAAATCGAACGAGTACGCCAACCTGATCGGCGGGCGCCAGTACGAGCCGCACGAAGAGAACCCGATGATCGGCTTCCGCGGCGCTTCGCGCTACGTCGACGAGGCATTCCGGCCCTGCTTCGAGCTGGAGTGTCGCGCGCTCAAGCGCGTTCGCGAACAGATGGGGCTGAAGAACGTGCAGATCATGGTGCCGTTCGTACGCACCGTGAAGGAAGCCGAGCAGGTGACGGTGCTGCTGGCGGCGAACGGGCTGAAGCGCGGCGAGAACGGCCTCAAGATCATCATGATGTGCGAGCTGCCGACCAACGCGCTGCTCGCCGAGCAATACCTGGAGTACTTCGACGGCATGTCGATCGGCTCGAACGACATGACCCAGCTGACGCTGGGCCTGGACCGCGACTCGGCGATCATCGCCAAGCACTTCGACGAGCGCGACGAGGCAGTCAAGGCTCTACTGAAGATGGCGATCGACGCGTGCCGCAAGCACGGCAAGTACATCGGCATCTGCGGCCAGGGGCCGTCCGATCACCCCGACTTCGCGCGCTGGCTGCTCGAGCAGGGCATCGAGAGCATCTCGCTGAATCCCGACACCGTCGTGGAAACCTGGCTGTTCCTCGCCGGGAACCAGCTCAAGTAGCTCGCGAGAGCGTCCAGAACAGCAAACGGTTGTTCGCGGGCATTGCGTGCTCGGCGGTGAACGCCAGGCCATGCTGAAGGCCGAGCGCCTTCAGCGCCTGGTCGTCGCGCAGTCCCATGTTCGGATCGCGCGCACGCAGCGACGCGTCGAAGGCCTGATTGGATTCGCTGGTAAAACGCCCGTCGCGATTGAACGGCCCGTACAAGGCGAACATGCCTCGCGTGCGCAACACGCGCGCGATCCCGGCAAACATCAGCTCCACTTCCGGCCAGCTCATGATGTGAGCCGTGTTCGCGCTGAACACGTAATCGACCGTCTGGACCGGCCACTCGCTGTTACGCACATCGAGCTGCAGCGGCGCACGCAGGTTCGGCAGCGCCGCCTCGCTGACCCACAGACCGATGCCTGCCAGATTCGCTTCGCAGTCCGTCGGCTGCCATTGCAGATGCGGCAGATGGCTCGCGAAATGCACCGCGTGCTGCCCGGTGCCGGCGCCGATTTCGAGCGCAGTGCCGGGCTGCGTGAACCACTGGCGCAATACCTGAAGAATGGGCTCGCGATTGCGCTCGCAAGCGTCCGAATGGGGTTTCACGGTACGCGCAGGAATGTCTGGCGGTAGTGCTGCATCTCGCGAATGGAGTCGCGGATATCGTCGAGCGCCAGGTGCGTGGAGCTCTTCTGAAAGCCGCTGAAGGCTTCCGGCGACCAGCGCCGCGCCAGCTCCTTGAGCGTGCTCACGTCGAGATTGCGGTAGTGAAAGTACCGCTCCAGCTCCGGCATCTCGCGGGCGAGAAAGCGCCGATCCTGGCAGATGCTGTTACCGCACATCGGCGAGACGCCCGGCTCGATCCAATGCGCCAGAAAATCCACTGTCGCCCGCTCCGCCTGTGCTGCTGTGACCGTGCTTGCGCGCACGCGCGCCGCCAGGCCCGAAGTACCGTGCTGACGCCGGTTCCAGTCGTCCATCGCGTCGAGCACGGCGTCCGACTGGTGGATTGCGAGCACCGGCCCCTCGGCCAGCGTATTCAGGTGCCGATCCGTGACGATGGTGGCGATCTCGATGATGTGATCGCTGTCGGGCTTGAGGCCCGTCATTTCCAGGTCGATCCAGATCAGGCGCAGCGGATCTCTGTCGCTCATTGCGGCATCATACCAGCAGAAGCTAAAGTGCCGCGGGAGACTACGGAATGCATTGGTTCGCAGGATTGTTCGTGCTGCTGCTGGCAGCGTCCACGCTGACGCGCAGCTGGTTGAACCAGCGCCAGGTCGCGGCCGTTCTGCGCCACCGCGACGAGGTGCCCGGAGCATTCCGCGCTCAAATCGACCTCGCATCTCATCAGAAGGCTGCCGACTACACTGTCGCGAGCGCGCGAGTCAGCCGCTGGGATACGCTGCTCGACGCAGCAGTGGCACTGCTGCTCACACTTGGAGGCGGACTGAGCGCTATCGACCGCGCATGGCAGGCAGCGCATCTGCCTGCAGTGTGGCACGGGACGGCAGTCGTGCTCTCCACGTTCCTGCTCGTCTCACTCATCGGCCTGCCGCTCTCGATCTGGCGCACGTTCGGCGTCGAGGCGCGTTTCGGTTTCAACCGCACGACTGTCGCGCTGTTCGTCGCCGATCTGTTCAAAGGTCTGCTGCTCGGACTGGCGCTCGGCGGGCCGCTGCTGTTCGTGATCCTGTTCCTGATGCAACGGTCCGGCGCTCTGTGGTGGGTCTATGCGTGGCTCGTGTGGGTCGGGTTCACCGTGCTGATTACCTGGGCCTACCCGACCTTGATCGCGCCGCTTTTCAACAAGTTCACGCCGCTGAGCGACGAAACGCTCAAGCAGCGCACGGAAGCCTTGCTGCAACGTTGCGGCTTCTCCTCGCGCGGCGTCTTCGTGATGGACGGCTCACGCCGCTCGGTGCACGGCAATGCCTACTTCACCGGCGTCGGGCGCAGCAAGCGCATCGTGTTCTTCGACACCTTGCTGGAACGTCTGCAGATCGCCGAAGTGGAAGCCGTGCTCGCCCATGAGCTCGGCCATTTTCGCTTGCATCATGTGCGGTGGCGGCTGGTACTCTCGCTCGGCTTGGGCCTGCTGGGTCTCGCAGTGCTCGGCTTCCTGACGCAATGGCCGGATTTCTATCGAGCCTTCGGCATCTCGACGCCCTCCTCCCACACCGCATTGCTGCTGTTCGTCTTCGTGCTGCCGGTCTTCACTTATTTCACGACACCGATCGGCGCATGGTGGTCGCGCAAGCATGAGTTCGAGGCCGACGAGTTCGCCGCGAAGTTCGCCGACGCGCGCCAGCTCGCCGAGGCGCTCGTGAAGCTCTACCGCGACAACGCAACGACGCTCACGCCGGATCCCCTGCACTCGGCCTTCTACGATTCTCATCCGCCGGCGCTCGTGCGGATCTCACGACTCCAGCAACTCGCCGCGCGCCCATGAGCGACGACGCTGCCGAGGTAGCGGCGCGTGTCATCGAGTCGTTTGGTCGTCGGGTAACGGTGGCCACGGCAGATGGCGCGACGTTTCCCGCAGAGTTGTTCGGAAAACGCCTGACCTGCGTGTGCGGCGACGAAGTGATGATCCGTCCGCCATCGCGTTCGAGCGGCGACGTCGCGAAAGTCGTGACGGTGGCACCACGTCGCACGGCGTTCGCGCGCACCGACAGCCGCGGACGCACCGAGCCGCTCGCCGCGAACCTTTCGCTCCTGGCCGTGATCATCGCGCCCGAGCCAGTGCCCGATCCTTACATCGCAGATCGCTATCTCGCCGGCGCGGCACTCGCTGGCATCACGGGAATCGTGGTCGTCAACAAATCGGAGTTGCCGAGCGCCGCGGACGACGAATTCCAGGCGTACGTCAGCGAATACGACGCCGCCGGCTACGAGGTGCTGCGTCTCTCGGCACACAGCTCCGACACGGTGATGCAGCTGAAGGCGCGGCTGGACGGAGCCGTCGCGATGCTCGTCGGGCAATCCGGCATGGGCAAGTCGACGCTGACCAATGCGCTCGCGCCCGAGTCGTCCCGTCCGACGCGCACGATCTCAGAATCGACCGGCGAAGGTCGTCACACGACGGTTTCGACCGCATTGTTCCGGATTCCCGGCAGCGGCGAGCTCATCGATTCGCCCGGGGTGCGCGACTACGCCCCACCGCCCGTGGAAGATTCACAGGTGCAGTTCGGCTGGCCGGAAATTCTTGCGCTCTCCCCGCAGTGCCGCTTCAACAACTGTCTGCATCTGCGCGAGCCCGGTTGCGCGGTGACAGCGGCGGCAGCTGCCAACCGAATTCCGCCGCGGCGCTACGAGAGTTACAAGCGGCTCATCAACATCATCCGTGGACTGCCGCCCGAGCACGAGCGGCGCAGATGAGAGTCCGGGCTTTAGCCCGACAAGACGTGTCGCCCGGCGAGCGCGTGCGCGAGCGTGCCGCCGTCGACGTATTCGAGCTCGCCGCCGACCGGAACGCCGTGCGCGATGCGACTCGATTTCACTTTGTGACGCTGCGCGAGCTCCGCGATCACGTGCGCGGTCGCATCGCCTTCGACGGTCGTATTCGTCGCCAGGATCGCTTCCTTCACGTTGCCCTCCGCGAGCAACGCTTCGAGCTGCGCGAATCCAAGCTGATCGGGACCGATGCCATCGAGCGGCGAGAGATGGCCCATCAGCACGAAGTAGGTGCCGCGATAGCTGCCCGATTGCTCGATCGCCGCAACGTCCGCGGGCGATTCGACCACACACAGCAGCGACTGATCGCGTGAGGACGCCGAGCAGATCGGACACAACTCGGCATCAGCGAACATTCGGCAGCGATTGCAGCGGCCGACGCCATCGAGCGCCTGCTGCAGCGCCTCGGAGAGAAAGCCCGCGCCGTTACGGTCCTTCTCCAGTAGATGAAATGCCATGCGCTGCGCAGACTTCGGCCCGACGCCGGGCAGGCAGCGCAATGCTTCGAGCAGACGGACCAGGGACGGCGGATAGATCATCGACTAAGGGTCGATCAGAAAGGCATTTTCATGCCGGGCGGCAGCTGCATGCCGCCCATCACGCTCGACATCTTCTCC
>Ga0134127_10000666_pt1 | contig 29488 bp, 25 predicted proteins | sample KB31753_FD_96459 | JGI IMG/M metagenome (GOLD analysis project Ga0134127, IMG submission 96459) | Terrestrial soil microbial communities with excess Nitrogen fertilizer from Kellogg Biological Station, Michigan, USA - KB3-175-3 | ecosystem: Environmental > Terrestrial > Soil > Unclassified ...
TGTATAATGTCATAGTTTGACACTGACCCTATTCTCAAAGTTTTTTACTTTTTTAAAATAGAATCTGTCTTTGTTCGTGTTTGTTTGTATCCAAGCGAATGTAATTCGCCCCCTACTGAAGGTGCTTCCGAATTTGAATTCTTCATCCCCCTTCCATCCACTGTTCTCTTTTTACAGTTTCCTTTCTCTCTTCTTCTCGTCAGTATAACCGCCTTACGACCGTTACACTGCATGATCTTTCCTTAAAGAACTTGTCGCCTTTACCATCACGGTTCAGACTTATCGGTTACCGCTTTTAAGGGCGGTTACTTTTTCAATTTTAGTACTGAAAATCGCATTCAGTATTTTCGCTTTTCAGCGCCCCTGTTTTGGGATTGCAAAGGTATGAACCTTTTTTACTACCGCAAATTTTATTTTTTTTATTTTCGGCAGCCTTTTAAAAAGGCCGCTTCCTCATTTGCGGGCTGCAAAGGTACGCAGATTTTTGGATTGCGCAAAGGCCGGCTCAGAAATATTCAAAGTGTATCGATAACACTTTGCAAATGAGGGAGAAAAATTTGTCAGCTCATGGTTGATGGTTCATCGTTCATGGTAGAAGGTATCGGCAAACCGGATACTACTATGTCTTCCTGCTATGAACCATGAACTATGAACCATGAACCAAAAGCGTTAAAAGATGTTAAACTTATACAAACCCTCGCGCGTGCGTTATACCTTAGCTGTGAAATAAATAATTGACGATTTACATTATTCACGTATCTTTGCAAAATGTTTAAAAAACAGCTAACGTTATTTGCCGGTGTTTCGGCTTTTTTAATTATTATACTGGCCGGTTGTAAAAGCAAGTATGAAAAACTGCGCACCAGTAATGATAATGCCAAAAAATACACCGAAGCAGTAAAATATTATAATAAAAAGGACTATACCAAAGCTTTAGGCTTGTTTGACCCCCTGGTAACCCGGTACCGCGGACAGGAACAGGCGGAAGACCTTTATTACTACTACGCATATACTAACTATAAACTGCGCGACTATACATCAGCCAGGTACCATTTTAAAAACTTTGCCGATACTTACCCCTCAAGCGCACGCGCCGAAGAGTGCCGGTTTATGGCAGCTTATTGCTACTACCTGGATTCGCCAATCTATTCACTCGACCAGGAAAACACTTCAAAAGCGATCGAGTCGCTGCAATTGTTTATTAACCTGTATCCAAAAAGCGACCGGGTGCCCGAAGCAAGCAAATTGATACAAAACCTGCGCGATAAGCTGGAAGAGAAATCATACGCCAATTCAAAATTGTACTTCACCATCGGCGATTTCCAGGCCGCAGTTATTGCAATCGGAAATACACTGCGCGATTATCCTGATACACGTTATGCCGAAGAGCTTGATTACTTAACCATCAGGGCGCAATATGAATATGCAAAGCAAAGCCGTGTGGAACGCCAGGAAGACCGGTTTAACCAGGATATTGGCTACGCACAACAGTTTATTGATAAATATCCGAATAGCAAATACCTGAACGGTGCTAAGGGTTACATAAGGGACTGCAACAGCAGCATAGCAAGAACCAAAAATATATTGGCTGAGGCTTTGACAAATCCGCGGATTGCACGCAAAATATCGAAGAAAGATACCGCCAAAGCACAGCCGCCTTCAGAGAAATTGAATCCGGATCAAAAGATCCCATAACTAAAATTGATATGAGCAATACAACAAATAATACTAACAAGCCGACAGTGGCAACCAGCACGATCACCCGCGACCTGCGCGAATTAGACGAAAAAACCAACAATATTTATGAGTCGCTGGTGATTATGTCAAAAAGAGCAAACCAGATCTCGAACAATGTGAAAGAAGAGCTGCATCAAAAGCTTTCGGAATTCGCTTCATCCAATGATAACCTGGAAGAAGTATTTGAAAACCGCGAACAGATCGAAATTTCCAAACATTACGAAAAGATGCCGAAGCCTTCGCTGGTAGCCGTCCAGGAGTTTTTGGAAGATAAGATTTACTATCGCAACCCCGCTAAAGAGTAACCCCCGGCCCCCGGAAGGGGAGCAAACGTTTTCTGATATAAAAACTCCCTGATGGGAGTTTTTTTGTTAATTTTAAATTTCAATTAACAGTCCTCCTTTAGAGATAGCGGGGTTCATGATCGAAGGTAAAAACATCATTTTGGGCGTGTGCGGCAGTATAGCGGCTTATAAATCGGCCGTGCTGGTTAGGCTGCTGGTTAAACACGGCGCCAATGTACAGGTGATAATGACTCCGGGCGCCACCGACTTTATCACCCCCCTTACGCTGGCTACCCTTTCCAAAAGACCGGTATTAGTTGATTACTTTACGCCTGAAAATGGCGAATGGAACAATCATGTGGAACTTGGCCTTTGGGCCGACCTTATGATCATAGCCCCGGCCAGCGCCAATACGCTGGCGAAAATGGCAGCCGGCCTGTGCGATAATTTATTAATGGGCGTTTATCTGTCGGCAAAATCCGAAGTGTACTTTGCACCGGCAATGGACCTGGATATGTGGAAACACGAAGCCACGCAGGAAAATATCAGCAAACTTCAATCTGTTGGGAATATTTTAATCACGCCGGGTACCGGTGAACTAGCCAGCGGACTTTACGGTGAAGGCCGAATGGCCGAACCGGAGGAAATTGTTGAGTTTATTTCATCGTCCCTCAAAAAAAAGCTGCCGTTAGCCAATCAAAAAGTATTGGTTACCGCCGGGCCTACCTACGAACCTATCGACCCGGTGCGCTTCATAGGTAACCATTCCTCCGGCAAAATGGGCTTCGCAATTGCCGATCGGGCGGCTAAATTAGGCGCCGATGTAGTGCTGGTGGCTGGCCCGAGCGCGCAGGTCAGCAAACACGCTGCCATCAAACGAATAGATGTGACCAGCGCCTCAGAAATGCTGGACGCCTGCCTGGAACACTTCAGCGATTCAAAAATTTGTATCATGAGCGCCGCCGTCGCAGATTATGCCCCGGTAAATATCTCGCTTCAAAAAATTAAAAAAGGCGATGCCCGTTTTAACCTCGAACTAAAAAAAACTGTTGATATTTTGAGCCGCTTAGGGTCGATAAAAAAAAACGGCCAAATCCTGGCGGGCTTTGCGCTGGAAACCAACGACGAAGAGAAAAATGCAATAAATAAGCTAAAAGCAAAAAACCTGGATTTTATTGTGCTAAATTCGCTTAATGATGAGGGTGCGGGTTTTAAAAAAGATACCAATAAAATTACGATTATTGACTGCGACCTGCAAAAAACTGTCTTCGGCCTTAAAAGTAAAGAGGAAGTGGCTGCTGATATTTGGCAAAAAGCAATTGAATTACTGAATTTATGAAAAAGCTCGGTTTCTGCATTTTATTGTTGCTGATTTGCAGGGTGGCCACCGCCCAGGATCTGAATGCGCAGGTACAGGTTTTGGCGCCAAAAATTCCATCTGCCAACAAACACACCCTTCAATCGCTCGAGACTTCGATCAAAGATTTTTTAAATGGTCGTAAGTGGGCGCAAGACAAAATTTTGCCGGCGGAACGCATCGAATGTAACTTTATATTTAACATTACCACCTGGGACGGCAGCAGCAATTACAGCGCCGAATTGCAGGTGCAGTCGTCCCGGCCGGTTTTTAATTCATCGTACAACTCCACTTTAATTAACCTGCTGGATAAAGATTGTGATTTTGTATACACCGAGGGTCAGATCATGGATTATACCGACCAGAATTTCCAGAGTAATCTGACCTCGATACTGGCATTTTATGCCTATGTTATTGTAGGTATGGATTACGACAGTTTTTCAAAACTTGGCGGCAGCCCTTATTTTGCCGCTGCCCAAACCGTGGTAACCAATGCGCAATCGTCGTCCTACAAAGGATGGAAGGCCTTTGACAACTCCACAAACCGATACTGGCTGGCTGAAAACCTGAACAACCAGGTTTACACGCCTTTGCGCGGTTTTATTTACGATTACCATCGGAACGGGCTCGATATGATGTCGGATAATACAGGTAAGGCCCGTAAAGCTATTTCCGATTTGTTACCGGTCCTGTCACAGGTTGACCGGCAGCGCGTTGGCGCCATGTTCCCCATCGTGTTTTTTACCGCCAAAAGCGCTGAGTTGATGGCCATTTTCAGTAAGGCAGACGGGCCACAGCGCGTTAATGCCATGAATATCCTGAATGCAGCCGACCCGGCAAATGGGTTGAAGTACCAGGCCCTGCAGAAATCGAACTGAATCACGGATTTAAGTGATTTTTATGATCACACTGACTTTTCGATTCGTGTCTCGGAAGTGCTGTTTCTGAATTATTTTATTTCGAATTTAAGGACGATAATAAGGATACTAAGCTGACTTGAAGTCTAAGAATTCGAAAGCTATCTTCCGGATTGCGAAATCGTTCTGTAACAAATCTCCATTCTCACACGTCATTTCTAAAAAATTATAAAATAAATTTGCAAATACGAAAAGTATCGTACATATTTGTACGAAGAAATTCGTATAACACTAAAAAGATGGATATTAAACCAACAGAAAGCGAACTGGAAATACTGCAGGTAATGTGGAAGAAGGGCCAATGCACCGTTCGCGACGTACATGAAGAACTTGCAAAGAGTAAAGATGCCGGCTACACTACTACCTTGAAATTGATGCAGATTATGCACGAAAAAGGGATGGTTGAGCGGGATACAACCGCCAAAACGCACCTTTATAAATCGCTGGTTACCCAGGAACAAGCGCAACAAACTGCGCTGGATAAGATTTTGGCGACCGTATTTAAGGGCTCGACATCCGACCTCGTGATCCAGGCGCTGGGACACCATAAGGCATCGAATGATGAGATAGCGGCGATAAAAGACTACCTTAAAAAATTTGAAGGCAGAGAATAGAACCTTTGATCAAAGGTTAGCGATCAGGCAAAATCGGTTCGGCTATGAAGCATGAACTATTAACCATGAACTAAAAATGGAAACCACAATATATAACATCAGCCAGGTTTTAGGCATCAGCATCATCCAATCGCTGTGGCAGGGGATGCTGGTTTACATCGTTCTGCGTATAGTTTTTGCGGTCGCGCCATCGCTGTCGTCGGTAAAAAAATATTATATGGCCATTTTTGCGATGGCTGCCATTTCCGCTTTGTTTATTTATAGCCTCGTTAACGAAGCGGGCGCCCGTAGTTGGGTGCCGGTAAACACTGTGCACCTTAGCCCCCGGATTGCTGGTTTTAACAAGGCCCCCTTTAGCCCTGATTACGACGGCCGTTTTGCAGTATACATGCCTTATATATGCACCATATATTTTATCGGACTGTTTGGCAACCTGCTAAAGCTGGGCTGGGAATGGAATAAGATAAGGTTGATAAAGAGATCGGTGATGTGCGCCGAACAAATGCAGCAGTTCATCAACAAGTTTTCGAAAAAGCTGGACATAACCAGGCCTATCCGGCTTAAATTCAGCGAAATGATCGACGTTCCGTGTATGACCGGTTATTTCAAGCCGCTTATTTTGCTGCCTGTATCGCTATCGACGCATTTATCGGCCTGCGAAGTGGAATCCATCTTACTACATGAATTGGCACATATAAAAAGAAATGATTACCTGGTGAACCTGCTGCAGCAGATAATATCGGTGATGCTTTTCTTCAACCCCTTCAGCCGGTTGGTCAACCGGATCATCAACCAGGAAAGGGAAAATTGCTGCGACGACCTGGTGATTGAAAAAACAGGCAAGCCACTTATCTACGCGCAAGCTTTGCTAAAGCTTGAAACAGCCAGGGCACGCGAATTTCAACTGGCATTGGCCGTTACCGGCAAAAAGTTTTATTTATTAAAAAGAATTGAAAGGATCATGAAAACACAAAATCAGATAGGCAACATGCGCCACTTATTTATCGCTGCGCTTTTGCTGGCGGGCGGCATTTGCAGCATAGCATGGTTTAACCCGGTTTATGCCAAAATAACGATAGGCAATGTCCCGGCAAAAATAACGGTCAATGGCCCCCTGACCATAGTTGCTGGCGACTCCACGGAGTATTTGAAAATTGGCGACACGGTAAAACACAAACACAAAATCGCCAAAAATAAAACGGTCTATAAAAAGCACATCACAACTAACAAGCACGACACGACAACCTGGTTCCCGGGCAATGACGACGACTCGTTAGCGGGCTTTTACAGGAACCCCGAATGGAGGAGCCAAATGGCAGCCATACGCAAACAGGGGGAAGAAATGCGTAAAAAATTTAACAGCCCGGAGTGGAAGGCCCAAATGGAAACGATGCGCAAACAAGGCGAGGAAATGCGCAAAAAGTTTAGCAGCGAAGCCTGGAGAAACCAAATGGACGCCATGCGCAAGCAAGGCGAAGAAATGCGCAAAAAGTTTGACAGCCCCGAATGGAAGGAGCAGATGGAAAGCATGAAGAAACAAGGCGAACAAATGCGCAAGAAATTTGAAGGCCCCGAATGGAAGGAACAAATGGAGAACATGAAGAAGCAAGGGGAAGAAATGCGCAAGAAATTTGACAGCCCGGAGTGGAAGGAACAAATGCAGGATTTGAAGAAGCAGGGTGAAGAAATGCGCAAGAAATTTGAGAGCCCCGAATGGAAGGAACAAATGCAGAATATGAAGAAACAGGGTGAAATGATGCGGAAAAAATTTAACAGCCCCGAGTGGAAAGCCCAAATGAAACAAATGAAAAAACAGGGCGAAGAATTACGAAAACAATTTGACGGTAAGGAATGGAAGGACCGGAGATGGATTTTAAATGACACGACAGGCGGCGTGCAGATTTATAAAACGGCGCCGAAGGATACTGTGAAAGAGTGATTTGGAGAACAGAGATAAATTACTGGCATCTTTCGATCGTTATTGACTTTCGGAATAAAAACAATGGCAACCATATTATATAACATCAGCCAGATATTGGGCATCACGGTCATCCACTCGTTGTGGCAGGCGCTGCTGATCTATTTTTTGTTGAGGATAGCGCTGACATTCGGCGATAAGCTGTCGTCTGCCATAAAATATCATCTTGCACTTACCAGCCTGCTGGCCATAACCGGGTGGTTTGTTTATACCCTGGTCACCGAGATAAATGTTTACAACTGGCTGGCCGTGAAAACCCTGAAAATAAGTGACCTGTCAGCCATACTAAACCTGCCGCCCGGCATTCACCAGTTTAACGACCAAACCATCCGGTACTATTATGACATTGAAGGATATTTACCTTACATAGCGACGGCGTATATCGCCGGTATTGCGTTCAATACGGTAAAGCTTGTCTTGGCCCGAAAAAAGATCACCGCAATTAAACATACAATGAGCGTGGATATTGCATTGCAACACCAGGTGAACGAACTGATGAAGGTGCTTAATATCCTAACGAATGTAAGAATTGGCTTGAGCCAACTTGTTGATGTACCTTGTATGGTGGGCTATTTAAAGCCCGTTATCCTGCTGCCATTTACAGTGACAAGCTATTTGTCGGCTGAGGAGATCGAGGCGATATTATTACACGAACTGGCACATATCAAACGTAATGACTATTTGGTCAATATGATCCAGCAGATCATCTCTATCCTGCTGTTTTTTAATCCCTGCACATTATTAATTAATCGAATAATAAACGAAGAACGTGAAAACTGCTGCGACGACCTGGTTGTAAAGGCCACCGCAGACCCTATCATCTATGCAAAAGCATTACTAAAGCTGGAGCAAAACCGCCAAAACGACTGGAAGCTAGCGCTGGCCGCCATTGGCAAAAAGTATCATTTACTAAACAGAATTGAACGAATCATGAAAACTAAAAAACAACTACCAAGCCTGCGCCCGGCATTGCTGGCCACGCTTATATTAACCATCGGCATAGGCTGTATAGCCCTGCTGAAACCGGAGGTTGCCGAGGGCAAGATCTCTATAAAAAATATCAGTCCGGTAATTAATGCTATGCTGGCCGATACGGGGCATAAAAGCAAATCCGCGGTTCACGGCAAACAAGCACATCACGCATCGATGCATAAATCGCCTGCGGCATTTAGCGAAGCTGAAAATGACAGGAAAATTGAGGAACTGAGCGCCGAGGTGCAGAAATATTCGGATGTGGTAAACAAACACTACAACGACCCAGAATTTAAAAAGCTTGAGCGGCAGATAGAAGAACTGGGTAACAAACTGGAAGAAAGCTACCAAAGCCCTGCGGTAAAACGCCAGCAGGAAGAGTTAGCTAAGCTGGGCGAAGATTTTTCGAAAAAATGGACCGAGAGCGACAAAATGAGGGGTCTTGAAAGCAAATTGGGCGAAATGGGGCGGGACATAGGCGCTTATTTTAGTTCTCCGGAATTTAAAAGGCTGGATGCGGAGGTGCGAAAAAAATACGGAATCCCTGCCGACCGCAAGTATTTTGATGACAACAAGGACGAAAATTATCGCAAATACCAGGACGAGCTGAGCAGCAGGCTTCCGCCTAAAATTAAGGCCGAGACGGAAGACATGAAGCAAATGGGCGAGGAAATAGGCAAGCCCTATGAAAGCGACGAATACAAAGCCGAAAGCAAACGCCTGCAGGAACTAGGCGACAGCGTGGGTAAAGTTTATCAAAATCCCGGGATGTTAAAAACACAGGAAGAGATTGAGAAACTAAGCGCAAAAATGACAGCCTGGCAAAACATGCCTGATGTAAAAATGGCCCAGGAAGAGCTTACCAGAGCGGTTACTAAGTTAAACGCCTACATGAACAGCCCCGCGTATAAAAATTATACAAAGGCGCTCCAAAACCTGAACTTTAACCATAATTTCAACCTGAACGACGATAGCGAAAAACCCGAGAAAGCGGAGAAAGCGGAAAAACCTGAAAAAGCGGAAAAAGCTGAAAAAGACGAGAAGCCGGAAGGAGACAATTAGCAGGCCGCGGGCCGGTTGTAGAAGCCGCTGTGGTTAATTGCAGTAGTTGGTAGGCTATTGACGCTAAAAAATGCTGTGCAACCCACTGTCGGCGGGGGCGAAACGCTTTCGCCTCCTACCGATGTGAAACCTCTGCCACTCTTTACAACTTATTGCAACTCATTATAACCTTTACAACTTAACTTACTAATTTAGTATCCTCCAAACGGAGGGTACTTTTTTATGCTTCAAAAGCTCAATATTAGTAATTATGCCTTGATCGACAGCCTGGAGATCAGTTTTGGCGGCGGGTTGAATATTCTGACCGGCGAAACAGGGGCAGGTAAATCGATCATTTTAGGAGCCTTATCACTGATATTGGGTCAGCGGGCGGAAAGCCGTTATTTTTTCAATCAGCAAAAAAAATGCGTGATCGAGGGGACATTCAGCGTCGGCGACTTTCACTTAAAACAGTTTTTTGGGGATAACGACCTGGATTATGAAGCGGAAACTGTTTTACGCAGGGAAATATCGATCGACGGAAAGTCGAGGGCATTTGTAAACGATACGCCTGTGAACCTTAACCTGATGAAGGATTTGGGAGAAAAGCTGATCGATATACACTCGCAGCATGCCACGCTGGAGATCAACGATCCCCTATTTCAACTGCTGGTTGTAGATGCGGTGGCCGGGCATGATGAATTGCTGGCGGGTTACCGCAGCAAATTCAGGTCTTATAAAAAGGAAGTCGCCAACCTGGAACGATTGATACAGGAAAGCGGGAAGGCCAAGGCCGACCTGGATTACTATCGGTTTCAGTTTGATGAGCTGGAAAAAGCGGCATTGACGGCCAATGAACAGGATGCATTGGAACAGGAGCTTTATACACTGAGCAATGCCGAAGAAATAAAAAGAAACCTGCTGGGCGCCTTTTTCCTGATGCAGGATGGTGAAACCTCGGCTATTATACAATTGAGAGAGGCAGGTCACCAGCTGTCATCGCTGGAACGGCACAGCCCGCAAATAGCGGAGCTATACCAACGGTTGAACAGCGCGGTTATTGAGCTAAAGGATATTGCTGCCGAAATTGAAACCATCGAACAGCAAACATGTACTGATGAGGCCCGTGCTGTTGAGGTAAATAATCGGTTGAGCACGCTTTATAACCTGCAGAAAAAACACCGGGTAAACAACAACGCCGAACTGTTGCAATTACAGGATGAGCTGTCAGAAAAAATACAACAGGCTGTTTTTGGCGATGAAGCCATTGAAAAACTTCGGAAGCAGATCGATTTGGACCGGGCTGAACTTGAAAAGCTTGCCGGCGAATTGTCCGCTAATCGCAAGAAGGCCATACCCGCGATTGAAAACCAGGTAATAGCAACGTTAACGGAAATGGGAATGGGGAATTCCGGCCTTAAAATTGAGCTGGACCCGGAAAGTCCGAAAGTCCGAACCCCTATAGCTATCGGGACTGAAAACCAAAGCACCCTGACCATAAACGGCATAGACAATATAAGGTTTCTTTTTACGGCTAACAAAGGCCATGCTTTGGCCGAGATGAGCAAAGTCGCTTCAGGCGGCGAACTTTCCAGGTTAATGCTGGCCATCAAATCGCTCATCGCTCAACACACCGCTTTGCCAACCATTATTTTTGACGAAATAGACGCCGGCGTATCCGGTGAGGTGGCTAATAAAGTCGGACAGGTAATGGAAAAGCTTGCCGGAAATTTACAGGTTATCGCCATTACCCATCTGCCGCAGATCGCCAGCAAAGGGGAAAGCCATTATTTTGTTTATAAAGACGACGAAGGGGAAGCCACCAAAACGCGCATCAGGCAGTTGAGCAAAGATGAGCGGGTGTTGGAAATAGCGAAAATGCTAAGCGGCAATAAGCCGGGAGAAAGTGCCCTGCAGAACGCGCGGGAGTTGTTAACCTCCTAACCCCCTGAAGGGGGAACTTATCCGATAAACTCGAAGTATACCGCTCCATTTAGATTTGAGACATTTAAAAGTTGTAAGGCTTACTATTTACACCGGCAGATCATGAAACTCAACCGCAAAACGCTAACTCTTCTCGCTTTAGTTTGTTCGCTATGCTTCCTTTTCGGATTCGTTACCAAACAAAACAGGGCCGGCTACTATATCGATCATGAACGATCTATCGCCGTTGACCAGCCCGGCCCGCATGACGGGGGCGGCAAAACCACCGCTTTTCCATTTTTTGATAAGGTGAAAGACGCAAAAATGGTTTTTCGCAAAAGGATATTACATCCGGGTTCATCCATCGGCTATCATCTGCAGGAAAAACAGGAGATCTATTATATTATCAGCGGCAATGGTGAATTAAACATGAATGGCCAGCTCATATCCGTTACGGCCGGCGATGCGATACTAACCATGCCGGGCAGCAGCCACGGGCTAAAGCCGGCAGGTAAGGCCGATTTGGCGGTGCTCATCACCTATGAAAATGATTGATGCCGACCTTGGGGGATGCAGATTCGACAAATTTAAAAAATTGTCAAATCTTTCCCATAAACCTGAAGATAGGAAACGATTGACTGCCAGCTGACGCTGCAAACTGCAAACTTATTTTATAACTTTGCCACACTATAAATCAAACTCAACATGGCTTATAACTTATTAAAAGGTAAAAAAGGGATCATCTTTGGCGCCCTCAACGAGCAATCTATCGCCTGGAAGGTAGCACAGCGCGCCGTTCAGGAAGGTGCGGAGATTGTATTGTCAAACGCTCCTATCGCGCTCCGCATGGGCGAACTGAATAAACTGGCCGAAGAATGTAACGCCCCGATTATTGGCGCCGACGTGACCAACAATGATGACCTGGTGAACCTGTTTACCAAAACACAGGAACATTTTAACAGCGGCGTTGATTTTATCCTGCACTCTATTGGCATGAGCGTAAACGTACGCAAAGGCATCACCTATACCGAAAACAATTACGACTTTACACATAAAGGCCTGGATATATCTGCGTTAAGCCTGCACCGCGTACTTTCGACAGCTATGAAGATGGATGCGATCAATGAGTGGGGCTCAGTTGTTGCTTTGACTTATATCGCCGCACAGCGTGTGTTTCCTGATTATAATGACATGGCTGATAACAAGGCCTATTTAGAGAGTATTGCCCGTAGCTTCGGCTATTATTACGGCACAAAGAAACACGTCAGGATCAATACCGTGTCGCAGTCTCCTACCCGCACTACGGCAGGTTCGGGAGTGAAGGGCTTTGAAGGTTTTATCAGCTACGCTGAAAAAATGAGCCCGCTGGGTAACGCATCAGCCGATCAATGCGCCGATTATTGCGTATCGCTCTTCTCCGATCTTACAAAAATGGTCACCATGCAGAATTTGTTCCATGACGGTGGTTTCTCCTTTACAGGGGTTACGCAGGCGGTGATTGAACAGATGGAAAAGTAAATCGAATAGTTTTAATAAATATAAATTGATTTAAACTTTCGCAAGCTTTACCGGTCAAACCGTATGACCGTTTAATCTTATGAAACGTCTGTGGCTATTTCTATTGGTCTTCGTTCCGGGGATTTCCCTTTCACAGGTAAAAATTACGGGGCTGGTTTTGAATATGGCCGATACCAGGCCGATCGTGTCGGCAAGTGTATTTTTAAGCAATACCACATCGGGTACGGCAACTGCCGACGATGGCACATTTACGCTGATCGTTAAACCCGGGAAGTATGACCTGATCGTATCGATTGTAGGGTATGAAACCTATCAGCAACCTATACTTGTAAGTGACAAGAATATAAATTTGCCTGCCATAAACATGGTCAGTACAACCACGTTACTTAAAGCGGTAAGGATACGACCCGACAATGCATGGTTCAGGCTATATAAACAGTTCAAAGCTGAGTTTTTGGGAACTTCTGTATACGCGAACGCATGTAAAATCTTAAATCCCGACAGCCTTGATCTGAATTATGACCCTTCGACCAGGCAGTTAACGGCGAGGTCAAGGGGTTTTCTTATTATACAAAATAAAGCCCTGGGTTATCGGGTAAAATACCAGCTGATCAGGTTCGTAAAAGATAACAAAGAGCAGGCGCTTGTTTACAAAGGTTATACGCTTTATGAAGAAATGAAGGGAAGCGCTGAAGAAGAACGTACCTGGAAAACAAACCGGCTGGATTGTTATAAGGGCTCCCCAATGCATTTTTTACGTTCTGTAATAAACGATAGGGTAGCAGTCGAAGGTTTCGAAGTGCGTAAGGTATACAAAACCCTAAACCCGAAATCTTTATTCGCGCCGTCAAATAATGGCCTGGTCAATCTAGTTTCAATTCCAAAATATCGCGAGCGGCTGGTCGATACCGTATTAGACCGCCTCTATTATTTTGATGAAACGGAAAAAAAAGGAATTTATGTGCTTGATTGCCCGTACAGCTTATATATCGCCTATAAAAACAGGTTAGATTATCACCCTGACAGGGCAGGTATTTATGCACAGTTCAACCAGCCTAATTACGAGACTACGATCGCAGCCTTTACACAGGAACCGGATAGCGCCGGGATACCAAAAGATACGATCATGGTAGCATATCCGCACCTTTGGTCTTTCAAACGAATCCTTAAAAAGCCCTATGCCTTCTTTGACGAAAACGGTGTGTTGACGGACCCATTAAGCATGAGCTACGAAGGTTATTGGGCTTTTATGCGGGAAGCGGAAGCTTTGCCATTTGATTACGGGCGTGTTGATGTCCCTGCCAATGCTAAGTGATTTATTTAAAACTTAAGGGCGAGTATCGGTGCAACTATTGGCTTGATTAAACTAAATAATTAGTTTAAATTTGACCATGCTGAAGCTGTTCGTTATTTTGTGTGTTTTGTTTCCGATGACTTGTTTTGGGCAGTTTACTATCTCGGGCAGGGTATTGAACAAGGCGGATAAAAATCCGGTGGCATCTGCCAGCGTGTTTCTGAACAACACCATGGCTGGCACCCGGACGGCAGATAACGGTTCATTCTCCCTAACCAATGTTAAATCCGGACAGTACGACCTTGTGGTTTCCATCATCGGGTTTGAGACTTATCACGCCACAGTGACAGTGAACGCTGATGTAAACGTTCATGATATTGAGATGGCTCCAAAAGCCATTGCATTGCGGGAGGTGAAAATTATACCAGATGCAGAGAAAGCCCGGCTTTTCGCGAAGTTCAAGAGTTTGTTTTTAGGCTCGTCACCATATGCCGATGAATGTAAAATAATTAATCCGGATGTGATTGATATCGATTACGACAAACCCACCCGTACGCTTACTGCATCATCATCCGATTTTATTGAGATCGAAAACAAAGCTCTGGGTTATAAAATAAAATACTTGCTAACCAGCTTTACAAACGACGACCGGGAACATATGCTTTATTTTGAAGGGTCTACCTTATTTGAGGAGCTTAAAGGCAGCAAGCACCAGCAGCGGGGATGGAAAAAAAATCGGTTGGATGCCTATAAAGGCTCAAGCATGCATTTTTTGCGTTCGCTGCTCACCAGTGACCTTTATAAGCAGGGCTTTAAAGTGCTGCGCCTGGTACGGAAAATAAACCCGAACTATTTAAAGGACGGAAGAAAATATACCGAAACGTTGTACACGAAACCTTTGGGCGTAAGCGACATGGTAAAACGAACCGACGTAAAAGGTCTTTTTGCGCTAAGTTTCCAGGACTGCCTGTATGTAATGTACAGCGCCGCACTAAATGACACGCCTGTTGACCAAATGGTAAAAGACGGGCAAACAGTTCCGGATTACCTGAATAACTACCTAACCACAACCGTTATTTTTGAAAAACCTTATGCCATTTTCGATACAAACGGCATTTTTATCGACCCATCCAGCGTTATTTTTGAAGGCAGGTGGGGTAATAGCCGTATGGCGGAGCTGCTGCCGACAGATTATGAGCCATGAGACAATCGGAGTCCGGAAGGTTGAGAAGGAAAGGAGTAAGATGACCGGATTTCAATTATCCCAAAGCCAATGCTTCCGTCGTGGCATTTCCTAAAGACTCGGTAGAGCCAGGATGATAAAAATGAGAGACCGTTTTAATTTCCTTCAATTGGCGAAGCAAACCCAGTGGTGTGAACACCAAGGGATTTTTCCGGTTTCAACGAACTAATGTTTTCAAAATACAATAGCGATGGATTAGTAGGCACCATCGCTATTGCAGATGCGGCTTTATCCGTTCGAATCCACCAAAATAATCTTCACTTTAACAGGAAGGGTCGGCTGTATTGCTGTAGTACCGTCTGCCGACTGCGCATAAAGTGTAACGTTACCGGCGTTATAGGTGAAACTATACGACAGGTTATCATAAACCTCCGGCAATTGTTCGTACGTGTTACCCCCGTCATACGAAATCGCAACGATAATGCCCCCGAACGATGCGAAACCTTTATCGAGGGCGTCTACATTAATGGACGCCGAGTACGATTTATTACCGCTGTTATCGGTATAAAGCGCCCAGTCTGTAGTGGCCACATCGGCATAAACAGTTTGATTGGTAGTGGCGGGAGAAACGTACTGTTTTGTGCAGGAAGACAATGCAAATACAACCGCACAACTAATAATAGTCAAGACTTTTTTCATAAGAGTTAATTTTACTTTACATATAAACTAACGGTTTTGTAAAAGGTTTAATGTGAAGTTGGATGATTTTTTTTATTTAGAAAGTGCGGACCTGCATTTTTTGGGTTTCCCGGTTTCGAGCCCGGCAATCTATTTAACACCACATCAATAGTTTCGCCAGCATTAGACTGGCTATCAAAAAATGCTTTGCAACTAAAAGGTTACAAAAGGTTGCTTATTTGTTAACACTGATTTAACTAATTTTCAATGCTAATCTCACAGTTTTGCAAGGATTTATTAAATCTCCACTAACAACCCACACTACATATGGAACTTTTTACAAATTCTTCATTAAAACCACCTACCTCCGAAAAAAAACCTTTTAGGCCGGAAACTTCCTGCATGGATGCTACTGGATTTGCGGTTAGCGTGAAAATGACGACGCGCATCCGGTTGCTCATTCTCCTTTTGTTGGTAATAAGTCTGCGGGCCACTGCTGCCAGCTTTATAACCGGTAAAGTTGTTGACGCCGATACCAAAGAGCCGCTGGTGAGTGCTACTATCACCATCAAAGGTACATCCAAAAGTGCCTCTGCCGGCCTTGACGGTACTTTCAGGATTGATGTATCTGGCTTTGATAACCCGGTATTGGTTTTCACTTACCTGGGTTATATTTCGCAGGAAATTTCCGTCGGCGGTAAAACCAACGTGGGCGAGATAGCATTGAAATACAGCGCTACCGGGATGAAGGAAGTTGTTGTAAACGGCGATATTGCCATTGACCGGAAGACGCCCGTGGCCGTTACAACTATCGGAACGCAATATATCGAGGAACATATTGGTACCCAGGACATTCCTGAACTTTTAAATATTGTTCCCGGAGTTTATGCCACACAACAAGGCGGCGGATACGGCGATTCGCGTATCAGTATCAGGGGCTTCTCCAGCCAGTCAAAAAACGGGAATGTTGCCTATACCATCAATGGCATACCGGTAAATGATCCCGAAAGCGGCGCAATCTACTGGTCTGATTTTTCAGGAATTACCGATGTAACCAGTTCCATACAAGTGCAGCGAGGCTTAGGCGCGTCGAAAGTGATCGTACCCTCATTTGGAGGTACCGTAAACGTAACCTCGCGCAGCACCGATATGCAGCAGGGCGGCTATGTTTGGCAGACGATAGGCAGCGACGGCTATGAAAAAACTGCGATCCTTGTATCGACCGGTTTAAATTCAAACGGATGGGCTGCAACCATTGAGGGGAGCAAAGCATCAGGTAACGGTAACGCCGACGGGTTAAACTTTTTAGCTTATAATTATTTTGTCAACGTTTCGAAGGTTTTGAGTTCCGACCAAACTTTATCCTTCAACCTCATCGGCGGTAAACAGACCCACGGGCAGCGGCCTGAAGAAACGATACTGGCTTATCAGCAAGCGCCGCAGGGGATCAGGTGGAACAGCGAGCTCGGCGTTAAGGACGGGCAGCAGATCAACCCCTATAACAATTTCTTCAGCGAGCCATTTTTCTCGTTAAACCATGATTGGGAGATCAATGACAAATCGAGCCTGTCAACAGAAATTTATGCTATCTACGGCAGCGGCGGAGGTGGCAGTATTGGCGGCGCGACGCCTCCAAGGATCAGCAACATGTATTCGCCTTATGACTATACCGCTGCTGAACAAGCCAATGCAAACAATCCCGATGGTTCGGCACTTACTTACCTGTACAATTCACACGACGTAACCGACTGGTATGGTTTAAGAAGCACTTACAGAACCATGCTCGGTAAATACACCACCTTACAAGCCGGTGTAGACCTGAGGTATTATTATGGCATTCACAGTGAGCAATTGTCCGATTTGCTGGGTGCAAACTATGTACTTGATCAATATACCGGCGCGGCGAGCACAGCGCAAGGCTTCTCAGGCGGCAACATCAACGACCCGAATCACATGGCGGTTGTGGGAGATAAAATCTCCTACGACAATGAAGACTATACCGAATCGGAAAGTGCATTTGCCCAGGCCGAATATTCGAAAAACAATTTTACCGCGTTTGTCACCCTTACAGGCGCAAACAACAGTTTTAAAAGGGCGGATTACTTTAATTACCTCAACAGCGACCCCGCACAGAAAACACGCTGGGTTAATTTCGCATCGTACCAGGCAAAAGGCGGTGCCAATTACAATATCACCGACCAGATGAACGTATATGCCAACATAGGCTATTTAACGAAACCCCCTTACTATAATACAATATTTGAAAGCTTCACCAACCAGATAAATAAAAGCGCGGTTGACGAAAAACTATTTAGCTATGAGCTGGGTTATGGTTTTAAATCGGCTGAATTCAGTGCGAAGGTGGACCTGTACCGTACATCGTATAAAGACCGGTCAGACCAAAGCAGCTTTTTTGATTCGGCTACAAACCAGTTGTATAGCGCCAATGTTATCGGCGTGGATGAGTTACATCAGGGCGCAGAAATTATATTGATATGGAGGCCTGTTAAAGAAATTTCCATACGGGGTATGGCATCCCTGGGCGACTTTTACTACACCAACAACCCGGGACCCACAACAGTTTACAACAACCAGAATGTCGCTATAAAAACCGTTTCGTTAATTTACCTTAAAAATGAGAAAATTGGCGACATACCGCAAACCACTACCGGCTTAAACCTTGACGTTAATCTGCTGCCACAGCTTAAAATAGGGGTAATTTGGAACTACTTCAGCAATTATACCTCAAACGTACCTTTCCAGAATTATGGTTCGACGGGTTTGCATCCTTACATGGTTCCCGATTATTCATTATGGTCGATGAACGGTGTCTGGAGGTTTAAAATGGCTGGCTTTGATGCAGAGCTTATTGGTACCGTAACCAACTTGTTAAACACTAAATACATTTCGGATGCGACCGATGACAACGGCACCGGCCAGGCAGCCGATGCACTGGTTTATTACGGTTTACCACGGGTTTTCACAACCGGTTTGAAGGTTAAATTTTAAAAAGACATAAAATCATTGTTATGAAAAAGATATATTATTTATTGGTGCTGGCGGTAATGGTTTTTACAGGTTGCCAAAAACAACCGGTTATTACGCCCACTACCCCGTTAACGAAAGCGGCCGATTTAACGCTTACCCTGGCCCCGGCGGATTACCAGTTACTGCCTAAATCGGATTATCCGTACACTTCGGGTAATTTTAATTCGACGACCGATGCGGATAACTTTATCCCGGTAATATTGGCGGCCAAAGAATCGCCGCTGCTAAATGATGGTTCAACAGCGACCGTAACTTATACCCTGGCGCCGGCAAATCTGAAAGTTGCGGACAGCCTTTATGCCGATGTCTTTTACACCGTTACCAGTGCCGACTATACCGCCACGGGCAGCAAATACGGCGACTATACGCCCAGCGGGGTGCTGGCCTTTTTAGCCTATAAATATCCTGCCGCAGTTGCCAACCAATTAGCGGTGATCAGCTACACGCTATACTCAGGCGGAGCCGACCAATCCGTGGTGAACTCGTTTTTATACCTGCACGGCGCCTGGATAAAAATTTACCAGGTTACCCCCGCGGAATACGCCGAAGCAGGCGAAGGCAAGTACGACCAGTTTACTGCTGCCGATCTGGGCAAACTGCCCGGCGAATTTAATTTCTTTTTGAAAAATGATTTCAGCATTGCCGATACAGCCAAAGCCGGCGATGTAGAGTACATAAGTTACGCTTACTACGCAAGCGGCGATTATCAAAAGGTGCTGGCGCTTACTTATGATGGAAGTAACTGGGGCGCTGTGTCAACCCAGGCCACTGGTTCATTCCTGAAAAAGAGCGGCGCATGGACAGCGGTTTTACCTGTACCTACTATAACCCATACCCTCACCAGCGCAGATATTACGCTTATCGTAAACTCAACAGCCGGCACATCGGCCGAGCGTACCAACCTCGGTAAATACGGAGACTTTTCAAACTGGCCAGCCTCCGACCTGGATGCGGCGTTTATATTGGTTTTAACTAACGATTATCCAACGCCTGTGGCAGGTGATAACTACAATGTTGTCTACCTCAATTATACAGGCGGCGCTGATGTATCAACTACTATAACCTTTGTATGGAACGGTACGGCCTGGGCGGCAAAATAAAATGGTAAATGTAAAAAGCCCCGGTTCGATTTTCTAACCGGAGCTTTTATATGCCGTTTTCCCTTGAATTTCGGACTTCCCGACTTTCGGACTTCCGGACTTCCCACTAAAACACATTCTTCCACATCATGCTTTCAACCGGCCGGGTTGAAGGGATGTTGTATTTGGCATTGTCCTTGGTATTATAAAAGGTTTCTATCTCTCCTTCCACTACAAAATAGATCAACTGCCCGATGGGCATACCTGCATAAACTCTGACCGGTTGCGTGCACGACATTTCCAGCGTCCAGGTGTTGCAAAAGCCTACGTCGCCTTTGCCGGCGGCGGCATGGATATCAATGCCCAGGCGGCTGGTGCTTGATTTGCCTTCCAAAAAGGGTACGTGCAGGTGAGTTTCGGTATATTCCAGCGTTACGCCGAGGTACAGCGTATTTGGTTGCAGCACAAAACCTTCCTTAGGTATTTCAAAGGCGACGACTTCGTTATGAACCTTGGCATCCAGCACTCTGTCCCGGTAAGTGGCGAGGTGCTTGCCAAGGTGGACATCGTAAGAGTTTGTGCCTAAACATTCGCGCCGGAACGGCTCAATGATAATGTTGCCACTATCCATTTCATCTAAAATGCGCTTATCAGAAAGAATCATTGCCCTGCTATTGAGGGGGTAAAATTAGGAGTTATAAGTGCAACGGGCTACCATTTTTTTTCACAAAAGTTTTGGGGAAATGTGGAAAGAATGTTTTTTATTTCGGATTTCGGATATTCGATTTCGGATTTGGTTGCAAGCGAATATTTTTAATTTGTCGAAACACGATGTACCGATCTCAATGGTATACAATTTTAAACCATGTCATTGCGAACGAGGAACGAGTAAAGCAACCTCCTCGCCAGTGCATTACCGCCTGTCAGCGGAGAGATTGCTTCACTGCCCTCGCAATGACATGTGGATTAAATATTCTTTGCTGTCACCTCCCCGGTTACCTTGTGCTTCAATATCAGCTTATGTTCCCCATTCGGCAATATCTCTGTCTTGATGAGGTAATGATCGTCATCATACGAATTAAAATTCGACCCATAATCGTCAGTCTGATCGCCGCGCCAGCCATCAACTTGTACCGGCTCCCATTTACCTGATTTGGCCGAGGCATAGCATGCGTCCAGTATGGCGTTAACAATATAACCGTCATAAAAAGTCTCCATCGGTTGACTGCCGCTTTCGATTGCGTTAAACATATCAGTAAACATATTGGTATAGCCCAGCTCGTGCACCTCATCCCCTACCGGGAACAGCCAGCCACTGCTGCTTTCGGCCTTTTCGGCCACGTAACCGCCTTTACCGGTGCTGAACATTTCGAACCCGGTGCGCAAAAAGTTGTTGAGCCAGATGGTGCCTTCAGTGCCCATTACTTCGTCGCGCAGGTCCATCCCGCCGCGGAAGCACCAGCTTACTTCGAACTGCCCGATGGCGCCATTGGCATATTTCACCAGGCCAATGCCGCTATCCTCTGCCTTTATCGGGTGCACCTGCGTTGCAGCCCAGCACATCACCTCCACAGGGCGAATTTCCTTGCCAATATAATTGCGGGCGATCTCCACGCAATGGCAACCCAGATCAACCATTGCGCCGCCGCCGGATTGTTCATGATCCCAAAACCAATCGCTGTGCGGGCCGGGGTGCGCTTCGCGCGATTTGGCCCACAGCACCTTGCCGATATTGCCATCCTTAACCGCTTTAAGGGCTTTTACGTTTTTCGGCGTATAGCACAAGTCTTCCAGGTAACCGCCCATGATACCGGCTTCTTCCACCATCTCCAGCATACGTTTGGCCTCGCCGGCATTGCGGCCGAGCGGCTTAGTGCAAAGCACGTGCTTTTTAAATTTGACGCAACTGGCTACTGCCGCCTCGTGCAGGTTATTAGGCAGGGAGATGACCACTACGTCCACATCGGCGCGGCTCACCACCTCGTCCATACTGTCCGAGAAAAAGCCGAGCTTGTAATCTTCGGCAAACTTTTGCGCTTTCTCAATATTTCGCGAGTAAACGCTGATCAGCGTATCCTTGGCCCGCTGCGCCTGCAGCGAGTCGGCATAAAAACGGGCGATGAAGCCCGAGCCCAACATGGCTATGTTCATATTTTAGTTGTAAGGGTTTTAAAAGTTGCAATGAGTTGTAAGGGTTGAAGATAGGGTGCCCGAAATTATTTTCAAATTTTCAAACCAACAAATTTTCAATTTATTTCTCCCATCCTGTCTCTTTCAAGGCTGGGTCATTTTCTTTTTTCAGAAAATCCGCATCGGACAACGATGCCGCTTCCCAATCCATAATGGCACTGTCGGGCACTACATCCACAGGCACTTTCCAGGCGGTGGATGTTTCGTTATAAGCCAAATTCGACTGCAAATTATAACAGGAAATGATGGACCACCGCGGGCGGTCGGATAGGTTAGCTTCCGAGCGGTGCAGCAGGTTGCTGTGGAAGATGAGCGCATCGCCGGCTTCCAGCTCTACATAAACCAGTTCCATGGTTTTAAGCGCATTATTCACCATCACCATGTCTGCTCCTACCTGCTCGCCTGCAAAGCCGTGGTTCACCCGGCCAAGCTTGTGCGAGCCTTTGATCACCTGCAAACAGCCGTTTTGTTTATTGGCCTCGGTAAGGGCTACCATTACGCTTACGAGTTCATCGGGGAACATAAACTGGTTTTTGTACCAGTAGCCATAATCCTGGTGCCATTCCCAGGCGCCGCCAACTTTTGGTTCCTTTTGCATCAGCTTCGAGTGGAAGTGGCAAACCGGGGAATCACCGTCAAGTATTTGCGCTACCGAGCTGATCATCCGCTCGCTGCGCGTTAAATAGCCAAAAACATCATTGCCGGGCGTAAACCATAGCGACAGTCGGGTCTTTTTGCCGCTCTGATCGTTCAGGTCAAGGGCGTTTTTGCGCATGGCGTCGTCGTCCAATGCGGTTTGGTATAGTTTATTCACCTCGTCGGGCCTGCAAAAGCCTTTCACCACCAGGTATCCCTGCTGTTGGTAAAGCGCTAAATCAGCAGGGCTTAATCGTTCCCTCAGCATAACTGTATTTTTTAAGCGTGGTTAATAATTCAGTGCTTTAAATTAATGAAATTTGCACATTCCGACTATCACGTGTTCGAAATGTTGTTCTCCCCTCTTTCCCGCTTGCGGAAGAGAGGGTGGTCGAGCGAAGCAACGACCGGGTGAGTCGACGCCGAGCGACATTACCGTCGATGCACTGGCGTTAATGTCCGCCGGGTTGACTCACCCCGACTACGCTTCGCTGGTCGACCCTCTCTTCGCCTGCGGCGGAAAGAGGGTAGCTGCAATAGTGCTTCGAAGCTTTTCCCTAACTTATCACATTAATTAATAAGTGATAAAAATCGATACAAGTTAGTTTTATTTGCCATAAGTTTGCCAACCTTTTTGCAATTTTACATACATGGCGATAGCATACAGGCAGCAAATTGACGACGATACCGAATTTGCGATCTGGAAAATAGAAGAAGATCCCGAAGAGTTATATAAACAGCTGCAACTGGACGAAGGCGAAAAAGCTTACTATGAGCAGCTTAAGGCCGGCAAACGCAACCTGCACTGGTTGGGTACGCGCGTTCTGCTTCGGAAGATGCTTAAAACCGATGAGTATATCGACTGCAAGGTTGACGCCCATGGCAAACCTTACCTGGTCAGTCTCCCCTACCATATTTCTTTAAGTCACTCTTTTGATTACGCAGCCGTAATGATCGGCAAGGACCCTGTCGGGATTGACATTGAGCAGGTGAAGGAAAAAGTGGAGCGTATTGCGCATAAGTTTATGCGGAAAGAAGAGCTTAGGTTTATCAGCGATCAGCATAAAATAGATCAATTGTATGTATGCTGGTGCGCAAAGGAAGCGGTATACAAATGTTTTGGACAAAAAGAGGTTTCGTTTTTAGATAACATACTGCTTGAGCCATTTAATTTTGAAGGACATGGCATAGTTGATGCGCAATTGGTTAAAGATGACGTAAATTTGCACTACGAAGTAAACTATATGCAGTACCACGACTACATGGTAGGTTATGTGAAAGGTTAGTGCGATGAAAAACAAGCAGGTAAAGTTTAAGGACTGGGGCCTTATTGATTATAAGCAAGCCTGGGATAAACAGGAAGAATTATTCTCCGCGACGGTAAACCAGAAGATCAGGATAACGAATCACAAAATTGTTGCTGAAGGAAACGAATACGAGGAAGAAGAAATCACCCCCAATTACCTTGTATTTTGCGAGCACCCGCACGTGTATACTTTAGGAAAAAGCGGCAAACCTGAACATTTGCTTTTGGACGAGCGGGGGCTGAAAGAAAAACACGCCACCTATTACCATATCAATCGCGGCGGCGACATTACTTACCACGGGCCGGGGCAGATCGTTGGTTATCCTATCCTTGACCTGGATAATTTTTTTACCGATATCCATCGTTACCTGCGCACGCTGGAAGAAGCGGTAATATTAACCCTGGCCGATTATGGCCTAACCGCCGGCCGATACCCCGGTTACACCGGTGTTTGGTTTGATGCCGACAATGAAAAGGCCCGCAAAATTTGCGCGCTGGGGGTTAGGTGCAGCCGCTGGGTAACCATGCACGGCCTGGCTTTTAACGTAAACCCCGACCTGGATTATTTTAAAAACATCGTTCCATGCGGCATTGATGATAAGGACGTAACCTCGATGCAGCGCGAACTGGGCCGCGAGGTGGATATAAATGAAGTGAAAGAAATCCTGAAGCAGCATATTTCCGTATTGTTTGGTATGGAGTTGCTATGAGATTTATTGCATTTGTGTTTATCGGCCTTGCATTTTACGGTTGCAAAAAATCGGGCGGCGATTCTCCCCTGATGGTCGCCTCTTCTGCTGTTAACGCTCCCCCAATTTTGCCGGGAGATAGCATCACCTTCCTTGCTTTGGGCGATTCCTATACTTATGGATTAGACGTACAGCAAAATCAATCGTTTCCATTCCAACTCGATTCCGTATTGCATCAGAACGGGTACAAGCCGGCCACGCCAACCATCATTGCACGATTTGGATGGACATCGGCCGACCTGCTTGCGGGCATGGCAACGGCAAATATTACGCAACATTTTGACCTGGTTATATTATTGATTGGCGTTAATGACCAAAACAAAGGTGTAAATGCCGAAACCTTCCGTTCAAACCTCGACCGGTTGATCAGCAGCGCCGTTTTATTGGCAAGGGGTTATAGCAGCCGGGTGTTTGTGATATCGATACCCGATTGGTCGGTTACCCCCTTCGCCTCGGATTTGAACAAAGTTGAAATAGCGGCACAGCTGCAGTTGTTTAATACCATCAACCAGGCAGAAGCCGGAAAATTTAAAGTGAATTATATCGACGTCACCACGCTTTCTGAACTGGCGGCCAACGATCCAACACTAACGTCGTACGATGGTTTGCATCCCTCAGCAACAATGTACACCAGGTGGGTAAACCTGTTTTATACAAAAATAGCCGCTTCATTTCAAGAATAGTTATTTAAAGGCCTTAAATTAGCCCTGCACTGCAAGCAGGGAAAACTGCGCAGCACGGATTTGCGTATGGTTTAATAAGGAGTAACTATGAGATCATTACAAATTCTGCTTATCGCGCTAACAACACTTGCCGGCTGCAATAAAAAAAGCGGGACGATAACGACGAACATGACCGATACGACCAGGACCAAACCAATTACGGGCAACTCATTAACTTACCTGGCTTTAGGCGACTCCTATACTGTCGGAGAAGCCGAGCCCCAGGCACAATCATACCCTTACCAATTGATCGACTCGTTAAACAGCAAGGGCATTAACGTATCGCGGCCGAATGTGATCGCCACCACGGGGTGGACTACCCAGGATTTAATAAATGCCATCGCCACCAGTGGAATAAACGGTAAAAAGTTTGATTTTGTGACCCTGCTGATCGGCGTTAATGATCAATACCAGCATTTAAGCATCGACAGTTATAAGCAAAACTTCACAACAGTACTTAATGAGGCCATTCAATTTGCGGGGGGCGATACAAGTAAGGTATTTGTCATTTCGATACCCGACTGGGGCGTTACCCCTTTTGCAAACGGGCAGGACAGCGTGATCTATCCTGAGATCATGAACTTTAATGCTGTTAACCTTAGTATAAGCAAAGCGGCCGGCGTTCACTATATCGATGTGACGCCGGTTTCGCGTACGGCCTTAGGCGATGCGACGATGATAGCGCCCGACGGATTACATTTCTCGGGAAAGATGTACGCCGAATGGGTTAAACTGCTGGAGCCGGTAGTGGCATCCACGTTAAAAAAATAATCAGGACTTTTTTGCTGCCGCGATCTCTTCGATCGCTCTCACCAGTTTATCAAGGTCGTTCAGGTTGGTATAAACATGCGGCGTTACCCGCACACAACTTATATTTTCCCAAACGATGCCTACGGTATGTATTTTGTATTTTTCGAACAATGCACTGTCCAACTGGCCGGGTGTCATCCCGTCAACAGTCACACCACAGATGGCACACGAGTACTTCGAATTGAGCGAGGTGTGCAGTTTCACTTTTGGTATTTGCTGCACTTTTGAGGCCCAGTAATTTTTCAGGTACCTGATCCTTTCTTCCTTGCGCTTGCTGCCGATCCCTTCATGGAAATTGATCGCCTCCCCAATACCCTGCTCTATGGGGAAACTGCGGGTACCCAGGTTTTCGAATTTGCGGATGTCGGTGCTGTTTGGCTTGTCGTCGCCAAGCAGGGGCCATATCTTCTCTATCTTTTCCTTTTTGATCCACATCATCCCGCTGCCAATCGGCGCCGAAAGGAATTTGTGCAGGCTGGTGCCGAAATAATCGCAATGCAACTCCGGTATTTTAAAATCCATCAGGCCGAAGGAGTGCGCGCCGTCGCAAATAACTTCGATGCCTTTTGCGTGCGCCATATCACAAATTTTGCGCACCGGCATAATTTGCCCAACCCAATTGATCATATGCGTAACGTGCAGCAGTTTGGTTTTTGGGGTGATGGCATCTTCATACGCCTTCACGATCTGCTCATCATCTTCAATCGGGAATTCAAAGCTCAACTGCTTATAAATTATCCCTTCGCGCAGTGCGCGCTGGCGGTAAGCCGATATCATGTGCGGGTAATCCTGTTTGGTGCCGATCACTTCGTCGCCTGCTTTAAGGTTCATTCCTAAAATGATCGTATTTAAAGCTTCCGTCGCGTTACGGTTTACAGCAATTTCATCGGGCAACGTACCGGCCAGGCCGGCTAGCTTTTCGCGCAAAGGCTCACGCCCCTGGTCGAGGATGCGCCACATAAAATACGATGGGCCCTGGTTGGAGAGGTCGTTATACCGCGCCACTGCCTGCTGTACGACTAATGGCGAGGGCGAAACCCCGCCATTATTAAGGTTAATAATGTTGGCATTAACGGTATACGATTGCTGGATCACCCGCCAGAAATCTTCATCTTCGGCCACCTGGGCATCCGTCAGGTGTTTAACACGTTGGGCGGCTTGCTGCCAGTCGGCGGCGTGTGCCTGGTTAAAAAGGCTGGTAGCCGAAAAAGCGCCGGTAAGCACGGCGGCTTGTTTGAGGAAGTTGCGACGGGGATTTGTCATGAACGAATTTAAGTTTTTTTGACGATATCAAAATGATTTCTGACCCATCAAAATTTGTCGTGCCTTATTATTTTTGTAAATTCGTATAAACATTTTTTTATGAGTGTACTGAACTTTCCGCTAACCAATATGCAGATTGAACTGATGAAGTTGTTCAATACCAATCTTTCTGAAAATGAACTTATTGAGCTGAAAGACTTGCTTTCGCGATTTTATGCAAACAAGGCTATCGCCGAAGCCAACGCCATTTGGGACAAAAAAGGTTTGACAGATGAAGATATGGACAGGTGGTTGAATGAAAAATCTTAATTATTGTGCTCGTTGTCGTTGATACGAATGTATTACTGGTGTCTATTTCTGACAGATCCAGGTATTATTGGCTTTATGATCTCATCGGTTTCCCTTCAATACCTGTGCTCAAGCTTGATGAGTTGAGAGCGCTCCTGGAAAAAGATTATTTTATCTAACCCTAACACTCCGGCAAGCTCAACGGAATATTAATAGCCAGCCCGCCATCTGCCGTTTCCTTATATTTCGAATTCATATCCTGCGCCGTTTGCCACATGGTTTTTACGACGGCATCAAGGCTTACTTTGGCATTATCCGGGTTGGTTTGCAAGGCCAGTTGCGAGGCGGTTATCGCTTTAATAGCGCCCATGGTATTGCGCTCGATACAAGGCACCTGTACCAGGCCGCCGATAGGGTCGCAGGTCATGCCCAGGTGATGCTCCATGGCAATTTCGGCCGCCATCAGGCACTGGCGCTGGGTGCCGCCAAAACATTCGGTTAATGCTGCGGCGGCCATGGCCGATGAAACACCGATCTCCGCCTGGCATCCGCCCATTGCCGCGGAAATGGTGGCCCCTTTTTTAAATATGCTGCCGATCTCGGAAGCGGTCAGCAAAAACTGGATGATCTTGCTGTCTTCATAACCATCGCTGAACACCAGGAAATATTGCAAAACCGCCGGGATAACACCTGCGGCGCCATTTGTCGGGGCCGTTACTACACGCCCGAATGAAGCGTTTTCTTCGTTAACCGCAAGGGCAAAGCAGCTTACCCAGTCCAGTATATTTTTAAAACTGTACCCTGTATCGCGGATGGCCTCTACCCACTCGTCGAAATTGGTATACACGCGATTACCGATCAGCCTGCGGTTAAGGCTGGCCGCGCGGCGGGCTACATTTAATCCCCCCGGAAGATAGCCTGTTGTATGGCAGCCGCGGTAAATACACTCGCGCATGCCTTTAAAAATGTTCATCACGCCGGTCACCGTTTCCTGTTCGCTGCGCCATGCCAGTTCATTTTCCATCACTACTTCCGATATTTTAAGACCGGTTTTCATGCACCAATGCAGCAGGTTATTGGCGGTATCAATCGGAAAAGGCAGGTCAACTTCCGTTTTTTGCTGACCGTTCGCACCTTCTTTCACCACAAATCCACCGCCGATAGAATAGTAAGTTTCGGAGACAGCCGTGCCATTATTTAAAAAAGCCTGGAAGCTTACTGCATTTGGATGAAAGGGCAAACTTTCGGCAAAAAGAAAAAGCATATCCTCTTCTGCATTAAAATCAATTTCTTTTATGTCGCCCAGTAACAATTTATGCGATTTCCGGATATGTTCCGTTTTCGGCCCTACCTGGTCAACTTCAAATGTTACGGGATCATCGCCGCTAAGTCCTAACAGAACAGCTATATCAGTACCATGCCCTCTGCCGGTTTTTGCAAGCGAACCATACAACAGTATTTTGATTTCAGCCACATCAGCCAATACGCCCTTATCTGCCAGCGACTGTACAAACTGCTGCGCCGCCCGCCACGGGCCCAGCGTATGCGAACTGGACGGCCCGATGCCGATCTTAAACATATCAAAAACCGATATTTGCTCTCTTTGCATAGGCCAAAGTTAAGGATTATAAACAGAGCCTGGGTACCCCAAAATGCCCCTCAAATTTATTTTCGCCAGTTATTCTTTGTATTTAAAAATATTTATATTTTGCAGTAATTAAAAACCAGTTACTTATCATACTTAAAAAAAATGGAAAAACAACAATTACCAAATGCTACTGCAGGGCTGACGCATAAGAAAAAGAAAAAATCAGTGTAGATATTAACAAATTGTTGGTAAAGAGGGAATAAGTTCAACTGTTCAAGGCTGTTTTAAGGCTTTGCGGAGTGTTTCTTTGTAA
>Ga0134127_10000668_pt1 | contig 29462 bp, 16 predicted proteins | sample KB31753_FD_96459 | JGI IMG/M metagenome (GOLD analysis project Ga0134127, IMG submission 96459) | Terrestrial soil microbial communities with excess Nitrogen fertilizer from Kellogg Biological Station, Michigan, USA - KB3-175-3 | ecosystem: Environmental > Terrestrial > Soil > Unclassified ...
CAAGCCCGGTCCTTCTCTTGTAGGCTGAGTATGAACGATCCACCAACTGCGTTGGTGGGATTAAGGAAGCAAGCCCGGTCCTTCTCTTGTAGGCTGAGTATGAACGATCCACCAACTGCGTTGATGGGACGCCCACAATCAATGTTGGCCCCCGATTGCTTCGAGATCAACAAGCACTGCGGAGGGAATTTGCAGCGACGCAGCCTTAAGATTCTCGCGAAGATGTTCGAGAGAAGACGTTCCGGGTATCAACAGGATGTTGGGCGACCGCTGCAGAAGCCAGGCTAGCGCAACCTGCATCGGCGTCGCCTCGAGCGCAGCTGCAGCTGCATTGAGTGCCGACGACTGTAATGGGCTGAAGCCTCCCAGCGGGAAAAACGGAACATAGGCTATACCTTGCCTGGCGAGATCATCGATGAAGCCGTCATCATTCCTGTTTGCCACGTTATATAGATTCTGTATGCAAACTATATCCGTAATGGTCTGCGCATCAGACAACTGTTTAGGAGTGACATTACTCAGACCAATGTGACGAATAAGTCCCTGAAGCTTGAGCTCCGCGAGCACCGTGAGTGGTGCCTCAATCGATCCCTCCGACGGTTCCAAAGCTTCGCCAACGCGCAGATTCACAACGTCGAGAGTGTCAAGCCCAAGATTTCTCAGGTTGTCATGAACGGCGTCAATCAGTTCCTGGCGCGAAAGCGCATGGATCCAGGATTTGTCTGAACTTCGACGAGCGCCCACCTTGGTGACAATCACGAGACCATCCGGATATGGATCAAGCGCCTGTTTGATAAGTTGATTAGTTACATGAGGACCATAGTAGTCGCTGGTGTCGATGTGGTTCACGCCGGAGCCGACTGCCTCACGAAGGAGGGCAATTGCCTCATCGACATCGCGGGGTGGTCCCCACACCTGCGGGCCGGCAAGTTGCATCGCACCATAACCCATCCGGTTCAAGCGGATTGAAGTGCCGGGAATTGTGAAGTCGCTACCGAGCGTTGTCTGTTGCATCATTTGTGTATAGGGCAAAGAGGCTGAATGCTGGAGCATTCAGCCTCTCTTAACTCACGCGGCCCTTACCAAGCGCCCATCACTGACATATGGACGTATCATTGAGCGTGTTGCTGTCAGTGAGAGTACATAGAGTTGTTCCACGCGGAATCTGCAGGGAGGCGCTCCCAGTATGCGTTGATTTATTGACTGTCGCTTCAACACGACGAGCATTCCCGTTCTGTTGCAATGTGAAAACGCAAGTACCCTGTTTCTTTGCCCTGGCCGAACCAGTGAAGACCGTACCGTTACAGCAGAACCGGTAATCCCCTGTTATTGAATTCCATAACAGAACGTTGGCCGGATTGCTGTCATCCTGCACCCGAACATCGAAGATCGTCACGGAGAAACTGCAGGTCGCCGTGAGGCCAGACGCATCGGTTGCCGTACAGTTCACGGTTGTGCTTCCTGTTGCGAAGCATGAACCCGAAGGAGGAGTGCAAGCAACCGTGACTCCAGGGCAATTGTCGGAGCCCGTCGGCGTCGTGTAATTCACCACCTGACAGGCCGATGCGTTGCAGTCCTGATCGGTGACTGCCGTGACACTTGCCGGGCAAGAGATTGTCGGCGGTTGCGTGTCGTTGACCGTTACGGTGAATGTGCAAGTCGGACCGGCGGACGCCGTACAGGTCACCGTTGTCGTGCCTTTCGGGAAGAATGCCCCGGAAGCGGGACTGCAGGTTACCGTTCCACAAGTGCCCGTGGTAGTGGGAGCGGGATAGGTCGTTACGGCTCCGCACTGGTTGGGATCATTGGACCGGGTAATGTTAGCCGGGCAGGTGATGGTGCAAGTCGGGGCAGCGCATGCCGTAGCACACACCACGCCATCGGTTACCTTCAGCGTATCAATTCTCCATCCGCTCCCAGCCACACTGCAATCGGTGGCGAAACGGAACCGTAGCTTGATCGTCTGGCCTGCGACGTTCGGGCCAAGATTCGCCGTCGTGGTGATAAGGCCGTTAGAGTTACCGCTCCACGCCGGTCGACCGGCAATCGGACTGAGGGAGCCCCCACTAATCGTTGAGTTGTAGCCGCCTGTCACGAAGCTTCCACCAACCGCTGCAGCAGTGATGTCAGTGAACGCGCCGCTGTTAATATTCGGCGAGGAAACTTCCAACACCCCTCCGTCAAATGTTGACTCCACGTTGTAGCTGTTGCGGAACATCACCTGTGCGGCGGGCGACGTTATATTGATGCTCGGAGTATCGAGCAAATTGTTGGTTACACAACTCGGATCATTGTGAAATGCGGCATTTGGCGCACTGTCCACCGGTGCCGTATTCGTCGTAGTCCAGTTGCTTCCGAGAGCACACAACGCTCCACCTACGGTACAATCGCCGTCGCCGTTCGTGAACGACGTCGTCCAGCCGGCAGGCAGCGCCGGCGCGGTTATGCCATCGAAGTTCTCCGTGAAGGCGAGATTTGCGACTCCGAGAGAGAAAGTGTAAGTAAGACTTCCGAGATTTGTTGCCCCGTCAGTCAAGTTAACAGTTGCAGTCAGTGTACCTCCGCACGTTCCGCTAACAGTAAATGTAAAGTTGCGGCAAGCTGGCGGGCCTCCCGCCGGAACCACACCGTAGTTCTGAGGGTTAGGAGGTTGAATATTAGTTACGCCCCCGGTAGCCTGCAACGTACCCATCAGCGCGCTTGTACCGACTCCTCCAGTATTCTGGACACACAGGCTAACGGTTACGACCTCATTTGGGTCGAGAACGCCATTAGCGGGCGTGCAGCTTTCGGAAACAAGTGTCGCCCCGGCAGAGACTATGATCGGAGTCGGCACGAGACAACAGTTGACAGTCGCGGTGCCGTTTGCCGCCACCGTCACCGTTTGAGTGCAGCTTCCAAACCCGCTACCCGGGGGACCCGAAACCGTAACCGTGTAAGTTCCGGGAGTGACAGTCATCGAGAATTGTCCCGCAGCGTTGGACTGTCGAACGAACCCCTCGGGGGTGGTGATCACGGCATTCTGAATAGGCGTCCCACCCGAGCAGTTTGTCACGGTACCGTTGATGGTGCCTCTGGGCGCGGTCACACAGGCAGGGTTAACCTTGAAACTGAATATTCGAGTGTTCCAGTCGAAGCTGGCGGTAGGGGCGTCAACGTACTCGAACGCTCCCCAGAACGAACACTCATCCGCCGGATCGATGAATAATGAGCTGTAGTCACCCCAGCGATTTGCTGTCCCCGTTTGCACGCCTTTGGTGACGGCTGAGAGGGCATCGACTTCACCCTGAGGTAACGTGCCAACCGGGTCACCAGCCAATCGCCCCGTATAAATCGCGGTGGGGTTCAACAAGATCGGGGTTGCTGTCGAATTGGCAGCGCTCGCGGCAAGCCCGATGTTACCTTCGCCATCTTGTGCGACACTCGCCATCCAGAGATCGCGTCCGGTGCCGTTGCCGGATCCCGGCGCATGCGTGGCTTGTTGGTTGATGGTGACAACACCTGTTCCGGGGTTGCGACGCAGTTCCATCCAGCGTACGCCTGACTGGTAGGTTGCCGCGGTAATTGGGTTAACGCCGCTCACGTTGACGGTGAAGTTCAATACGATCGATTGAATTCCTCCAGGCAGCACCCGGAAATTCTGAGCGTGCATAAGCCGGTCGGCGATTGAATCCAATCCGTCCGGTACGGTGGGTTGTTGGATATCTGCTCTGCCGGAGGGGTTGCGCGCATCAAACGCAGCAGTTGCAATGTCAGGCCCTTGAGTCAGAGTCGAATTAGCCGGCGTATTGTAGTCCGCATGAAAAGAGAAGAAGCGGACCAGATCGAAGGGTGCTCCAAACTCATCTGCGTCGAACTCTCCAAACAGATTTGGAGTGCCGACCGGCGGAGGAGTAAATCCTTGAAGATTGCTGGGAAGCATGCCGCCGTGGGTAGCGTCGGTGTTGAAGCCAATAATCTTCGCGGTCGGATCTCCTGTGAGCATCTTTGCGCGCTCGAATGTATACAATCCTGCTCCAAGAAATGCGCTGAGCGACGTATTGAAATCATTTGTAGACATGTAGTAGCCATCAGGCCAGGCTCCAAGATGCGGGTAGTCGCCAATTCGGCCAGGCGTCAACAAAAAATCATAGGCGAAATAGGCGCCCGTCGGATCGCCGGTCTTCGAGACGGCAATGTACTCGTGCGAGCTACCGTTGGGCGTGATGTTGGTTAGATCGAACTGGCTGATTAACCATCGGTCGGCCAACGAATCATAAAGTACTATGGGATCACCGTCGTCGCTGGTGGCGCCCGCGATTCCTCCAAGAAAAGTGCTGATTCTCACCGGACCCAGCAGCGATGCGCCTGTTTTATTGAACACCTGCACCACACTATTGGTGGTGATCACGACGTGGTCCGGGCCGACAGCGGCATTCGTGTCCGGGGGAGCGAATCGTCCACCGAACAAACCTACTAAGCCGTCCATATCTGGTCCATCGAAATTCTGAATCGGGTTGGTAACGGCGTTGACACCAGCTACAGCATCAGGCCACTTGAAATTGTTGAGGGCCGGATCGGTAAACTTCCCGGTTTTGTTTGGGTCGATAGGCCGTTTAACGCTTCTCACATTGTTGATGTTCTTCTCAAGCTCTTCTTTTTTGTCCTCTATCTTTTCGAATTCTTCTCGTGAGAGCGGCTCTGGTTTAACCTGGCCGAGCGGCTTAGTTTCGATGAAGGCTACTGCCTGAGATACGTAAGGGGTAAGGCTACCTGGCTTTCCTGCATTTTGAGACCCCGATTGGGTCGTTGCCTTTTGAGTTCCTCCCGAGGAAAGAAAGACGGTTGGAACACCGACTAAGAGAGAACCGAGAACAGCCGCGGGAATCAACATCGCTATCCTCGTACGCCTCGCGCCTGACGATGTGAGAAGGCCGTCTAACGAATGCATTTGTTTCATAACGTGTGTCCTCCTTCAGATGTGAGCATTCAAGTTGGCTAATGTTTTTCGAAGTGGCAAAGGTTGTCAGCGATGGCCAATGAGATCGCGAACCAGGTGTAGAGAAGAAAGACTGATCCAATGGAAAAGGTCCAAAAAGGCCGGCTGTGGCAGCCGGTCTTTTATGATCGGATATCAGCTCGGTTTGATCCACCCAGAATAACTAACAGACGCAAGGGTTATTCAGAGTCTTCCTACCAGTAACGATGAGGCGTATTGTTCCGGGGTTCTGCCGTGATGCGGAGCACGATGAACCGCTCCATCAAATTAGTAGTAGCTGGTTTAGCAGCCAAAGAGCCAAAGCAAACTTTGATCGCGAGTCGTTCCGATCGCGCCGTTAATGTCCCACTTCGTTTCGGCTCCTAATAACAAACTGCCCTTCTAAACCGGTACTACCAGGGACAAACATGTACGAGCGAACTATGTTACAGAACCTCTTGCTGGCAGCAATGTTATGGATGCCGCGACGCCGCGTCAAGCATTATCGCGGAAAATAGGCTTCACTTTGTTGACATTTGGGTGGTCCGCCGACTCGATCTAAGCGTCTTCCGAAGCTTCTGCAGATCGGAGTTCTCAGTCTCGCTCTCTAATTCGTGAACGCGCGAACGAATGAATTCTTTGTCACTTGAAGAACGACCCGTCGCTTCATTACTCCGCCTGCCAGCCAGGTCGTGATACAGATTAATCCATTCGTTCTTGACGGCGGGCCACTCGTACTTTTTGCATTCTTCGCGAGCATTGGTGGAAAGCCTCGACGCCAGCGCGCTATCTTCCAGTAGCCGCAACGCAGCTGCCGCCATTGCTTCATGATTTCCGCAGCGGACCATCAAGCCCGTGCGTTCATTTCTGACGATGTATGGGATGCCGCCCGCGTCGGTTGTCACCACCGGCAACCCGGACGCAAACGCCTCAATTATTGATCCGGGCATGTTGTCGATTTCCGAACCGTTGAGGTAAATACAGGCGGCGCTGACCAGCTCGTGCATTTTTTCCGGTCCTACGCGACCGATAAATTCAATATTGCGCAGCTCGAGCTCGCCCGCGAGGTTCTGCAGCCGGGCGCGTTCGCTTCCATCGCCGGCTATTGTCAATCGTGCGTCGGGGTAACGCTGTTGAATAATTGAGAACGAGCGCACGACACAGCCCACATTGTACATCGGCTCCAGGTTCCGGTTTGATAAGAACACAGGGCGCAGCGGAACGCGCTCGCGATACTTGAAACGATCCGTATCGACAAAATTGTGAATGGCGCTCGCAGCCAGCTTGAATTTTCCGAAGACATCGACAAGATACGCTGACGGAACAACAATCTCGTCCGCCAAACGAAGTGTTCTGATTGCGGTGCGGTGCCACCGGCGCAAATGATCCTCAGCTTCGCCGCTTCGGTAGTTCAGTATGATCTTTTTGCCGTATAGCCGGGCTATCAAAATCGCCGGCGTGGGCGCAAGCACAAATGACAGATAGGAGGCTGAAAAGATATGAATCACGTCGTAGGATCGGACTCGCGCGAGCAATAACCCCCAATAGAGCAGGGAAGTCACAACGGTCCGAACATATTTGATTGCCTGCAGCTTTCTCAGCAGTCCGGGCAGTCTTGGATTAACCGGCAGGAACGAGACGTCAAGCAGGGGTTCTTCACGAAGCCTGGCAAGCAATTGCGCAGCCTGCACTGCCTGACCACCGAGGATATCCAGCGACGGAGCGACTATTAGAACTCGCAGCCGGTTCGCACTGGCAGACTCACTTATCGAGGTTGATGAAGTACTCGCGCTATTCATTCGGCTAAAGCTCACGTGACCACGTCCGTAGCGCCCAGGGGTTGTCGTAGCCTTGTACTCACCCGAGCCAACATCCGATCGTAGAGCTCCTGTGTTCGTTCCAGTTGGGCTTCGCACGAGAACTTCTGGCGGGTAACCTGTCGGCCGCGCTCACCCATCGCACGCGCCTCGACAGGATCGCGAAGCAACGCGACAATGCGTTCGGCCATCGCCGAATCGTTGTCGGAAGGGACCAGATAGCCGGTTGTTCCCTCTGCAATTGCTTCTCGCGCTCCGCCAACATCAGTAGCGACCACCGGTCGCGCCGCCGCCATGTATTCGAGGATCGCATTAGAGAACCCCTCGGCCGTAGAAGCGAGCACACAGACATCGGACAGATCGAGCAAATCGCCGATGCGATCGCAACGACCGATAAAGAAGACGGACTTACTCAGCCCGAGTTGCTCTGCCATTGCTCGCATTGGGTTCATCAACTCGCCTTCGCCGGCAATGACGAATCGCGCCTGCGGCAACGCATCGCGAACCCGGCTGGCGGCGCGCAGAAACATCGGGTGGTTCTTAACCGGATGACGGAGATTTGCAACGATGGTGACGACATGAGCGTTGAGATCGCCTGGTAAGCCAAACAACGAGATTGCATCGTGGCGCTGCATCGGCGCCCGCGGCGTCACTCGCTCGAAATCCAGGCTGTTGTAGATCGTACTGATCTTCTTCTTGCTGACGCCCTCCGATATGAGCTGGTCTCGCGCAGCATTGCAATTGGCCACGATGGCATGGGCCAAACTGTACGCCCGGCGTTCTACGAACTTCTGAGCGCTCGAGCGCCAACCGGTAGTCTCTCGTCGAGAGGCGATACGCACCGGCATTCGCGCGAGGGAAGCCGCGGCCATCCCAAAAACGTTTGTGTAGAAATCATGCGTCTGAACGATTTCGACTTCGCGCTCTCTGAGGAATCGCGCAAACCGGTTAAGCTGCATGACTGCGTTGCGATCGTAAAAACTAGTCAGGGGAAATTGGGGAATATCAGTAAAGCCCATTCGCTCGACTTCATCGCGCAAAACGCCGCTGCCGTCCAGACACGCTACGTGCACGTTGTAGCGGCCGCGCTCCTTCATCAGCCGTGCAAGCTGAATCGCCTGGCGCTCGGAACCGCCCTCGGCAAAACTCCCGATCAGCTGCAAAGCGTTTCGCATCATTGAATTCCTTCCAGCCCGGCCGCGGTTCTGCTGCCGGCGCCAATGCCCTTTGCCAAAGAGAGCAGCGTTACGTCATCCCTCGCCGGCGATTCAACGCTCCGGCCTAGTTCATTCCTCAACCACGATTCGAGAACGAACAGATACCAGAGTTGATTTGGCGCTCTGCCACGCACAGTAGCCTCCTGCAATTGCGAAAGCGCCGCCCGGGCATTTATCCATCCTTCCTTTTCGAGCAACGATTCACGGAAGCTCTCCTGCACCCGATCGTGCCAGCGTTCGACGATCCAGCGTTGAACAGGTATGTGAAAGCCGCGCTTGCGCCCGCGCGCAACATTCTCGCCGATCCGCCGGCGAGCCAGCTCACGCAGGATGGCCTTCGATCTGCCGCCGTGGAGACGCAGGTCGTAGGGAAGAGCTGCCGCGAACTCCCATAGCTTGTGATCGAGAAACGGCGAGCGCGCTTCAAGTGAATGATGCATAGTTGCGCCGTCTACTTTGGTCAGGTACTCACCGACAAACCTCGTTCGCCGGTCATAACGGAGAAATTCCGTCAAAAGATTTCGCGCTGAGAGTGTCGACCACGGGATAGATCGCTGATCGATACGCGCATCACGGAGTCTTGCGCCAAGTATGCCGGCTTGTTGATAAACCGGAAGTCCATCGTGCACCGTAGTGACGCCGCCAAGCCCGCCGGTCGCGAGATCCATAAGGGTCGCCGCGCGTCTGAGAGGTCCCCTTCGAGGGAAAAGACCTCTGCAGCTTTGCCAGAAATCCCCGGCCAGCTCGGGTAGGGCTCCTGCGATTCTCTGGGCCGTTAAGAAGTTCCGATGCTCAGGATAGCCGAGAAACACATCGTCCCCGCCGTCCCCGGTCAGCAGTACTTTCGCCGACTTCCGAACTGCGCGAGACACACTGAGCATACCGATGGCCGATGCGCAGGCGAACGGTTCAGCATATGCGGATACCAGCTCGCTTACATCGGGTGCGTCCGTTGCCGAAAGCGGCAACAACCGATGATCGAGACCCAGGGTTGCCGCCGTCGCTCGGGCGTCGCTGCTCTCGTCTCCGGGATCTCCCGGCGTGCCGACAGTGTATGCCGCAATCTCGGCCCCCAATTTTGCCGTAGCCCAACAGACGAGACTCGAATCAACGCCGCCGCTCAGCAGGGAACCGACAGGAACGTCTGCGCGCAGCCGAATCGCCACTGCCTCGAGGAATATCCTCTCGGTTTCTTCAATTGCCTCGTCGAAAGTTAGTCTGAGGTCATGATTTACGTCAGGCACCGACCAGTACTCTCTCGTATGCAACTCACCATTCGACCATTCGATTATCGATGCAGCCGGTACCTTGACCACCTCCCGATAGATGGAACGGGCATCAGGAACAAAACCGAACTCGAGATAGTCGGCGACGGCCTGCTCATCGATCTGGTCGACAAGGCCGGCGGCCTTCAACGCGCGCGGCGTAGAAGCGAATGCCAGAACATTGTCCCGGACCGTGTAACAAAGAGGTTTTACGCCCATCCGATCGCGAACAAGAAAGAGTTTTCGCTTGCGATCGTCCCACAACGCGAACGCAAACATTCCTCTAAGCTTCGAAACCAGACCATCCAGCCCCCATCTTTCGTAACCGTGAATAAGAATCTCGGTGTCCGTTTCGCTGATGAAGCTATGACCGAGCGCGAGCAGCTCTTTACGCAGTTCGATGAAGTTGTAGATTTCACCGTTCAGGCTGACGCCTATTGACTTATCAACTGAGAGCATAGGCTGCCTGCCGGCGTCGCTGAGATCGATGATCGCCAATCGACGATGTCCTAACACAGCATCACTCCAGACGCTGATACCGCCGCCGTCGGGTCCGCGGCGTTCCAGAGAGCGCAGCACGGCCCCAACCGAGCTTGTTGCCCAGTCAGGATCAGCCGGCCCAACCAGTCCTGCAATGCCGCACATAGGAAATAACCTCTAGGACGCAGATCGTAAGGCTGCGTCTCGCCATCCCTCGGGATGGATGACATCAATTTGGCGTTCGCGTTGGGCGAGCACTTCGCCGGCGTTTCCTTCGCCCAGATCGCCTGACATGGTGACCTCATCGGGCGTGAACTCGGCTATCGGCCAGCGAAAACCACCAAACGATTCTCGCGCGATCGAAATTCGTTTCGGATCAAAGCCGAGCAAACAGGCGCCGACCCAATCAACTGCGGCCGCATTTGCTCCGCCAAAGATCAAACCAAGCGGAAGCGGCATTGGGCGCAGCGGCCCGTCTCCTTGGCCTGCCACGACTGCATCCACCACGTGAACCAACCGCCGTTGGGGAACATCGGCAAGGCTTGCATTTTCACGCCCGTAGAGAAGGACTCGGTTGAGATCCAGAGCGGTTCGCCAGATGGTGTCGTTTCCGGACCACGATCCCTCCACGCCTAACCGGTCTCCGCCAAGCGCCGAAATTCGGGTGAGGTTTGTCGCGACTTCGCTCCAGACCCTGGCAGCGGTGAACGATGACGCCATGTTCTGACGGTCGAGAGTGTACTCCAGGGCGCGTTTGACGCGGCTCCCGCCCGGATAGCAATCGCCGCCGCTCTCGGAGCCGCCAACACGATGATGCGGCAGGTATTCCTTATTACCGTTGATCCCGATCAGGTTCTTTAGCGCGCAGGTCATGCCGGCCTTTTTGTGGGTCTTGAGTTTCGGCAGATTGATGATGACGTCGGCTTCGATCACTTCCCTGGCGACAAGATATTGGTGGCGGCTGGATGAATGGGTATTCGCAAGCAGCCGCGGATCGTAGCAGGTAACCCGAAATGACGGCTCCTTATCGGTGACCGCTTCCAGGAGGCTATCCGCGCCCAGATCGAACAGCACGAAACGGTTTTCCGCAACAAGGTTTTCGGCCGCTACCCTTACACCACCCACAAACTCGCAAGTAGTCCTGCGAAAATCTTCAATTCCCAGAAACCTCGGTTCCTTGTGCGCCAGATCACTCGCCCATTGACCCAGACCGGTCAGTGTTAGAAGTTCGTCAAATCGACACTCTTGAATCGGGGCATCTCCTACGAGGACCTGTGCCGCCTCAGACTGGAGCGCCGCTTCAACAGTAGCCCTGACCAGGCGTTCGTGAGTGATCAAGGGTTCGATTCCCCAGGGCCCTTGATTCTCGTGTGTCACAAAGTTCGGCTTGATCAACACACGCGAGCCCTCAGGAATAATGTTTCCGAACGGACCGCCTTTCTGGTCCGACCAACCAAGGTTGCGGGCGATTCGAGCGATTGATTCGGCCACTGGGTGGTCACGGTATCCCGGCTCTGGCGACCTGGCGACAGCGACCCGCGAGTCTTTCAAAGTATCTGCAAGCAAACTGCTCATGCGACGTTGTCCTTGACGATCCGGACTTCGGATACAACCGGCCGCCACTTGTTAGCGGCGGTTCGTGGAATCTGACTAACCAGTTGTAAGCTGACCTTAAGACCGGGGAGATTGGCCCGCACAATATCGAGAATTTTCGCGCCAGCCTCATCGGTGAATCGCGTTGTCGGAGCGATCCTGATTTCAATGGAATAGTCGGAGCGCTGGATGAACATGTACTCACGCACAGGATAGTCTTTTATCAGGTGCGGGATCTGCAGACCGGTTATCCATCGTCCATCCGGTAGACTGATACGATCGACATCACGACCGATGACCTCATCTAACACAAAGGCTGGATGACCCGGTTTGCTTCCGACCGGAAAACGACCGACGTCGCCTATGCGGTAGCGAAGCATGGGCATGCCGTCCGCATGGAGTTTGGTGACCAGGACATCCGATTCCTGATCGTCGGCTTCTGGCTCGACGAGGATATTCGCCCAGTCCACTTCGTATTCATGGCTGCAATTTGGTTTTATCTGGAAGGCGATATATCCAGCATCGCGGCTTCCGTAACGTTCGTGAACGGGACGGCCGAACGCCGTTTCTATCATTTCGCGATGCGCCGGCAACAGCTTCTCGGCGCCGGTAACAAAGCAACCCGACGGATAGTTTGGCCGCAGTCGGCGTTCGAGAATATGTTCCGCGAGATGACCCAATGCGCTTGCATAGGCGATGATAGTGGTTGGCCGCCAGCTCTCGAATTGACTGTGATATTGGTCAAGCGTATCTCGTGACAGCCGCAGGCAATCGAAATACCGGGAGTTCGTTTGCAGAGCGTAAAGGCGCTCTCGTAGGCTGGTTGGAGCGTGTGGATCGAGATTATGGCCCCAAAGCAGTCCCGTGCGCGCGCCGCTCGGCACTCCCATTCGGCGCATGAAGTATTCGCCAGCGCTCTCTTTCCATCCTCTCTCTTCCGGGCCCAGCCAAAGTTCGGTTGGACTGCCGGTTGAGCCGCCGGTAGCGTCCTTCTGGAGCTGGCCCATCGACATTCTGTTGGAAATCAGGGCGCGGCCCGCGGTGCGAATATCCTCTCGCTCCAGCACCGGAATGAGCGCGAATTCATCGAACCCGAATTCCGATCTTGTATCAAAACCTATCCGGTCGAACAGCTCGCGATAATAGTCAGTCTCGGCGTAAGCTCGACGCACAACGAATCGTAACCTTTGGAGCAGGTACTGCGACTTCTCGGCGCGGTTCCACGACTCAGCCTGACGACGGAACTTCAGTCCATCGTAATAGGCGTGAATTACCGCCCGGCTGGAGGGCCGCACGGCTCGCTTCAATCGAGCCGCCGGCAACAATACGTTGCGTGACAACAATTCGTGAGCTCTTGCCGATAGATACTTCATGATTAGCACGCAGGTGGTGTGTCAGGCGTAGATTCCTTTTTCACTCCAATGAAGATTAACGCGGGACTGAAAAACCGGCTTTCGGCGCCCGCTCTCCCAAACAACAGTCGAAAAGTTATATTCAAGACTACCTGGATTTTCATGCATACACTCAACAGCGCCCGGAGCAGACTGTTGTCGCCCACGTTGAACAGCCCGAAATTGAAAGTGCCATAGTAGTCACAAAACTGCGGATCGAATTGGCTTTCATCAAAGAGGCTCCTGAATACCGGCTTTCGCATGATATCCAGGTTATGTATCGCTATGACGTCTTTGTTGAAGGCGTGCGCCAGCAAATAATTGAATCCGATGAGGTTTGGAATACTAATGATGAGCGTGCCGCCGGGGGCAAGAAGATCGGCATGCTTCTGGACAACGGCTTTAGCGTCGGTGAAATGCTCGATAAAACCTCTGGAAACAACAATGTCGAACCGGCCTTTATACCGCTGATGAAATTCATCCGAAAAAAAGTCTCCGTGAATCACGTTCTCGGTGTTGATATCGTGCTCGGCGAATATTTGCCGGTTGAGATCCACGCCACTTTCTGAATACTCGACGCCATACGGTACGAACTTGAATGTTTCACTCAACCGCACGAGGAAATCACCCGGCGCGCTGCCCACCTCCAGTGCTTTTGCACCCTCTTTCCTCGGCATGTACTTTTCATAGATTACATTCCAAAGGATGTACTCCTCATAGCTTCCCATATGCTCGAGGAAGCGGGGTCCTAAAAGCTTCTTGACTGAGTTCTTGACCGCCCGAATGCCACGAGCCGGAGCAGCGGAATCTTGTTTTCTTCGCCAGAACTCTGTTTCATCGGTGTGCGTGGCATCCCAATGCTGTTTTTGGGTCAGTTCGCCCAGTGCTATCGCAATACTTGCGCTGCGTGTCAGGATAGGGGACACAGCTGCGGCCGGAGCATGGGAATAAACGGCGGGCGCTGTCGCCTGCCATTCCGGGTATCCCAGACTCATCAGCCCCGCTCCGCCCGCTGGAACGGCTGCCGGGCGCCACGGAAAACGTGGGAGACGAGCAAGGCGACCCTTGATGAACTCACGCTCATTCGGCGTTAAAACGTCGAGCAGGGCAAGGCCGGAAGCATATATCAAACAGAAGACGATTCCACATGCGACCAGCAGAGTTAAAGGTGAAGCATCGGGCCAGTACAATCTTACTGCCAGGGCTCCGCCCCCAGCCGCAAGCGTCGCGGCAATAACCTTGCCCACGTCTTTTAGTAGTCCGGCATCTTGACGAGTGACACCGAGAATGCGCCCAACTTTCGCGGCAATCAGGGTGCGTTCAATTAAGCTGAAGCCAACGACAATCGTGATTGGTCCAAGCAATCCAAAGTTCCTGCTTGCAAACCACAAAGCGGTCGCCAGCCCGGCGATAATAAATGTCCGCACCCTTATGATGAAGTATCGGTGTTCTGCGTAAGCGCGCATGACCGGATCGCATGCGCTTGCAACAAGACCAAGCGGGATCATCGTCAGGTTAATTACGAATATCGGCCAGCTTGATTCGTATCGCGTAGTAAATAAGAACGTGATGAACTGATGGGCCATGACCAGCAGGAACAAGTAGATTGGAAAGTAGATAGCAGCCAGCTTGCGTATCATTCTCGCGATAAGCTCGATGATCTCGCGATCTCTCCCATCTTTCTGTAAGTAGCTGACGTGTGGAATGGTGACTGATCCCGCGGATTCACTCAGGATCGCGATTAGCGGCAAATTGAAGCAACCGATCGAATAGATAGCAAAGTCGGCGGCGCTGAATTGATGCGATACAAAATAATTGTGCAGATCCGTTTGGACCTGAAAGAGCACCGCGCCGAAACCTATCGGCAGCGCGTACGCGAACTGCGTGCGTATCATCCGCCAGTCAATCGTCTGCCAAAAGCCATCGAAGCGAGACCGTAGATAAAGCAGCAGCACGGCCGTTTGAAGAATGCCGAATACTATCGCTGCGTTTATGAGCGAACTCACCGACGCAACCCAGATCGTGGCGCCGATCATAAGCACAGTCTTTGCGATCTGAGAGAAGATGATGAACAACGTCGCCAGCCTCGTTTCCTCGTTTGCAATAGCCGCAAGTTCGAGGAAAGATGAAACCACCCAAAACAGAATGACCAGGCCTATCCTGGGTGCATAGACCGACAACTCCGGACTGTTGAAGATGGATGTCAACAGCGAGGGGCGCAAAAAAAGAGCAATACAGGCCCAGCTCCCCATTATCAAATAGAACAGCAGCACGTTGAACACGACATGATTGCGGCGCTCACGCTCCCTCGGCAGGAAGTAGAAAGCGCTCATTCCAAATCCCAGAGGCAGAATGTAGAGCGCGGTTCCAACAATAAGAAAAACCTGTTTGTATAACCCAAACTCGTGCTGGCTGAGTCGCCGCACAAGCAAGAGAGGAAGCATGAAACTAAGTGCGAATGCAAAGCACTTGGCAGAGAACAACCAGAGCGCTCGCACCGTGAACGTTGTACCCTTTTCAGAAGGCGGCTGTTCGTTGCTCAGCTTGGAGCGGAGGTTGTACAGGCGCATGAGCCCGGTTGGAACGTAACGCAGCCACAAAAGCATCAGCCGTAGCTTCCAGCTCCGATTTATGGCGTTCGCCTGGCGAATGTAACTCGCGGCTGCTTCAAAATCGCGCGCTGATAACTTCTGCTTGCCGACTTCCAGCTTAATGGCAGCCTTGAGTCGTTCCTCGAGCAGATGGAGCGCTCTTAGGTCTTGCTCTCCCAGTCCCGGGTCAAGACTCGTCTTTCGTAGCACCAACAACGCGTGTTCGTGCAGATTCACCCGATCGGCGCTCAGGTTCCCCGCGTGAATTCTCTTGGAAAGCAAAACTTTTCGCTGATAGGCCATGCGTTTTCCTGCGATTCCCAAACGAAGCCACAGATCGTAGTCTTCGGAACAACGAAGATCTTCATCAAACAGATCAACATCCAAAACCGCGCTCTTACGAACCAGCGTCCCGGATAGCAGCACTGTACACTTAGCCGTTAGCAGGGCCTGGAGAGTGGGCTGGCCCCTGGAGGGCGTCGCCTGCATAAAAGTCCGACCCGCAAGCAGCGAGTCGCCGACGAGCAGGCCGTCTGTGTAAACCAGATCTACTGCCGGGTTCTTCTCCAGGAAGCCAACCTGTTCGCTTAGATATTGCTGTTCCCAGTAATCATCAGCATCGAGGAAGGCCAAGAGTTGACCACGCGCACAGCGTATTGCGGCGTTTCGCGCGGCTGAACAACCACGATTCGGTTGCTTGATGTAGCGAATCCGACTACCGAATGCTTCAAGCGCGCGCTCAAGCTCAACCGTATCAGGCGAGCCATCATTTACGACGATTATCTCGAAGTCTGTGTACGTCTGGGCTAGCACCGAATCAACGGCGGCGGCGATGAAATTCGCGGCGCGATAGGCTGGTATTATCACGCTCACCATTGGAGCGTCTTGCATCTCATCAAACCTGTCGTCTCGCCAGGTCGATTCCACGGAAGAGTTTTCGTCAACAGCTTCGGCGCTTCGCGTCATTAACTCGTTCCCTGCGGTCGCACTTATCGCATCAAGCCAAACCAATGTTGATTCCGAAGGCGATGCGATCGCGCATGCTATGACCCCAATAACAGGCGCGACGCATCGACATCGTTTTCTACTGTTGAGCTGAACTCATCGCTGCGTTGAGCTCGGTGATATCGCAACCTATGTTCTTGCCGTCGGTCGCCGCATTCTTGTAGGGACTCGACGGCTTCAGGCTGAAGTTACCGGCGGCTCGATCGGCAAACACCGCATCTAGAGCCGGAGGGAAGAAATTCTCGGAAGGATAAATCGAGTTTTTTCCTCCGGCGATCACGTTCTTGCGAAACACCCGGGCCGGAAAATACCGATCCAGCGAAGCGTTTCCTACGCTCGCGCCGTCGCCGATGACTCCATATTCGTTATGCGCGGCTATGTTGTTGGTGAAGACGAATCCGGCATTCGCTGTCCCGTACGCGGTGATGATGTTTCCGCTATGAAGAATGGTGTTGTGATCGACGGTGACGTCCATGGTCTCCGTTATCTGAAGGAACCTTCCATTCTTTCCCCACCGGGTTCCACCGACATCGTCAAACAGATTGTTTCTTATCAGTACTCGCTTGACCTGTTCGCTCTGGTTGTTATCGTCTCGTCCGAGGAGGTTAACGCCAGCGGCGGAGTGGCGGACGATGTTGTTGGTGAAGGAGATATCTTCGACGACTGACCACGGAGCCGTTCCTTCCTGGTTCCGAACGGTGAACAGTATGCCGAAGCCGCTCTGCGCCTCCACCCAGTTGTGCTCGAACAAGTTCCCGTCGATCATTACCCGCCGTGCGTTCTTCAACTCGAAAAGGTTCTTCACCGACCAGCGTTTTCCTGCGAAAGACGGATCCCTGTGCATCCAGTTGAGAGGCTTCGAGCAATGGTTCAAGCGAAACTCGATGTCCGAGGGAACCAGGTTGCGGATCTTTGGGTCCGCGCCCCCGAACATCACATTCTCGCCGGCTGCTTCCAGATAGTTGTTGACAATCTTGAACGGTCCGGGTCCGTTCCATCCGCAGATTGCCTGTGAATCCGCTCCAGCTTCGTGTACGTCGGCGATGAATGAATCGATGATGGCGGCGGTTCCGCTATTGAGCGCAACTGCGCGCCGCAGGTTTATGTTTGCGTCGCCGTGGATGTAGCAGCGATCGATGATCAGATTGTGAGGAACGTCCTCGGGCGAATCCTGGGAGGCTCCTCCATCGCCCAGCAGAATGAGACCGTGATTCTGGGCCCAACCTGATTTGGTTGTGAACTCGACGCCTACAAATCGATAGTGATGAGCGCCCGGCGCGGTGCTGACTACCGCATCGGCGTTGGGGCTAACGAGTTTGGGTAAGAGGGGCGCATATGACGGGCCTATGCGTGTACCTGCCGGAGGCAGCTTGTCATCGCTCGCAGATGAGCGAATCACAACCCATCCGGCGCCTTCTTTCTTTGGCAGCTTGAAGTTGCCCTCAAACCTGCCGCCGGCCTCGAGCGCAATCACATCGCCCGGTCTCGCCGAGTCCAATGCGCCCTGGAACGCGCGCGCAGCTCGGTTTGCTTCACCGCCTCCGACAGGTATTGTTCGCCCCGCCGTCGCCGGATAAGTTGTATCGAGAAGCACCGCGGGCGGCGCCGGATCCCGACCCGAGCTCGACGCAGTGGTGTTTCGGTCCTGAACGCTTGCCTGTGGATTCCTTCCGCTGGCACACGACACGAATGAAAGAGACAAAATCGTCGCTGTTACGTTTCGGCAGATCCTTATCATCTTCATTGCGCGGCCCCTCCTTGAGCCACGTGACCCTGCCCCTCGGCGCGGAACATCCCCTCGAGGTCGATAATCAGCCGCTCATTTTTGATCTTGTCGGAGAGTGCGCTGAATTTGCGCTCCTTTTTTCCAACGATGATGACCTCAGAGGCATCGATGACTTCGCTCAGGTCTGAACGCAGAAGGCAGGAAATATGCGGAATCTCGTTTTCGATGTATCGTTTGTTTGCGCCAAAAAGCCGGGCCATCGAGACATCGTCGTCGAAGATCGTCAGCTTTAGACCCTTACCGATCAGTGTCTCGATCAGAGTTACCATTGGGCTCTCTCGCAAATCATCGGTACCCGATTTGAAGCTCAACCCCAGAACCCCAACTGTCTTGCGTCCCGTTCGAAGCACCGCATCGACTGCGCGCTCGAGCTGCAGGCGGTTGCTCACCAGAATCGAGTTGAGCATGGGAACATCGACATCGAGCTGTTTTGCCCTGTAGGTGATCGCCCGCAAATCCTTTGGCAAACAGGAGCCCCCGAACGCGAATCCGGGCTTGAGGTAGGCCGAAGACAAGTTGAGTTTAGTATCGCTGCAGAATGCCTCCATCACCTTGTGACTGTCGACACCCAGCGAGTTGCAAACATTGCCGATCTCGTTTGCGAATGTAATTTTCAGTGCGTGGAAACAGTTGGAGGCATACTTAACCATCTCAGCCTCTCTGATTCCCATCGATAGGACTGGCGCTTCGATGTGGGCGTAGAGCCTCCGCACCCGATTTACCGTCTCGTCATCATTAGCGCCGATAAGCGTAAAGGGTGGATTGTAAAAATCCTCCACCGAGGTGCCTTCGCGGAGGAATTCGGGGTTGACGGCAATGCCAAAGTCGCTGCCCGCGCGCTTGCCAGAATAGGATTCAAGCGCCGGAATAACCGTCTCATCGATCGTCCCGGGAAGCATGGTGCTGCGCATCACAACGGTGTGATAGCGGCCCTTCGCCGCAAGCGCCTCGCCGATCTGTTGGCAGGCCCCCTTGATGTAACTGAGATCGAGGCTGCCGTTGTGGTTGCCGGGAGTACCAACACACACCAGCGAGACATCCGATTGCCGTACCGCTTTCGCGGCGTCTTTGGTCGCGAGCAGTGTTTTTTCGTTTACCGCATCGCTTATCAGGCCTTCAATCTTTGCCTCGACGATCGGGCTCCGGCCCTTGTTGATGATTCCCACCTTGATCGGGTTGATATCAACGCCTATGACTTCGTGGCCCTCTTTGGCCAGGCACGCGGCGGATACGCACCCAACATAACCCAATCCAAAAATGCTCACTCTCATAATTCACCAATCTCCCGCTTTAACTTCATCTCACGCCGCGCGTCTCCGCGCCTTGTTTCCCAATACGTTTTCGCAGACTTCCATGAATCGCACCGCGGCAGACTCCCATCCGAACCGCTCACAAACCGACTTGCGCGCCTGTTGGCCCAGAGTTTTGGCCAAATGCGCATCAGTCAGTACGCCAATAACGGACGCGGCGAAGTCCTCGGGCGTATCGGCCAGCAGAAGTTCCTCGCCGTCACGAACCGGCAACCCCTCCGCTCCGATGCTGGTCGAGATGACCGGCTTTTCCATTGCCATCGCTTCAAAGATCTTCAACCGTGTGCCTCCGCCGATTCGGATCGGAACAATAGATGCCGCTGCCTGATTAATGTGAGTGCGAACGTCCTCAACTCTTCCTGTAATGATTATTCGACTGTTGGACGCGGCCAGAGCAGCGAGCCGTTTAGAAGGATTGCGCCCGACAATCCTGAGAGTCACATCCGGAACCGCGAGTTCAATACGCGGCAGAATCTCTCGTGTGAAGTACAGGATTGCGTCTTCGTTTGGCATCCAATCCATCGAACCGGTGAACACCAGCTCCGAAGCGCGCGTTGCGCTTGAACGTGGCCGGAAGAAATCGGTGTCGACCCCGGTGGGAACCTCGTAGACGTCGGACAGTCCTAACTCCTGCAGCATCAGATTCCGGTCAACCTTCGATACCGCCACAACGGCATCGAACTCAGCACAAGCCGCCTTCTCGTATTTCAGCATCCGCCGCCATTGGCTGCGAAAAAACTCGCGTTTAAAGCTATGTTGAGTCTCGTAATGCCTGCGCCAAATCGTCGATTCGACGTTGTGTTGAAAGAGCACCGAAGGCCGGCTCAACGCCGGCGGCAGGTTGATGCTCGAAGCAAGGAAATCACAAATGACGATTTCGAAATCACCAAGCCGCAATTCCCGCTCAATGGTTCGTCGCATCGCGCTCGAGCGATATTTTTGGATCGCATAGGGCAGTGACGACACAAGATTGAGAACCAGATCGCGATAAAAGTGCAGGCCCGTCTTTGGCCGTTCACGGCGCGGCACCGTTACAAGCCTGTGGCAATACTCGGACCATCTCTCTGAGGTCTCGTGATTGTCGGCTCCCGCGAAAGAAACGTAGGTGACCTCATGTTCGCGTTTTATCCGCTTGAGCATCTGATAGGTTCGGATCTTCCCTCCCTTATCGAGCGGGTGAAGCGGTTCTGTGTTTAACCAAAGGATTCGCATCTGGGTATCGTCCAGTTTCGGCGCCCCCGATCAATGTTTCCTCGCGTGTTTGCGGGTCACCAATCGACAGCAAACAATCGACGTGAAGAACTCTCGGCTCAGAGGTGATGAAAGTATTCTCGCTCGCTTGATCGGGACCGCTTCGAACTCCGCAAACTCGAACTCGCTTTCACTTACGAGCTTCTTGAAGCGGCGAATCGTCATCTGATTGAGTCCTCCTTCAATCTCAGAGAAACGTTTCGCTCCGTCTGTCTTGAAATCCGATCGCCATCGGATCAAGCAATGCTCGGTGAATATGAGGTGTGCCCACGGGAAGACCGAAAAAAGATGCCCGCCGAGTGGGTGATACCAGGGCGGCCCAAACTCGATGATTGCTGTTCCGTCTTCCTTCAAGAGGCTTCGCATCGTTCGCAGCTCCTGCGCGGGATCTTCAAAATGTTCAAAGGAATCCAGGGACAAGATTATGTCGGCTTTCTCCGTGGTTTCCCGCGTAAACACGCAGCGATCGGAAACATTTTTGAGTTCGGCGCGTCTTCGCGCTTCGGCGATGAGGCTGTCTCTGATCTCGACACCGACGACCTTTCGCGCGCCGCGCTGCGCCAGCTCGACCGCTTCAACGCCGGCTCCGCACCCAAAATCGATCACAAATTTTCCGGCAATCTCGGACCAGATCCTCGACCCAAGCAGGACCTCAAGCTTGCTTCGGCTCTGATACGCGCTGCCATCGCAGTACCCGGTCTCGCCATCGGCGCTTATCGATCTAAGCAACCTGTATCCGAGTGTTCCACCGATCAGTCCCATAACCAACTCTCGCTACATCATTAAACTGGTTCTCGCTGTGGCCCTTTTCCTTGTCAAAGAACCGGCGTTGCCAGATCTCAAAATTAATGAGCGACCACAACCGCTCCGAATGGTTTTCGCCAGCCGCGTGTCGTGCAGCAAGTTCGCTCACGTACTGGTGATTGAAGATGTTACGGTCACGTGCACGGCTTCCGGTCACATACTCATCGACCAGAGTGCTGAACTGACCCCGCAGCCAAGCACCGATCGGAACCGGAAAGCCCATCTTCCTCCTCGTGAGGATTTCTTCAGGCAAGACACCGGCCATCGCCTTTCGCAATATGTATTTCGTCGTTAGTCCCCGGAGCTTCATCCGCGACGGCAGCCCTGCGGCAAACTCAACGAGCTTGTGGTCCAGAAACGGCACGCGGCTTTCAATCGATGCCGCCATGCTCATCTGATCCTGCTTCATCAACAACTCCTGGAGATATGTCTGCATATCGCCGGCCAACAAACGATCCAACAGCGTCCCGGCGTCGGACGCGTTGATGTTTTCCAAAATCCTGCTGTAGGGGTCTCGCTGGTTCATCAGCTCGCGCGTTCCGGGTGTAAACAGGTCTTGTTGCATCGAGCGGGAAAAAACCGAGAAGTTATCAAAGTAGATATCTTGAATCTCAGGTTTGACATACAGGAAAGTTCGGGCGAGCTTTTGCTTCAATCGGGAGGTGTTTGTCAGCTTTTCAATCGCCCTTTCAATTGCTCTCCGGGCGCTGCCGGGCACGCTCGAGGTGTAAGCCCTGCCAAGCGCCAGGTTGTAGACGGTCTTTCGATACTTGTCATAGCCGGCAAGCAATTCGTCGCTCCCTTCGCCGGTGAGCACAACCTTGACATGCTGGGATGCGAGCTTCGACACGAAGTAAAGAGGAATACTGGAAGGATGAGCGATGGGTTCGTCCTCGTGATAGACGAGGCCAGGAAGCGAGTCAAAAAACTGATTCGGCGTTACGGTGATCTCGTAGTGCTCGGTTCCGAACGCTCGCGATACTGCTCGAGCATATGCGAGCTCGTTGGCCTCCTTCTCTTCAAATGCAACTGAAAAAGTTTTGATTGGCGCTTCCACCAGCCGGCTCATTACCGCTGCTATTGCGCTCGAATCGATCCCGCCCGATAGGAACATCCCTAGCGGCACATCGGCCATCATCCGCAGACTGATCGATTCCCGAAACAGCTCATTGAAGCGATCGACGTATTCGTCATTGCTGAGAACAGGATCTGGCTCGGCGAAGCTGGCCTTCCAGTACTCGGCGATCTCAATCTGACCGTCCTGCCACGTTAATGTGTGACCGGGCGGCAGCCGCTTAATACCGCGGAACAAGGTGTCTGCCCCCGTGGTTGATCGATTGGCTGCGTAATCTGCCAGGGAATCGTGGTTCAGCTCCGGTTTGATGGCGCCGGATTCGAGGATAGCTTTGATCTCTGAAGCAAAATAGATAGTGCCGTCCCCGGTCAACGCATAGTAGAGAGGCTTGATTCCTAACCGATCACGGCAAAGCAGCAGCCGCCGTCGCTCGGAATCCCAGATGGCGAACGCGAACATGCCGCGCAGATATTCGGCAGCGCCGGCGCCGTACTCTTCATAAAGATGAACGATCGTTTCGGTGTCGCTGGCGGTTCGATAAACGTGGCCGCTGCGCTTGAGCATCGGCCGAAGATCCTTATGGTTGTAGATTTCGCCGTTGTAACTTATCCAGATCGTGCGGTTCTCGTTCGGCATCGGCTGATGCCCGCCGTTCAGATCGACAATTGATAGACGACGATGACCCAGGCCTGCTTGTGAATCTACATACAGACCGGCGTCGTCGGGACCGCGATGGGTCAGTGAATCGCGCATACGAGCCAGCTGATTAGCGTCTGGCCTCCTGCCCGCATTTCTTGGAATGGCAACGCCGCATACACCGCACATCAGTTGATTGCCTCACTGGTGGTCTTGCTGAGCGCCAGTCCGGAGCACTGGCCGAACATTGGGTCAGGTTGTGAGAATTCGAACGTTGTACCGTTTGCCGCCCAGATCCGCGATTGTTCGCCTGCTTCTAAACCGCTGGGCTCGCCGCCGTTGACCGCGATTCTGATGAGCCCGTCAATCTGCCGGAGTGAGCAGTGCCTCACGGGCGACTCAGCCTGGAAACCGTAGCCATCGCCTGTTTCGAATCGGCGGCCTCCGATTAAGAAGCCGCGGTCGAATGCAAAATTATGGAATCGCGACCACGCAATCAGGCCTTGCGCCGTTAGCGGCTCACAGTCGACGGGCCGGGAAGCGTCGCTGAACAGCAGTACGTCGTGCGTCAAGTTCGCGGTAACTTGAAAGGCGTTCGCTGCCGCGTAAACCGTCGAACGTGGTTCGACCGTAACAGGTTGACCCGCGCGCGAGGGAAGAAGAAAGGTTATGAACTCCTGGGAACCTGTGCCGGTGGATTCAAAGACCACAATCTGTGCCGGCTCGCGCCGCCCGTACACTCGCGAAACCCATCCCTTGTCGATTCGAGCGCGAAGCATTGATCCTCCGAAGCAGACAATAGTTAGCCTGAGTCCTCCGGGTTCGCGGACCGTCGCCTGATTTCCGCTTGCAAATGCCGAGCACCCCGGTGCCAGGTGATATCTGATGGCGTATTTATGCCGGCTCGACGCAGCAAACGTATCGCGCACGATTACATAGGAACCCAAAGGCTCATTCCGCGTGTTCGTCTTGGGGTGTATGACCGCGCGCGTGTGCCGGACCGGATCGGCGAGTCGCTCGTAGCCATTGTGGGAACCTTCGACATAATCGAAACCGTCATCGATGATGAAATCGTCCAGGCTCGATTGAGCTACGCACTTCCACGAAAAAGGTCCATCGGCAACCGATTGGGACTGGCCGTCAACCGTTGCAGTGTTATGCGCCTCAGTCGAGCGAAACCAATCTCGCAACGCGCGATCAGCCGTGTAGGTATACGTTCCGGGATCGACGATCCATGTCTTGCCCAGCGCGGCGAATTCGATTGAGAGAGCGTCTGCATGCGAATGCGCATAAGCGAGCGAACCGTGTGGCCCGCAATCCATTAGCGTATAAGCTGAGTCCTTCGACCATTCGTCACGCAACACAGCCTGGCCACTGCTTCGGAAGACTATCGACCGCTCGATCGGTGTGACCTCTTGTCTGGCGCGCGCGTCCACAACCGGACCCAGCAGCCATAATGTTTCAACCGCGTTCTCACCTGCTGCGCGCTTCCAATCGTCGCGGCCACACAAGGCTGCTGCCGTTGCAACTGTGTCGCGGAAATCATCCGGATTGCGCACACCCAAAACAGTCAACCGGCCGCCGTCATCATCACCCACTAACGGCGAGGAACCGTCCGGCCGCATGATGCAAACGAGGTGAGTGATTATTCTCTCCAGGTTCTGGTGTACTTTCTCGGGAAGCGCGATTCCACCCGCGCGAGCAAGGATGATCAAATGGTTGTAGAAATCCGCGGTGTAGCGATGATAGTAAGTTGCGTGCTCGAAGTAGACACCATCGTCGCGGATCTGATGCGCCAATTCGTCGAGCATTATTTCGAGGCCCCGGTCCCGCCAGTCATCTGCACAACGAAACTCTGGCAACACGGAACCCAAATAGAAAAGTCCCAGCGCTTCGCCGGTAAGGTGAGTGTTCGGGCTGAAATAGCTCGAGAGGTACGACTGGATGTGAAGACCATGCGCCAGAAGATGCTTAAGCAGCCGAAGCACGAATCCTGATGTAAGGCGCGGCGATTCTGCAAACAGATGCAGAGCCCACAGCCATGAAATCGATCGAAACGCGAGCTCGAGACTGCTCACCCAGTTGATCCCCAATTTCGGCGGGTTCGCATCCATCCATGAAGTAGCCTGAGCCACGAACGCTTCCGCGTACTTCTCGTCCAGAGTCAGCCAGTAGGCCTGACCGAGTGTTACGAAATGCTGGTGCCGGTTTAGTTCCCAGGTAATTTTTTTGTCGCCGGTTATTGCGGGATTGAGATAATCAATGACGCTCCAATGATCGAATGGAGCCCGTTTTCCTGAAACTGGCTCCAGGAGCCAATCCGGCGGGTTGCCGAAGCTCAGGTTCTCAAACCCCAGCAGGTCGAACCGGCCCTGAATCGCCCGGTCCGCGCGGTCGATGATGGCTTCCATCTGACCGCTGAATTCAGACCGCATGCTTTCAACAATCTGCGCCCGGCAACTCAGCGACGGAAAGAAAGCGCTATTCTTCGAAGTGACTTGCGGTCGGATCGAGCCGCGAATGCGATCCAGAACAAGATCGGCAGCTTCCCGGGCAGAAGTACAGCGGAGGGTCGGCTTGATGTGGCGAAGGAAGACCCGCTCACCTGGTTCCCCTGTGGATAACCCGAACAGGCGCTCGGATAACTTTGCGAGGGCCTGACGGCCGCGGACGGTAAGCTCGCGGCTGCTCCTGCCGCGAAGCCGATTCAGTTTTCTTATACCTGCACCCATCTCTTCGAAGATCTCCGCCGAGTTACTTCCATCCATTGGACTCGCGCAATGGTTCCCACACCACGTGGGCCTCGCCGCGCATAAACTTCACAAAGGCGGCAATGATTGCGACATTGGCGACTACGAAATAGAAGGGAAGCCCGAGAAGCCCCAACCTGCCCCGAAACCGCTCGATTACGCCGCCGGCCAGCGCCGACACATAAAAGGCCAGCTGCAACGCGAAGGTTGCGCGATAGAACAGAGATTCGTCTATTAGGAACAGGTTCGACAGGAAAGCGGTCAGCAACAATACCGGAACCGCATAACGGAGTACCTTGTGCGAGATCATCTGAAACGCGAACATCCCGTGTTTGCGAAGGGAAAGCACCTCGCGGTACCGACTCATCGCGCTCATAGTCTGTTCGATGATCCGCACTCGCATGCTGAACTCATCTCGAGTGCGCTGGTTGGTGACTTCGGCGCAGATCGCCTCCGGCTCGTAGACCGTCCTCAATCCCTTTAAGTAAATCTCGCTGGCGATCACGAAATCGCTGCTCATATCGTGAGCGAGCGCCGTGTAGCTACATCGTCTAACGGCGTACAGACACCCGCTTACCCCGATAAGCGACCCCAATCGGCTCTCGCACAACTTGATGAACTTCTCATAGCTCCAATATGACCGGCATCCGCGCCCGGTGCTGGTCTGCGAGCGATCGACGTAAATGAGCTGGCCGCCGACACACCCTACTTCAGGGTCAGCGAACCTTCGGACTATCTTGCGTATGACATTGGTCTCGAACATGGTGGTCGCATCCGCGAAGATCAAAATATCGCCTGATGAAACCTCGACCGAACGATTCTGCGCCAGAGTTTTGCCGCAGCGCTCGTTTTGTCGATGAAGCACAACTCCTCTTGGTGAGTAGGCGCGAACGATTTCATCGGTACGGTCGGTTGAGCAATCGCTCGCAACGATGATTTCCAGCTTTTCTGTCGGGTAGTCGAGTGCCAGAGTGTTTTCGATCTTGGCAGCGATATCCGCTTGTTCGTTGTGCGCAGCGATAATCACCGACACTGTGGGCGTGATGTCGGCCGCGCGAACAGGGCGGTTCCGCAAAATGCTCGCCACAAAGACAACAATTGGATAACCAAGGCAGGCGTACGCCAACAATGAGAGCGCCGTTATGAAAATTATTTCAGCCTGTATCAAACCTTTGTTTCAACCTCGATACGATTAAGAAAAAAGCGATTTGCACTGGTCCACTCACCCCTTGTTCAACGCCGACACTTGAGCGCGTCGAATTTGATTCTTCTTGAACAGCACGCCTCGCTCAGTAGTGCTCGTCGCCAATACGGACTGGACCGCCGAGGACGCGCTCTCGGAGGCGTTTATCTGGCGCAACGCAATTGCGTAGGCTACGGGATAGTAGAGAAACCACTGGTACTGAATAGATCCGAAAGAGCTGCAGACGATATAGGCAAATAGCGTTGTCTGCATCGCGATACACAAGTAGCGAAGCTCACGATTTGGATCTCGAGTTCCAACCCTCGCTGAATGTCCTTTGGGAGTCGCGTTTGCCCGCTCGATCCGTATCAGGGAGCGCAGCGGCGCAAAGATAAACACCAGGTACGCCAACAGCCCGCCAAACCCAAGCTCGGCTGCTGTCTCAAGATAGGAATTGTGCGCCACCTGCTCGTGGACCGAGTAGATGTGGTAGTTGCCCATGCCGACTCCGACAATCGGGTGATGGACCGCGACACTGGCGGCCCGCTCAAGCAAATCGCGGCGAGCCTCTGTTGAACCGGTTTTATCCTCGGCAACGTTGAAGATCGAGGATATCCGGCCGCCGTAACCTCCGGGCATCGCGATGACGAACACCCCGAAGATCAGCGCAAAAGTCAGGGCAGTAACCGCCCGGTTCTGACTCCCAACCTTCCAAAGAAGAACAACGCCCATCGCCAGCAATCCCAGAAATCCGCCTCGCGAAAATGTGACGATGACTCCACCAATGAGGATCGCCGCGCACGCGGCATAGAACGCCCGCTTGACACCCTCACTCAGCAAAGTCAGGGCAACGGCAAGAGGCAACAGCATGTTAAGAGTTGTCGCAAGATCGTTAGGATTCCCGAAAAAGCCCCCAACCGCGCCGGTGATGCGCAGCCCAACTACCCCGACATCCTTCTTCTCGACGATCGTGAACTCACCTACCAGATAACTCTTTATCGCCAGTGCGGCGAAGAGCGTCCCGCATATAACGACCAGGGTTAATATTGAGCGGAGCCGCTCGCGCGAATCGATCACATTGATCATGAGGACAAAAATGATCCCCACCTTGAGAAAGAGATCCAGCAGTACATCGATGCTGTCCTGAGGCGAGGCCGACAAAGGCGCAAACATCACCCCAAGCAACGTTATTATCCCGAGCATCTTCAGCTCGAGCGGCATGATGGTCAGCCGTTCGCCTCCGCCGAGCTTCGCCCCAACGTATGCGAGTATTGCCAGGACCGCGACAATTCGCGCCAAAGGAAACGTCCCAAATACCTCGGGGAACAACTCATTTGGTCTTATGTACAGAAGTAGCGTGAACAGGAACAGACCCGCGAAAGCCGCGCGCTGAGAACCGGGCGAGTCTTTCGCGCCGGCAGCCTGTGCGCGACCACGGAACTCCCGGGCGCTGATCAAAGGAGTTGTTATTGTTCCTGCGCCAAGGGCCGGGCCCTGTATCGAAACTGCCGGATTGCCGATTTCATTTGGTTCGTTCATGGATTTCATTCAGGATTGTTCAGCGCTCGTGAATGCGCCCGTCGGCGACGAATGAGGAAGTGTCAGATGTCTCCTGATTTGATCGAACCCGCTTGTGTGCTGAACAAAGCGGGCGAAATTACTTTCAGTGTGAACGCGACGCAGCCTCAATAAGTCACAGCCGGCGGCGTTGAAACCCGGCTCGATTGTGACCGCGCACCGATAGCCCGCGTCGCGCGCTGCTCGCACGACTCGACGATCATGGTCGCCGTTCGGGTAACACAGCAGATCAATCGCGCGGTCCATCTCTGCTTCAACCCGTCCGCGCGATCCGCGCAGTTCATCCTGTAGCCGCTGATCGGCTACTCTGGTCAGGATTGGGTGGGTCAGTGTGTGCGATCCGATTTCGACACCCGCCGCATCCATCTCGCGGGCCTGGGGCCATGAGATTGCGTCGTACTCGTCAGGCGGAAGCTCGGGCAACTCAACCCCGAGTGATCGCGCAACTTGTAAGATGGCGTCCTCTTTCGAAGCGTCTGACAATGTCTTTAGCAATTCGTTAATGCGCCTGGCGACGTCCAGCCGACAGTCACGACCATCAAGCGGAACTTCGATCTCAGTAGTACCGATCCATGCCTTGAGTGATCCGGCGGTCGAGCGAGTCGCAAGAAAGCGCAGTTTGTCTGTCCAGAGCCACGCGGTACGATCGACAAAATCAGTGACAACAAACAGCGTGGCCGGCGCATCGTAGGCGTGAAGAAGAGGAAATGCTATTTGGTAGGCATCGCGATAGCCGTCATCGATTGCTATTGCGGCGAGCCGTTTCGGCAAAC
>Ga0134127_10000670_pt1 | contig 29392 bp, 27 predicted proteins | sample KB31753_FD_96459 | JGI IMG/M metagenome (GOLD analysis project Ga0134127, IMG submission 96459) | Terrestrial soil microbial communities with excess Nitrogen fertilizer from Kellogg Biological Station, Michigan, USA - KB3-175-3 | ecosystem: Environmental > Terrestrial > Soil > Unclassified ...
CGGGAGATGGGGAGTCGCGAGACGCGGGGAGACGGGGACGCGGGGAGACGGGGACGCGGGGAGCCGGGGAGATGGGGAGACGGGGAGATGGGGAGACGCGGGGAGATGGGGAGACGCAGGGATGGGGCGACTACTGACTACTGACTACTGGCTACTGGCTTCACAGGTATCGCTCCTTAATAACTCCGACGTGGTGCGCCAGATGACCCGCGACGATGTAAGCGAGGGCGCGCACTGTGAAAGTATTGCCACTCGCGGCGCCTGTGCGATTCCAGACTTCCTCCGAGCCCGCAGCGTTCTCGGCAGGTAAGGTACGGAAGAAGGCGAGTGTGGCCGCCCGAACCGCACGAAACTCCGCAAGGTGATTTGCCCAGTCGAATTCGTCGGCCCGAGCGCCCGCGACGCCGACGTCCTGGTCGTAGCTCGGTAAAGGGTCCGTAAATCCGCGAGCAAACCAGAGCGCGCGAAACAGAAACACGCGCTCAGCGTCGTTGATGTGATTTAGCAGTTCTCGGAGCGACCATTTGTCCGGAGCATAGCGATGGCGAGACTTTTCTTCCGAGATGTCGCTCAGAAAAGCAGCCGTCTCGTCAAGTTGGCGTTCGAGCACTGAAACGACATCATCTCCTTCGACGCGATTGATGTAGCCGTGATAGTAAGAGGCAGCTTCGTTTTCTTTGGGATGCATGATTCCGAATCGTAAAACAGCAAACAGCAAACAGCAAACAGCGAACAGCAGACGGCAGAAAGCAGAAGGAAGAAGGCAGCGCTCAATCAATCCAACGTTCAGGCTCAAAGACCAACGGCCAAAGACCCAAGACCAAAGGCCAAAGACCAAAAGGCCGAAATTGTCATGGTCTCTCCCATCATGATACTTTGAACGCACCACATTTGAACCATGAAGAGATCCGTTCCGACAACAGCTCCAAACCAAAACCAGCGTCTGAGAGAACTGACCGCCGAGCTCCGCGACGTCGAGGCGCGACTGCATCTCGGCGGCGGCCCTGACAAGATCGACAAGCAACATCAACAGGGAAAACTCACGGCGCGCGAACGCCTCGACTTGTTGCTCGATAAGGACTCTTACGCACAAGAAATCGGATTGCTGGTGGCTTACGATCAGTATGACGGCGGAGCGCCAGCTGCCGGGGTTGTGACCGTTGTTGGTCGCGTTGAAGGTAGGGAAGTAGTTGTTGTCGCCAACGATGCCACCGTGAAAGCAGGTTCGTGGTGGCCGGAAACCATCAAGAAGATTTTGCGCGCACAGGAGATCGCCATGCGTTCTCATGTGCCCATCATCTACCTGGTAGATTCCGCAGGCGTGAATCTTCCGTATCAGGGTGGCGTTTTCCCTGGACAGTATGGGGCGTCGCGGATCTTTTATTACAACTCACTGATGCGGCGCTATCTGAAGATTCCACAGATTTCGGCGGTGATGGGCCCCTGCATCGCCGGCGGCGCCTACCTGCCCGCGTTGTCAGACGTGATCGTAATGGTCGAAGGAACTTCTTTCATGGGTTTGGGCGGAGCGAACCTCGTGAAGGGCGCGACTGGACAGACAATCGACAACGAAACATTGGGTGGCGCTCGAGCACATAACGAGATCTCTGGAGTTGCACACTATCGCGTGAAGAACGACGAGGAATGCATCGCCCGGATCCGTGAATTTGTTGCCGAACTGCCTTTGAGTTCCGCGCAAAGCGCTGTGATCGTTCCGAGTGAAGAAGCCGCTCGGGGGGCCGATGAGTTCTACGACATCATCCCTGAAGATCATAAGCAGCCATATAACGTGAGGCACTTACTCGAGTGCGTCCTCGATCAAGGGCATCTCGATGAGTTTCAAGCAGACTATGCGAAGGAGATGATCACCGGACACGCACGCATTCGAGGCGTTCAGGTGGGAGTGATCGCAAACAATCGCGGAATGATTCGTTCGCCGGGCGGGGGGCCGCCGCGGTTTGGTGGAATCATCTATACGGAATCAGCCGAGAAGGTCGCTTACTTCATTGAGACGTGCAACCGGCGTCGGACTCCGTTGCTATTCATCCAGGATGTTTCCGGATTTATGGTAGGTGCCGAAGCAGAGCACTCTGGAATCATTCGCGCAGGCGCCCGCTTCGTGGAAGCTATGGCCACAGCTCTCGTGCCGAAGATCGTTTTGACAATCAACCACGCGTCGGGCGCGGGCTACTACGCGATGGCCGGTCAGGGTTTCGATCCAGATTTTATTTTCAGTTGGCCGACAGGACGCATGGGCGTCATGGAAGGCGACTCCGCTGTGCAGGCGGTCTTCGGTAGTCAGTTGGAAAAGCTGAAACGAAACGACCTGGGACCGAGCGAACAGTTAACTGCCGAGATGGACGCTGTTCGCGACACTTACGAGACCGAGCTTGATGCAAAGTATGCGGCCGCTCGTGGGTTTGTTGATGCAGTGATCACGCCGGAGGCGACGCGCGATGCGCTCGAATTGGCGTTACGGGTAGGTTTGAACTACAGCGGCCCCCATATTGGTCAGTTTGTGTTGCCGCCAGGAATATAAGAGTTCGGAGTTCGGAGTTGGTATTGGAACCTGGAAGCTGGAATTCGAATCTGGAATTCCAAACTTCGAACTCCGCACGCCGAACTCCTCACTTGAGTGACTATGAAAAATAAGATTCGTATCGCTGCCGGTCAGGGGTTTTGGGGCGACTTGCTCGACGCACCAGTGCGGCAGGTTGAAGGCGGTCCCATCGATTACCTTATGCTCGACTACCTCGCTGAGGTAACGATGTCCATCATGCAAAAGCAACGCTCGCGGGATCCTGCCGCAGGTTATGCAAAGGATTTCATCCCGCTGATGAAGCAGATCCTCCCGGCCTGTGTTGAGCGCAACATTCGCGTGACCGCTAACGCCGGTGGAGTGAATGTTGAAGGGTGTGCGAAGGCGGTGCGCGAAGTGGCCCAGGAGTTGGGACTCGGCGGCAAGGTCAAGATCGGGATCGTCACCGGGGACGACATCATGTCGCGCATCGATCAACTCCTCGCCAAGGGAGTGGAACTGCGCAACATGGACACTGGCGCTCCCCTGGCGGAAGTTCGTGATCGGATTCAAAGCGCCAATGCTTACCTGGGAGCGTGGCCCATGGTTGAAGCGCTGAATCGTGACGCGCGCGTTGTCATCACTGGACGGGCAACTGATACGGGACTGACGCTCGCGCCACTGACACACGAGTTTGGTTGGCAAGCTGATGATTGGAACAAGATGGCAGCGGGAACAATCGCCGGCCACATCATCGAGTGTGGCGCTCAATGTTCAGGCGGCAATTGCCAATACGACTGGCGCAATATTCCTAATCTCGCAGACGTCGGTTTCCCGATTGTCGAAGCTTCACCAGATGGTACTTTCGTCGTCACCAAACATGAGAAGACCGGGGGATGCCTGAGCGTCCAATCAGTCAAGGAACAACTGGTCTACGAGATGGGCGATCCCCACGAATACATTACTCCTGATTGCGTCGCCGATTTCACAACTGTCAGACTGGAAGATGCCGGTCGCGATAGAGTGAGGGTTTATGGCATCGGCGGAAGGCCGGCGACGGAGTTTCTCAAAGTGTCGATTAGTTACTCCGCAGGGTTTAAGGCAGTGGGAACACTCGTTTATTCCTGGCCCGATGCTTACGACAAAGCCGTCGCAGCCGACAAGATTCTCCGTGCGCGTTTGGAGCGATTGGGTTTGCAGTTTGACCAGGTGCTGACGGAGTTTGTCGGCGCGAACGCAACCCACGGCGCATTGGCGGGCAAGCCAAGCGCTGATCTGCCAGAGGTGCAATTGCGAGTGGGTGTGCGTGGTGAAGATCGAAAAGCCGTCGAGCGGTTCACGAAAGAGATTGCACCTTTGATTCTGACAGGCCCACCGGGTGTAACAGGGTTTGCGGGTGGGCGCCCGAAAGTGGAAGAGATTGTGGCGTACTGGCCGGCACTCATGCCGAAGAACGAGATTACTCCTCGGGTTGAGATAATCGAAGCGTAACCCTATGTCCAACGTCCAAAGTTCAATGTCCAAAGTCTCGGGATCGTTCAAGTTCAAAAGAGGATTGTTCAACCAAATTCAGCGGACGTTGTACATTGGACGTTGGACCTCGGACCAAACGATATGAACATCCAACTGACAAAACTTGCGCACGCTCGCTCGGGCGATAAAGGCGACACTGCGAATGTCGGCCTGATCGCACTACGTGATGAGTTCTATCCGCTTCTAGTTCGCGAAGTGACCGCGGAGCGTGTGAAGCAACACTTCACAGGAATCGTAAAAGGGAGTGTCGAAAGGTTTGAGTTACCGAATCTCGGCGCACTAAATTTCCTTCTGCATGAGAGTTTAGGCGGCGGCGGCACCCTCTCATTGATGACCGACGCCCAGGGAAAGACATTCTCTACTGCGCTTCTACGGATGATGATCGAAATTCCGGACAATGAGGCACGCGAGTTGGGGTTAGCTTAATCCATTTTCCATAGTCATTTTCGATTTCTCATTTTTCATTGCGGGCAAAAGCAACCGCCAAGCGCGCACGATCTGTTAACCGCCAAGACGCCAAGACGCAGAGAATAACTGCTAACTTGAAAGCTCAATCCGAACTCTATTGTTTCACCGTGGCTGTTGAATCTGCTTCTTGGCGGTTCCATTTGCCGAGGAAGCTGAGAGATGGAAAATGATTCCGGTTCCTCCGTCTCAATAAAGCATGGCTTCGCCAACGTTAATGGCATCCGGCTCCACTACGCAGAGAGCGGACGGGGCGACCTCGTAATTCTCCTCCACGGATTCCCGGAGTTTTGGTATTCATGGCGTCATCAACTCACTGCACTCGGCGCGCAGCATCACGTCATCGCTCCTGACCTTCGCGGTTACAACCTAAGTGATAAGCCTTCACGCGTCGAAGACTATCAAATCGACGTTATGGTGGATGATGTAGTTGGTTTGATTGACCACTTCGGTGCGAGTAAAGCGTCTATTGTCGCTCACGATTGGGGTGCTGGTCTCGCCTGGGCAGTTGCGCAAAAGCATCCTGATCGCATTTCCAAGCTCGCCGTCATGCAGGTACCGCCAGCGGCCGCGTGGCGCGCGAACATCAGTGTTCGTCAGTTGCTTCGCAGCTGGTACATGTTTTTCTTTTTGTTGCCGCGAGTTCCGGAATGGGCGATTAGCAGAAACAACTTTGCCGGGTTAGAGGATGTGTTTAAGAAGAAGATCGCGCGGGCCGGCAGCTTTAGTGATGCCGATATTGAACTGTACAAACAAGCTTTGCGTCAGCCGGGAGCCCTGACTGCAGCGCTGAACTATTATCGCGCGAATGTCTTTCGGTTGATGGGGCGCAAACCTAAACGGGGTCCCGAGTCCGTGGACAAGTCTTCCTCAGAAACGGCCCGCGAGAAAGATAATCGTGTTCGCGTGCCGACGCTTTTTATCTTCGCTGAACAGGATATGGCAATCCTGCCGCAAACAGTTGAGGGAATGGCGAACTTCATCAACGCGCCCTATCTGGAGCTGAGAATCCCGGATAGCAGTCACTGGGTGCAGAATGAAGCGCCCGAGGAAGTGAACGCGGCCTTGATGCGGTTTCTAACTACTGACTACTGACTACTGATTACTGGCTACTGCTTCAATCGCACTCGATAAAGCTTGTAGTCACCAACCTGCTCGCCTTCATCACGCTGGTACCATCGATCAAAGTTCACCAGATCAGGGCCGCCGTTGGCTCGCACGATCAGATAGGAGATGACGTGTTGCGCCGCCAGTTCTCTTGTAAACGAAGACCGATACGCCTCATACTCCGCAACCTTCTGGGCGATTTCCTCCGCTGAAATCGGTTTCACCTGCACTGCGAGATCAGGAATCACGCGCTCATGACCGAAGGCCGCCGCGGCATATGTGCCGGTCGGTTTGGCTAGCTCTGTCGCGAAAGTAGGTCCATCCACTCCGACGAAATAAAGATACTGATAGAAGCGTGCGCGACTCTCGCCTGGAGCGAGGTGTAAGAAGTCAAAGTGAGGCGCCCAAAGAACGGCCTGAGGTGCGAACGTTGGCAGAATCACAGCGACCTTGTTGTCAGCGGCGAGGACGAGTGGACGAGGATCCAGATTTGAAGTGGTGACGCTGCGATTTGAAAGATCGGAATTTTCGACTTGTCTGAGTCGCTGGCAAACAGCAGCGGCCCGATCCGTGAACTGGCTGTCCCGAATAATCACTTTCGCAGGGGCGAGAATCTCAATCGCTGCCCACCAGATCGCCAGGAACACGAGACGGCCTGCGACGCGATAGCGAACTGGTCGCCTGGCTTCGTCCGGTCCGCGCCAGATCAAAGCCCCCGCAATGACGAGTCCGGACAGGGCGAGGTAATTGGCGATGAACCACTGGTAGTGGAACGGCTGGAGCGAACGTGCCGTCACGATTTGATGATTAAAGACAGCGAGTGGCGTCAACGCTAACGAGACAGCAAAGAGCGCCTCTGGAGTTCGCCAGTTGATTCTGCCTTTTGAAGAGGCAATGAAGATGAGTGCGACCACAGCCAGGCCAAGTAGTTCAGGGATCCGAAAAAGATCAGGAGCGTGCGAAAGAACCAGCTTCTGTCCTACGTCCATCATTTCCGAGCGATGCGAAAGCAGAATGGCATATGGGACGAGTGCGGTGAGTCCGAGGAGCACAATTGGGAGGAAGGTAGTTGCGCTGCGCCGGACACTGTCGCGAGATGAAATGAGCCAGAGAAGGGCCAGACATACCACCCACGCAAACGCCGTCGTCCAGAGGAAAAAATAGGAAAAAACAAGTAGTGCCAGCGCTACCCCGGCAGCCAATGCCCAGAGTAAAGCCCGGGCGTGATCGTTTAAGGACTTCCAGACCAAAGTACAAAAGACGAAGAAGAGCGGAAACGGTGCTAGTGGTTCATACCTGCGTAGAAACGGAATGAAGGAATAGTTCGAACCGGATATGAAGAGATGCACTAATCCCTGTCCGGCCGCGAGGGCGCCGAAGCAGAGCACTATTACCGATGCTGCTGCAGCAAGGCGTTCGTCTTGGATCACACTCGTGATCATCCAGAAGACTGCCAGGCACGAGAGAAATGGCCCGAGCGTTCCCAAGATCAGGAAAGCAGTTGAGGAAGAGATCCCGAGCAGGCGCGCCGGAACAGCGATGACATAAGCGGGGACGAACTGTATTGAGAAGAGCGACTCGGGTTGTGGTTGGCCGGGGCTGTCGTCGCGCCCGGTGTAAGGGTCGTTTCGTCTCGGTCGTCCATCAATCAAAGCCTGAATGTAGGCGGAGTAAACCCATTCGTCACCGTGGAGTTCCGCGTAGCTGCCGTTCCATTCCGAACCGCGCGTGCCCCACATGAGAAACTGCGGGACGAGAGACAAGATGGTGATCGCGACAGCGGCTAGAAGCGCCCATTTCCAGTTTGCCAAATGCCGCATCGGTTTCGTCGTTGAAGTATGAATGCGAACTAGTAGACTCCCGGAATCACTCTCGCAGTCGTGGCTTTGTAGAGCTCATATTCCGGGAATGCTTTCTGGAGTACCGTTTCTTCATATTTCATTCGCTGCACCTGAATCAAGATATGCATGATGAAAATCAGGAAGGTGTAGATAGAAAAGAATTGAAGTAAGACGCCAAACGACGCCACCTCTTCAAAAAGGTAAAGAGGATGCCTGACTATGCGATATGGCCCGGTGGTTACCAGGCGCCTCGCTTCGGCCATCAAGCTGAATGAGCGACCAAGGTGAGCGAGTGCAAGAATTGACATGACCGTCCCAAGAACGCTTACCGAAGTGGCGATGAGACTCTGCTTCACTGAAAGATCGGCGCGCGGAAAGAGTGTTACGAGCGCAACTAAGAAAGTGCCGACGATTGCCATTACCCTTGGCAGTAGGTGTTGTGCCTTGCCGACCGGCTCAAGACGGATGAAAAACATGAGCGCCATCAGTCCCAGGAAACAGATGGTGGACATTCTGGAGACTGCTTCAACTGTAAACTTCAGATTTGCCGGCGCGCCAGAAGTCCTGTGTAGAAGCAACAACGAGTAAAGATCAGCGATCTTCAACATCACGACGAAGAGAAAAAATGAGGCAGGTACAACTCTGCTGATCAGATCCATCAGCTTGTTGCGGGTAAATTGATTTGTATTCACGGTAAGTCCCCGGGTCAGGAAAGTCGAATTGAGATTCGGTTAAGAACGAATTCGCCAGCAGGTGCGGAAAAGACAGTTGAGGCTTTGCGTTTGAAATCGGATTCGCTCGGTTTAGGGTAAGAACCAGGTCAGCGCAACGCTGCAACTCCATTATGTCATCGTTCAGTGGCTTGCGGCGCGAATTTTCCTGACGGCATGTGACAAAATTTGACAGTCCGAATTGGCTGAGGTCTTATGAAACGGATGTCGAGGAGAGTTCTGTAACGCAAACTGTTCGTTTTGCGAATTGGATTTTGGTAATCATAAATGAATGGAACCAAGCCAGACAAAAGGTTTTGGGAGCAAAGAAAAACCGTTACGCAAACTTAACAGTTTGCGTTACATGCGAGGCGCTTAATGACTGAAGAGAGTGATGCTGTTCTTTATTCCACCGAGGGGTCGGTTGCGCGAATTACCCTCAATCGACCTCAGAAGAAAAACGCTCTTAATGACGCGCTTATCACCGGCATTGGAGAGAAACTCCGCGAAGCTGGTGCCTCAGCGGAAATCAGGGTCGTGTTGATAACCGGAGCTGGTGCAGACTTCTGTTCTGGTGCCGACCTCTCGGCCCTGCAGAAGATTTCCGGAGCTTCAATCGGAGAAAATGCGTCAGACGCGAGAACCCTCATGGAGCTCTTCGCGCTCATGCGTCAGATCAGGATACCGGTAGTCGCGGCTGTTCGCGGACGAGCGTTGGCAGGTGGATGTGGTCTTGCCAGCGCCGCAGACATCGTCCTGGCTGAGGAGTCGGCGCGTTTTGGTTATCCGGAAGTGAAGATTGGCTTCGTGCCGGCGATGGTGGCGACAATTCTGCGACGTAACGTTTCTGAAAAACAGGCCTTCGAGCTGCTTACGCGAGGCGGCGAAATTGGTGCGCGACGTGCCCACGAAATCGGTTTGGTGAACCAGGTGTTTGCGGACGAGGACTTTGACACCGAGGTGTCAGCTTACTTAACGGGCTTTGAAAAGATGAGCCAATCAGCGGTTGCCCTTACTAAGTCGCTGCTTTACCAGATTGACGGAATGTCTTTTGGTGAAGCGTTGGAAGCGGGCGTTGACACGAATGTCATCGCACGGATGACGGCAGATTGTCAGCGAGGTGTTGCGCGTTTTCTAAAGAAGGACTGACGCCGCTCTTCTACTGCTTACCCTACCCACTGCTTACTCCCTACTGTTTTTTGAGGCTTTTGATTGCCTGGCGAACCGCCTCGGCATTCTTCGCGGTTGGTGCTTTGCGCAGATACTGTTCAAGTTCTTCGGCGGCCCGTGCGCGTTCCCCTTTCTTTTCGTAAACCCTCGCGAGCTGGAGATGAACATCAGCGAGCTTTCCGTCCTGACGCGAAAGCTGAGTCAGAATTTTCTCCGCCTCAGTCAAAGCAAAAAGGCGCTGCTCGGCATCCGTAGGTGATTTTGTTTGATCGATGGTTGAAGCCTGCTCAACCAGCGCGGTCGCCTCTGAGAGTTGATATTGTGGCTCTGCAGCGTTGAGTCGTGCGGCCTCAGCATAAATGCGAGCGGCCACTGCATACTTTCGTTGCTGCATCATCATGCGGGCGAAGAGGTCATACACTCGATCGTCTTTGGGATTGACGCGGCGGGCCTCTTCCAGATGTTTGATCGCCTCCACAAACTTTCCTTGCCTGGCTAACTCATTCGCAAGCACAAATCGAGCGTTAAAGTAATCGGGAAAAATCTTCAGCGCGTTTTCGTAGGCCGCTATCGCTTCAGCGTCCCTCTTCTCACGTGCCAGCTTGAGACCTGATTCGAAAGCGGCAAGCGCAGGCGGAGGAATGTCTTGCACAAAACTCAATCCTGGGCGGGGCGGGCGCACCCCTACTTTTGCCGTGAGCGTGATTTCGACGGTGCGGGTTTCGCCGGGTTGCTCGGACGCCGTTGCTCGCACAAATTCTACGGATGTGCTCACGGGAAGGTAGTCCGTCGCCGCAACCACTACGGTGTAACCAGTGTCAGTCAGTCCACTAAAAGTGAAATCTCCCTCGTTGTTGGTAACGGTCTGATCCACCATGGCGCCGTTCCTTTCGAGGGTGATCGAGATACGCGCCATAGTTACTCCTGCTGCGTTACGAACCTTTCCTCTGATCACGTGTCCCTGGGCGCGGGCGTTATCGACACAGACCAGGAATGAGACGAAGAGAGCGGCTATGAAGATTGCTCGGATTTTCATGATGGCCTTATTCCTCGCAGACTAAACACTGGCAGTTGGGAAGAAGCAGATCAAATGATGGCGCAATGAGTTTGTAAAGAAAAGGTGGAGCCATGTTTCAGGCTCCACCTAATGAGCGACTTGTCAGTCGAGGCTGGTTCTTAGAATCGGAACTTCGCCGCGAACTGGAAGGCGCGAGGACCGCCGGTGCCAAACACGCTCGTCGTTCGCGCGGTTGGACCGTGATTAATGTTCCTGACGTCTATCGGAGCCGTTCCCTCGTCTGCGAGGGTGATTGCTGCCGGGTAGACCAGGTTGGCAAAGTTGAACAGGTTGAAGACCTCGCCGATCAAGTCGAGCTTGACTCGTTCGTTGAAGCTGATTGTTTTGGTGACTCGCAGGTCCTGGGATAAAACCGAGTCGCCACCGATTTGCGTGTCCTCGGGCAGGAGGGCAAGTCGGACGATCGGGTCGCCATACGCAGGATTGTTGCTGTCGCAACGTCCTGTTGGACTATCCGCACCGCAATCAACACCGAGGGTCGGGATGCTGGCGTTGTAAGCGTTGATTATCGCGTTTAGGTCGCCCACGCTCCTGACGTCACGTCCGATTGATCCATTGCGCGTGCCGGGTAGGTACGACGTAAAGGTTCCGGTTCGGGACAAATCAACGAAGTGTGGAAGGAACACACTTTGTGGTCCACCACTAAACGACGTCGAGATCAGCGACACCTGCCAGCCACCCAGAACGTTCCGCTTAAAGCTATTGCTGCTGCTGCGGAAGAAGGGTAGGTCGTAGATGGCACTAAGCACGAAGCGATGTGTGCGGTCGAGGCCCGCCGGACCAAACTCAGGACGGAAGTCATTGAGGTTGGTAACGGTTGCACCCAGGCCGAGTGCATCTCCGCCAAACGCCTTGAATCGCGACAGCGAGTAGCTGGCGGTCATCTGGAAGCCGTTTGAGAAGCGCCGATCGAGTCGGAACAGACCGGCCATGTAGGTTGAAAAGCCTGACGCGTCGGCATACGGAACAGTATTGCCGAAGGCCGAGCGCGGGCCGGTGATGTCGTCGTCAATCTTATTTATGTCATAGACGATGACTTCGTGCAGCCCTTTGCGGTAGTTGAAGTCACCCTGAAATACCATTCCCCACGGAAGTTCACGTTGCAACCCAATCGCGTATTGGATCGAGTAGGGCACCTGGAACTCTGTCGAGAACAGCGGGCCAGAGATGGCTCCAGTACATTCGAGCGAAGTCTGTCCGGCCGGACAGTTGAACTGCCGGGATTCGATATCTGCGCGCGCTGGACCGATCAGTGCCAGGGCCTGAGCGAGAGTCAACTGACCTTCACTGAAGCGACCATCACCGCCAGGAAACAGCGGACTTTGCAGATCGACTCCGACCAGAAATAACTCCGCTCCTGGAGGGCCAAGATCGGCCCGCTCGAAGAGACGCAGGTTATCAATGGTGTTGTCGTAATAGATGCCGACTCCACCGCGGACAACAGTGCGGCCGTTTCCGGCGATGTCCCAGGCGAAACCAACTCGCGGTGCGATGTTGTTCGTATCTTTCGGACTCGGCGCCGTGCCTTTACCAAAGAGAGGAGCAACAATCTCCGGACGCGAGAGATCGTGGTTCCAGAGGTTCGAGTCAACCCGGTAGGAAAGACCGTAGTTGAACGTAAATCGCGGGCTCATTTTCCACGAGTCGTTTCCGTAGAAAGAGATGCGGTGGTTGAGCGTATCGCTGCGATCGCTATTGAACGGAAGAATGTCGCTGCCAATTCCCATCGAGATGTCGCGAACTGGAGCGTTGAGGAAGTCAGCTTCCGATACATATGGCGCAACGGGCGTGGACAAGGTGGCGGGATCGAAGAGCCGGATGCGAGCCGGTTTCGCAAAAGCGAACTGACCGTTGATTGAGGTCCGCTCATAGTTTCCGCCAAAACGCAGCGTGTGATCGCCACGCGCCCACGTCAAGTCGTTGCGAAACTGGAGTCGTTCCTGAAAAGTCGATTGCGGCGCGATGTAGTTCGTGCCCGACTTCCAGTTTTGCGAGCCGAGAATGCGAATCTCCGGCAGCCCTACTACCTTTGGATCGATTACGTTGGAAAAGTCGCTGATATTCGCAACGAAGTTGTTGGTCACCGTCGGGCTGAAGGTGTGTGTGATTCCAGCGACGAGGTTATGCGAACGGTTCGACACCAGCTGATTGTTCGACTCGAAGATGCGCGATGCGGACTCGCGCGGCACGATGCCTGAGCCAGGCGCAAACGGGACATCCTGGAAGTTGTCGTTGAACGAATAGCGAGTGTTGACGTTCGTCTTACCGCTAACGGCCCAGTCGATCTTTGCCGTAAGCAATTTTTCGTCGAATGGGTTGGGAGTGAATCCGGCAAAGGATGGTGCTTCAGTCGGATTGTGAAGGGCTGAGCCATCCTGGTTGTTGCCTTCATAGTTAAAGAAGAAGAACAGCTTGTCGCGCTTGATAGGCCCACCAAGCGTGCCTCCGTACTGCTGCCGATCGAAAGGAATCGAAGTCGCTTGCGCGCTTGCCGGAATGCCGTTGGCGGCATCCAGTCTGCCGAGGGACGGGAACGCTGCCCACTTATTACTGCGAGCATAGATGTAGCCGTTACCGTGGAACTCGTTGGTACCTGACTTCGAAATCACATTCACCGAACCGGTCGAAGAGGCGCCGGTTGAGAGATCGTAATTAGAAATGCCGAGCTGAAACTCCTGCACAATTTCCTGTGAGAAGTTCTGCACGGTAGTTCCGACTACGTTATCGACGACCGAACCACCATCGACCGCGATCTGCGTTGAGCGGCCAGCTTGTCCGGCGATTGAAATGCCAGTGTAGTTTGCTTTGGTCGGGTCGAAGCTACCACCCTGAACAGTTTCGACGCCCGGCTGCAGTTGCGCCAGATCGAGAAAGTTGCGTCCATTCAATGGAAGGTTTTGAATCTGTCGCGTGTTGACGACGCCCGATACTGTGTTATCGGTTCGATCTATCTGTGCTTCGCCCCCGCCAACCACCGTTACTGTCTCATCGGGCACGCCGATTTCAAGATGTACGTCGAGTGGAAGAGTTTGTCCGACTGCAACAACAACATCAGAAACTACGGATGTCTTGAAGTTGGTGCCGGAAACCTTGACCTCATATGTTCCCGGTGGCAGCTGTGAGATTCGATAGGTCCCATTCTCTGCCGAGGTTGCGGTGCGAGTTAAGTTCGTTGCTGTATTGCGTACTGTGACCGAGGCGTTTTGGACAACTGAATTCTGAGGATCAGTAACGGTTCCTTCGATCGAGCCGATCGGCTCTTGGGCTAAAGCAACCGAGAAGGCGAAGGCCACGCACAGGATCACCCTAAAAGCGTACTTCATGTGTGCTCTCCTTTTCCTAAGGCCAGAAAAATGCCGCAGCTTGCCGTAAGCGGCAGTTAGTCGTGTCCGGGGAGATCAGTTAAGGGAGGGAGACTTGTCGGGAACTGTCGGGGAGTGACTGCGATTGCGTTTCGCAACTGCCATGCCCACCATTCGGATCAATGCCATATCCTTGTGTGCTCATACATTTACGTGAGGACAGGGAAACATCGCCTGATCCAAATTTCCAAAAAACCTAATAAGAGTCCAGAAATCACAATCGACGAAATTTCGTCATTACGATGTCTCGTCGTATCGTCGTGTCTTAAGAAGGAGGTTGCGGAAGGGTCTGTACGGTTGAGTTATCAGCGAGAGCTACCAGCCAGATCGGTTGCGAGTTGGACGACGGGATCTCCCACAGCATCAATGAGGCCGAAGTCCAGGGCTTCGGCCGCGGTGAACCTCCTGGCTGTGGCAAAGAGGTCAAGCGCACGCGCTTTCCCGATCAACCGAGGAAGTCTTTGCGTCCCGCCCCAGCCTGTGATGATTCCCAGGCGGGCGCCAGGATGAGCAAACTTCGCGTCGATCGAAGCCACGCGCGTGTCGCATGCGAGTGCGAGATCCATGCCCCCTCCCATGCAATACCCGTTGATTGCGGCGATCGTCTTTTGTCGGGCGTTCGCAATCGATTGGAAGAGGCGTTGTCCGAAATTCGCGAACTCTAGTGCGGAGTCGGTATCGAGTTGGGCCAGCTCGCGAATGTTTGCCCCTGAGAGAAAAACGTCGTCGGTCCCTGTGAAGATGATGGTTTCAACTGCTTCGTTATTGAGAAGCTCAGTGAGCAGAGCGTCTAGTTCAGTCAGCGTAGCGGTTGAGAGGGAATTGCGCTTGGCAGGTTTAGCAAAACGAACGAGGGTAACGGAAGGCGCAATATCGGCGGTCAATAATGCTGGCGCGGGTAGCGCTTCCGTCATTGCTAATCACGAGCCTTAACGTTTTTGCGGAGAAACGAAACGATGTCTTCAGTTGAAGTGCCAGGGAGAAAAACTTCGGCAACACCTTCGCTCTTGAGTTTTGAGATGTCTTCCTGAGGCACTATCCCACCAAGCAATACCAGACAATCATCCATTCCCTGTTCGCGAAGCAGTTGCACAATGCGCGGGCAGAGTGTGTTGTGCGCGCCGCTGAGAATCGAGACGCCTACAGCATCCACATCTTCCTGTAATGCAGCCGCGGCAATCATTTCTGGCGTTTGTCGCAAACCGGTGTAGATAACTTCCATTCCTGCATCGCGCAGCGCGCGAGCGATCACCTTGGCGCCACGGTCATGACCGTCGAGTCCGGGCTTCGCCACCAGCACTCTAATTCGCTTGTCACTCATATTCACCATTCTAGCCCCTAGCGGATAAATTGACCCAATGGCCCATCAGTTTTTATGTACGGCTTGAGTTCTGCAAAAGTAAAAAGATAGCGGCCTTGCGGGCTGAGGGCCTCGATCACATGAGGAAACCCGGCATCGTAAAGGAAAGTGATCCCCTTTCGAGACACAGAAAAGTTTTCCAGGTCCTTCGTCTCGAATTTCAGAGCTGCGTACGCGTCATCGATCGAGGCTTTCTGAGTTGGATCGATATCACTTGAACGAGCATTCTCCTGCTTGCGTTGTGCGATCTCAGCTTGCAACCGGACATCGACCAACCCGGCCAGCGTTTCAAACTGCTCAGCTCGGAATGCATCTTGGGCTGCGACCGTGGCGCCACTTCTCAGATCTATCAAAAAGTGTTTGCTCTGTTCGTCGGGGTATGCAGCAATGCCGCTTTGTGTGAAAGTAAGGTCAAGCAGATGGTTCGCATTGTGATTCACATTAAAGGTGAATTCCGACAGCCAGGCGTCGTTACGATATTCGTCGAGCGAATAGTCGAAGATATTTTTGAATGCGAGCAGTGACCGAACTCGTCGTAACACTGTAGGAGGCAATCCGCTTATTACGGGATAGGTAACAACTGCAGTCTTTCGGTTGGGAAAGTGTTTTGCCACGGCGGGCTTTCGCACGAGCACGATCCTTCGACGATGAACGATGGCACGGTCCGTCGATTGAGTCTGTTGGGAGGTCTGCGTTTGCGCTGGGTATGTGACTAAGAAAAGGAGAGCAAGAGTTAGGACGTGCATCTATTTAGAAGGCAGGCTCTTCATAAACTCCATAAACATCGCGAAGGGCAGCGCAGATCTCACCGAGCGTGGCATAGGCACGCACAGCGTCGATTGTGGCCGGCATTGTGTTCTCTTCCTTCTGAGCTGCTTTTCTGAGCGCCTCTAACGCGTTTGATACTGCACCGGCGTCGCGTTTGTCGCGAGTGCGTTGCAATCGCTCGACCTGATGTTCACGAACAGACTCGTCGATCACAAGAGTGGCGATAGGGGTCTCTTCTTCCATCTCATACTTGTTAACTCCAACAATCACCTGCTCGCCGCGCTCCACGGCTTTCTGGTACTGGTAAGCCGAGTCTTGAATCTCTCGCTGCGGAAATCCTTTTTCGATGGCCGGAACCATTCCGCCCAGCGAGTCGATCTTGCGGAAGTAGTCTCGGGCGCCCTGTTCCATCTTCTCCGTTAACGATTCGATGAAATAAGAACCGCCAAGCGGATCAACCGTATTCGCAACACCGGTCTCTTCTGCGATGATCTGCTGGGTCCGCAAGGCGATCAAGGCAGCGCGATCAGTGGGCAACGCCAGCGCTTCGTCGTAAGCGTCAGTATGGAGACTCTGCGTTCCACCCAAAACGCCAGCAAGGGCTTGGATCGCTACTCGAACAATGTTGTTGAGAGGTTGTTGAACTGTGAGAGAGACACCGGCAGTCTGTGTGTGGAAACGAAGTTTCAACGTGCGCTCGTTAGTTGAGCCGAAACGGTCGCGCATTTCGCGCGCCCAAATCCTCCGTGCGGCGCGATACTTCGCAACCTCCTCAAAGAAATCGTTGTGTGCGTTGAAGAAGAATGAGATTCGAGGAACAAAGCTGTCCAATTCGAGGCCGGCTTTCAAACCCCATTCGACGTACTCGAGGCCGTCGCGCAGTGTGAACGCCAATTCCTGGATCGCCGTCGACCCTGCTTCCCGAATGTGATAGCCGCTGACTGAAACCGGGTTGTAGCGCGGCACGTGTTGCGTGCAGAACTCGAACGTATCTACCACCAATTTCATCGCGGGCCGAATGGGATAGATCCATTCCTTCTGCGCGATGTACTCCTTCAAGATGTCGTTTTGTAACGTCCCTGAAATGCGTTTCCAGTCTGCGCCTTGCTTCTCCGCAACGACGAGATACATTGCGAGTAAGACGGAAGCGGGCGCGTTGATAGTCTGAGAAACAGTAACGTGCTCGAGCGGGATTGCGTCGAAGAGCACCTCCATATCGGCCAGTGAAGACACCGCAACGCCGCACTTGCCAACCTCGCCTTCGGAGAGAAGGGAATCAGCGTCGTACCCCATTAGGGTTGGTAGGTCGTAGGCTACTGAGAGACCGTTTTGTCCCTGTGCAAGTAGATACTTGAAGCGTGCGTTGGTTTCTTCGGGCGTGCTGAACCCGGCAAACTGGCGCATTGTCCAAAGCTTTCCCCGATAGCCCGTGGGATGAATTCCGCGAGTGTAGGGGAATTCGCCTGGAAAGGAGATGTCTTCAGAGAAGTTGAGATCGCCGGAATCTGCCGGAGTATAGAGTCCTTTCACCTCTTCAAGCGAAACGCTCTGAAAACTCTTTTTTGTTTCGGGGCTCTTCGTGAGAATCGGTTCGAGGGTTTCTCGTTCCCAACGTTCTACGTCGGCATCGATCGGCGAACTAACTTCCTTCGTTTCAGCCATAACCCTCTTTAGTTAACAGAAGTTTGTGCAGAAAATCGATATTAGTGGAGGCATCTGGGGGTGTCAACCGGCTTACCTTGACGATTTACGACTTCCTAAAGAGGGGGCGCGGCTATGATGGCAGTCATAGCCGCGCAAGCAGGGCAGGACCCGAGACGCGTGGTTTCAAGCAGGGGAACTAGCGGCGGCGACGGGCAGGTATAGAATTAGTTCCATTGCGTTCTTAGCGAATGAGTTTCGTTTCATCCTCATTCGATTGGCACCAGGATCTCATTATCGCGAACCATGTTCAGCCGGATTCTCGCGGCCGACTCAATCGCGCGCGGATTATTGCGCAACTGCTCCACTTCAAGTCGAAGTGCGTTGTTGCTATTGCGCAACGTCTCGACATCGGTCTGAATCTTGACGTACTGCTCAGAAGCGGCATTCATCCTGGTTCGCGTCCTCACCGTAATCGTGGCACAAACAGCAAACGTGGCCAGCATAATCATGCCGAAGATTACCCATGACGGGATAATGCCTCCGCGACGACGAATGTCGGCGCGTGAACCAATTAGCTCCAGCGAAATCTCTCGTACCGGAGTAAGCGGGGATGCCGCGCGCGACGGTACCCGTTGTGAGCGAATTCGCTCGTCAACCCAATAAGTATTTACGACCCTGCTCAAGGAGCACCTCCAAGTCCGTTGCTGATTCTGATTCTGCATAGATGCGAACAACCGGCTCCGTGCCGGAAGGCCGCACTAGCAGCCAGGAGCCATCTCCAAAAATGAACTTCACACCGTCTAAACGATTCGTTCGGGCGATCGGGCGACCACCAATCTCAGTTGGATCCTGAGCGAGTCGTTCTTTTAACGACTTCATAACCTCAGGAGTCAGTCGCACACCAATCCTTCCCGATTCAAGTTTCCCTACCCTCGCGAACGGGGCATTCAACTGTTGCGTCAGACTCTCGCCGCGCGGAGCGACCGCCTCCGCTGCAAGCAGGCACGCAGGGATGCCATCTTTCTCCGGATAGTGACCTTTGATGGACAATCCCGCCGACTCTTCACCGCCAAGGATAATCTTGTCTTCATTGATCAACGCTCCGATGAATTTGAAACCAAGTTCATTGCGCAAGAGGGTGCGGAAACCGTGTGCGGAAACCACTTGGGCACACTCGGCAGCGAAGTGCTCGCCCAGGAAATGAGTGTCATGCCCAATAATTACCGACTTATTGGGTATTCCGCCCTCAGCAAAGTGGGTGCAAATCGCGTCCGTGACTTTTCCAACGCCCGCGAACGTAAAATCGTCCGCAATGACGGGCCGCCAACCAGAATTCTCGAAGTGAATCGACATCTCGTTTAAGGGTCTGCTTAACTCGGGAACACCGAGCAACCACAAGATAGCTAGTATTTCTCGGTCGGCTGCCCCAAGGGAATGGGCTTCTGCCACTGCCAATCCATTGCCAGTCAAAGATTTAGCGGCAAGGTGGGCGGAATGTAGCATCCGTGCTTAAGTGAGTAAAGATTTTTGTTTGCAACCGTTTCGCAACGTAAGTTCAACGTTTACTTGAGGTAAGCGTGCTTAATGGACCAAAACGGCGAACGCATGGCGAACGGAAAGAGGTCAATCCTGTCACCGCTGTCGCCTCGGTGTTTAATTTTGTTGACACTATCTGAGCGCACCTTTAGACTCAGGACACCCCGGTCGGATTTCCGGCCAGACCGTAGTAGAACTCACCAAGCACACTGCGAAACATAAACTCTTTAAATCGCCTTCCTCTCGTTCGGCGGAAACCAAATCACAGGTAGGACTTTTGAACCACGAAATGTCCGGATCGAACAATTCAACGGTGGATTCTGAAGTAGAGAGTTCGGCGGAGAATAGTCTTCCGATCAGCGCCATCGTCCGAGCAGTTTGTCAGGCGGCAGGCAATGGTCCTGACCTTCTCTATGAGGTCATGGTCAAGCTGAGCCTGATGGTTGAGGCGACAGCTCCAACCTACGGCCTTTCCATTTGGACACTGGAGTCGGCGCAGCGACCTCGCCTCAAGTGGGCTGAAGGACTTGATGAGACCGAGCTAGCCGAGGCTGAAAAGTCAGTCGCACATACGCTTGCTGGCTCCAGCACGGCTGAGATTAAGTCTGGCGATTCTGCTTTTTGTTTCGTACTGGCTAAACCTGTCTCCGATCGACAAGGTGCTGCGCTTTATGGGTGTTGCGTGCGCCCTCTCTCCGAGCAGCAGGCGAAGAACCTGCGTGCGCTCATCGATGTCACGCAACTGGCACACTCACATGTGTCCTCAGTGAAGGCTGCTGTTCAACCGGCGAAGGAAGACGACTCGACACGCAACGTTACGTCGGCGCTACCTGGGATGGTATTCACTAGTCGCGCAATGTCGGATGTTGCGAAGGCCGTTGAACGAATCAAAGATTCCGATTCAACTGTTCTGGTCAGCGGCGAATCAGGAACAGGAAAAGATCTCATCGCTCGAGCTATTCACCGTTTGAGTCGTCGTGCAGAAAAGGAATTCATTCCTTTCAACTGTTCTGCCGTACCTGCCGATCTGATCGAGAGCATGCTCTTTGGACATCGAAAAGGCACTTTTACTGGAGCTCTCAGTGATCACGAGGGACTTATCCGCGCAGCGGAGAACGGCACGTTGTTCCTTGACGAAATTGGTGATTTGCCACTGGCTTTGCAGCCAAAGCTGCTCAGGTTTCTTCAGGAAGGTGAAGTTCACACATTGGGCGAACGAATGCCGCGTAAGGTTAACGTAAGGGTAATCGCCGCAACTCATAAGAACCTTGAAGAGTTGGTGCAACAAAAAGTTTTTCGCGAAGACCTCTATTACCGAATTGCCGCACTCACTATCAAAGTTCCCCCACTTAGGGAACGCACTGACGATATTGGAACTCTGATCTCTTATTTCCTTACCCATTATGCGCGGCGAAACGATCGCGCCATCGCCGGCATCACGTGGGAAGCTATACGGATCCTCGAGGAATACTCCTGGCCCGGAAACATTCGCGAGCTGGCTGCCGAGATTGAGCGACTAGTTCTTTATGCGGACGAGGATGGATTTATAACACCGGAACATGTGAGTGAACACATTCTTCCGCACCGCCTGCGCAATCGAACTTCCGGAGACCGACCGGCTGACAACCTGGAGAACCTGCTGGAGGACTATGAACGGCGGGTGATTACTGAGGCCTTGAAACGTCACGATTGTAACGTAGCGCTGACTAGCGAGGCTTTGGGGCTCGGATCCAGACAAACGCTCTATAAGAAGCTCAAACGATTGGCAATCGATATAGGCGAGTTTCTCCAGGAAGATACTGAGCCCGGCCTCCAGTTAAGAACGGACCGTCGTTAGAAAATCACGTTATCCGGCGGAAGTTAAAGCACTCGAGATAGAGATCTCGGGTGCTTTCTCTTTTCTAGCCTCCCTTTTGTAGCCCTCGGGTTCAATCGCCGAACCACGTTGTCAACCGCGGGCGACAAAATGATTTCTTCACGAAGAACTGCGCTTGGCACTCATCCACACACAGGCCCACCCAGGCTATCTCCCTCCGCCTTGTCAACCGCGGGCGACAAAATAATCAGTTCAGAAACCCGATAGTTGCGATTGTGCGAGGTTTCAACACTAAGAGCTCAGTGGCATGAGCCTTGTAAAGGTCATCCCCGTCGCGAGGCAATCGCGAAGACCCTAAGAGACAAACGCACAAGGCATCTCATGAAGGAAATAAGAACCAAAGAGCTTATATCGCTTGCAGGGATCGCAGTCACCGCGCCAATTTTTGCCCTGGCAATTCTTGTCAGCGCACGAAGGGCGGCTGTGGCTGATTACGATTTCTTGCTGGTGGTCCTGTCTGTATGTGGTGCTGTTGTGAGTGGGCTAAATGGTTTTGGTCGCCGCACGATCAAAGCTTCCCGTTCGGACAGAAGCCGCAAGGGACCACACTCAAGCGTGGCCCTTCCTTCCCGATGAATTGCGCTAACTCTCTCGAGCCCTTCGTTGTCTGACCAAAAAGACGGCGCCTGGGATCGGCAGATAAACCCTTAACCAAACTTAGAAGGAGCAACAAAATGATTAAGAGATTCTTTCGCGATGAAACCGGTCTTGAGTTGTCAGAGTACGCAGTTGCCGCAGCCTTGGTTGCGATCGCAGTCGTCGGTGCTTTCACCGCTTTGGGCACGGCCATCAGTCAGAAGGTCAACACGCTTGCCGCGACCATCACCGGATAAATCATTCTTGGCGAAAATGGGCCCGAGCGCGCTTTAGCTGAGATTAAACACCTCAGGTAAAGCGCGTTACCGGCTCTTCACCAGCCGCAAATCTGAAACGGGAGTGAGATCAATGACCAAGCACTTTTTTCAAGATGAAACCGGCCTTGAACTTTCCGAGTACGCCGTGGCCGCAGCGTTGGTTGCTATTGCTTGTGCAGCAGCATTCACGACGCTAGGTACGGCAATCGGCGCCAAACTCAACACGCTTGCTGCGACTATCAGCGCATAACTCGTAACGAACTTACCCTCGACCGTCCCAATTGAGGTGTCCTAACCAATGTCAGAAACGGTTGTCACCATCGCCCTTCTCCTACCGCTCGCGGTCGTCATCACCTACTACGACGTTCGCTACCGTCGTATCCCGAATGCGTTCGTCCTCGCCGCACTGGTTGGCGGAGTCGCGATAAACGGGATCTTTGGCGGTATACCAGGTCTGCTCGCCAGTCTAGGCGGCTGCGCTATGGCGTTTGCCTTGATGTTCATGCTGCACATCTTCGGAGCCATGGGCGCGGGAGACGTAAAGCTATTCGCAGCGATTGGAGCAGTCACTGGAGCCCACCTTGTCCTACCCACCTTCATGATCGTTGTTCTTACCGGCGGCCTGTTGGCGCTTGTTTCCATCATCAGAGCCGGCGTGCTGATGAGCACGATGCACAGAGTTCTACAGATCCTTGTCGGAATGTTGCCCGGATGGGAGATGCCCAGATTCGCAGTTCCCGCTGATCGCACTCATACCATTCCCTACGGAGTGGCCATCACCATCGGCAGCATCATTTCAACCGCGGTTTTCCGCGCCTAACGTCGGCGCCCAGCCCTAACTCGGGCTCAACTCATCGCACGGAGATCACATTATGCGCAACAAACGCTTTTTCATCGTCTTGGCCGGGGCCCTGCTGTTTGGGTTACTCGCGGCAGTTTCTGTCAGTCGTTACTTATCGAGCGCTCAGGCTTACACAAAGAGTCTACGAGGCATAGCTGTCGCCAAGGTAGCAATCCCTGTGGGCACCAAGATCATCGCTGAACAGATTCAGCTGGTCCAGTTTCCCCAGGAGTCCACACCTGATGGCGCTTTCGAGTCGGTGGAAAAGCTGGCCGGACGCGTCGCCGTTGTGAACATCGCACCGCGCGAACCAATCACCGAAGCGCGTCTCGCTCCTGAAGGCACGGCCGGCGGACTCTCCGCGATCATCCCTGAAGGCTATCGCGCGATGACCGTCAAAGTTGACGACGTCGTTGGCATCTCCGGCTTCATCATGCCGGGAACACTCGTAGACATCGTAGTCGTGATCGTCCCGAACGATAACGGTGCTCTGGCACAGGATCCCATCTCGAAGATCGTGCTCCAGAACATCAAGGTGTTGGCCAACGGTCAGAACATCGACAAGCCCGAAAGCGAACGCGAAGCGAACAGCGTGAAAGCTGTCACTCTTCTCGTTACACCGGAAGAGGCAGAGAAACTGGCCCTCGCTTCCAGCGAAGGCAAACTGCAGCTCGTAATGCGCAATTCGATCGACCAGGGCGACGAAGAAACGAAAGGAATTAACAAGCGCGGTTTGTTAGGTGGAGACCGAGCGAATCCGCAACCAGAGCCAGGTTCACTCAAGAGTGAACGGCCGGAACCGAAACCGGCGCCGGCCCCACGTCGCGTGCGCGTGCAAGCAGAACCTAAGCCTGCCGCTGCGCCTGCCCCGCGTGCTTCAGTCGAGATGATTGAAGGTGCAAAGAAACGAAGCGTCGATTTTCCATAAGTGGAATTTCGAAAGCGTCGCTCAAAAAAGAGATTGCGAGTTGATGAAACTCTCAACCACGAACATCAACTAGCCACTAATTTGAAGGAGCTACAGATCATGCAAAGTCCCTCGATGAAACGCCGCGTCAGCCTGGTATTAGCGACGTTGATAATTCTTCTCTGCAATTCCATGGCTCGCGCGCAGGAGACTTCCTACAGCGCTTCCTTTAAGCAAAACAAGGAATCGATTGCTGTCAACGTGCTCGTTGGACAGTCGCGCGTGATCAACTTCGACCGGCCAGTCGGTCGCTTCTCAGTATCGAATCCGGAAATCGCCGAAGCAGTGTTGGTTACTCCGGACCAGGTGCTGGTTAACGGCAAGAGCTTTGGTCAGGTCAACTTCATAGCGTGGGAACAGTCGGGCGGTGAGTTTCTCGTCTTCGACGTTTACGTCCGCGCAAACCTTTCTCTGATTGATTCGCAGATGCGTGCGCTATTCCCGAAGGACGACATTCGTCTGAGCCAGGCTAACGGTTCAGTCGTCATGTCGGGCAGCGTTGCGGACATCAAGACTGCGGGCCAGGCTCAAAGCGTTGTTGAAGCCGCCGGCTTCAAGACCGTGAACATGCTCTCGTCGCCAGTCAAAGCCGCCGCGCAGGTTCAACTGCAGGTGCGTGTGGCCGAGGTGAGCCGCAACCGTATGAAAGACATTGGTACGTCCTATACCTATCAGGGAAGTCCCGGCTCGGGCGCTTACGCCAACAGTGGCTCAGGTCCCAGTGCGCTTACGCATCCGCTGGCCAGCCCCCTCGGCGGAATCATTCAAGGCGCACTCTCCAGCAGTGCTCTCAACATGTTGGTGATGGGTGGAAACTCCCTCGCCATGTTGCGCATGCTGCAGCTGGAGGGATCCATCCGCCAGCTTGCAGAGCCAAATTTGATCGCGATGGACGGACAGGAAGCGAATTTCCTGGCGGGCGGCGAGTTTCCGGTGCCGATCGTCCAGGAAGCGAATGGTAAGCCAACAGTTACCATCGAATTCAAAGAGTATGGCGTTCGCCTGAACTTCAAACCCACCATCATCGATGAGGACCACATCCGCCTCGAGTTGGAGCCCGAAGTATCAACAATCGACTTCGCCAACGGCGTGAAGTTTGATGGCTTCCTTATTCCTGCGCTGAAGACGCGTCGCGCCAAAACGGGCGTGGAACTGCGTGATGGTCAGTCGTTCGCACTGGCGGGTCTTCTGGACAATAGCGAGATCAAGTCGCTGTCCAAGGTTCCTGTGCTCGGCGACATTCCAATCCTGGGATCGCTCTTCCGCTCGAAGTCTTTCCAGAAGGCCGAAACCGAGTTGATGTTTATCGTGACGGCCAACCTTGTTAAGCCGATCAATCGTGATGACATCCCGCAGCTGCGTGGCATCGACGGTCTGAAGAGCGCGTCACCGTTGGGTGTTGAACCCAAGGGCGAAGGAATTCAAGGCACAACTGGTTACTCGACGACTGGCCAGGCAACGGAAGCGACCCCCACCGCTGCTCCCAAAGCAGTAGAAGCGACGCCAGCGCAGCCAAAGGTAACGACAGAAAAAAGCACCGAGTCGACCGGAACGGTATCGAGCACTCGGCGTATCAACCCATCACTTCCCGTGGCGAAGAGTTTCGGAGCAAATTTCCGACGGGAATGGTAATTCGAACAGAACTTCGACTGACGTAGCCGAGGTGGGCAGGCAGTAAAAGTAACAAAGTATTTTGCGGAAGGGGGGGAATATGGATAAGCGGAAATTGGGACAATCACGAAACAGGCGTGGCGAGCGGGGTTCTGTTCTCGCCGCGTCTGCGCTCGGAATGCTTTCATTCCTTTTGGCTGTTGGCCTCGGACTAGATATCAGCCATCTGTACCTCGCCAAGAATGAACTTCAAAACGCCGCTGACGCGGCAGCGCTGGCCGGCGCCTCCGGCTTGAACTTCGACGCGACAGGGATCACCACGGCGACCAACCGAGCCGTCGCGGCGATGAACAAGTACGAATTCAATAACTCCAACATTAGTTTCACGGCCGCGAACGTGCGTTTCGCCAGGAACCTTTCAGACTTCACTAACGGAACGGACATGAACCAGGCGGCTGCAGCGAATCCAACGGTGGCGCCTGACGTCAAGTTCGTCAAGGTCGTGACACCACAGTCGCCCGTCAACATCGCATTTGTGTCGATGGTGCTTGGTAGCAGCGTCAACCTGAACGCCGAAGCTGTAGCCGGCGTGTCAGTCCCGTTGAATGTGTTCGCCGGTTATTTGCCGGTGTGTGTGCTTGATGACGACAATCTGTCAACCATCCTACCCGGCCAGATGTACACCTTCCGCGGAGGGCCGCAGGATTCCGCCTCCCCGGGAAACTATCAAATACTCGCGATCGATGGTTCGGGCGGTGCTGATGATCGTACCGGACTGGCCAGCGGCGTAAGAAACGTTGTCGGCCCGGGCGGTTATGTGGACACAAAACCGGGCGTAACATCAGGAGCTGTAAGGCAGGGTGTTAACACTCGCTTCGATGACTACGCTAGTGGGATGGATCCCGCGGAATTTCCACCCGACACCAACATCAAGGAAAACATCACCTACGCAGAGTATCTGACCGGTTCTCCCAGCCAGTCGCCTCAACACGCAGGTGTTGCCGGTCGTCGCGTCGTGTTGATTCCGATCGTCAAAGAGAGCAGTTCGATGGTGGTCGTACAACTGTTCAGATCGATCACTTTGGAGCTTTCTTCCTGCGAAGCAAGATTTCAGGTGGGAACGGCGGCGACCTCCAGGCCGAGTACATTGGAATCGGTGTAGTTGTGGGGAACGGTGAATACGACCCGACCGCCACCACCAATCCGGGTCCCGCGATTACAAAACCTGTCCTTTATCGATAGGAGAAACGGTATGCGGCGAATACTGGGTCAGAAGCTGAGTCAGTTCAGGCGAGACGAGCGCGGCATTCAGCTAGTCGAGCTTGCGATTACTTTACCAATCCTGATCTTGCTGTTCGCCGCAGTCGCCGAGTTTGGAAGGTATTACCAGGCTTACACCACCCTGGCTAAGGGCTCGCGAGTAGCAGCTCGTTACTTAGCCACAGCGCGATATAACGGGCTCGATGATCTCGACGCCAAGAGACTGGTTGTCTACGGCAATTTGGCGGGAAGCGGCAGCCCAATAGTGAATGGTCTCGATGTCGCTAACGTGAAGATCACTCGGAACCTTGCGAACGGACTCGAAACGGACGGCTTTCCCGCTACGGTCACAATCGAAATCATCGACTTCAAACACACGCCGATTTTCGACCTTGGCAAATTGATGCGCAACTCGCTTTCGATGAACATCGACATAAAACCAAAAGTAACGATGCGCTATCTGTTAACTCAGCCAGTCTCGTAATCAGTCAGTCTCAGAAGAGGACGGGAAGCATGTTTCAGGGCACAAACAAGAAGGCGGGCCAACGCGGATCGACACTTGTGGAATTCGCGATTGGCGCGACTGTGTTCCTGATGGTGATGTTTGCCGTGCTCGAGTTTGGCCGCGCGCTGTGGATCCACAATGCGCTTTCCGATGCGGCACGTCGTGCAGCCCGTTATGCCGTCAATCAGCCGGCAAGTAATCCAGCCGGCGTGAACACCTCCGGAACCAATGTAGGGCCAAGTGTAACGGCAATCAGAAACGTTGCCGTTTACGGAAATCCCGCTGGCACCGGACAGCCCATGGTCAATGACCTCACACCGGCGAATATCAACGTGGATTACAACCAATTCCGTGTCGGTGATGGAACAGTCTCAGTAACTATCACCAATTATCAATTTCAGTTTGTGATCCCGATCTTAGGGACCACGATCCAGATGCCGGATTACAACACCACACTCACCGGTGAAAGCGCCGGGACCACTCCCTAACGTCAATGCCGGGCCCACAAAGCCCAGCGGCATTGCCAATCTTCACAGGACCAGAGCAACCCATGACGCAACCACTAACACTCGTAGTTCTCAGTAGCGGTCTCGATAACTTCAAGGAAATCCGCACCGCCTTGTCGGCCGACCCGCGCGTCCAACTCCTGGCGGGCGGCGACGACGCAGAGCAGTTGTTCGGTGAGATCGCCCGTCTCAAACCTGCCGTCGCAATCATTACACTCGGCGCGAATCCTGAGCAGGGAATCAACTTCATCAAGAAGTTGACTGCCGAGGCGCCCAAGACCGCACTCATTTCCGCGGCCAGCGATGCCACTCCCGATCTGATGTTGCGAGGGCTCCGCGCGGGTGCGCGTGAATTTCTCCGTTTGCCTGTCAGTGCTGATGAGCTGAAAACTGTTTTGGATCGCGTTGCGGAATTCTGTGCGTCTCATGTAGAGGCGCCAAAGAAGAGGGGACGCATGACAGCAGTCTTTTCCAGTAAGGGTGGCTGCGGAACCTCTTTTATTGCTACCAACCTCGCTGCCGCAAGCGGTATGCGCACTGTCTTAGTCGATCTCAATTTGCAGGCTGGCGATTTGCCGCTCTTCCTCGGTGTGGATCCGAAATACTCCTTTGCAGACATGGCGGAGAACCGGACGCGGCTGGACGACTCGTTAATCAACAGTTTCCTAACGCATTACTCCTCAAATCTCTCGCTCCTGGCGGCGCCGAAAGAGGCCGACTCAGCTGACGAGATTGAACCGGAGCACGTCTTTGACGTGTTGCAACGATTGCGCGAGTCCTATGAATACGTTGTTCTGGATCCACAACACACGTTCGACTCGATAACCCTGGCGGCGCTCGATCAGGCAGACGAAATCGTTCTGGTGCTATCGCTGGATATTCCGGCAATCAGAAGCACGCAGCGCGCGCTCGAGATTTTCGACCGGCTTGGGTATCCACGTAAAAAAGTTCGCATCGTTGTGAACCGCTGGAGCAAGCAGATCGATCTTGATCTAAGAGAAGTCGAAAAGTTTCTCGGTGAACCGGTGATCGGCTTCATACCCAGCGATTACCAAACGGCTGTGACCTCGATAAATCTTGGAGAGCCACTCGTAAAGTGTCAGGCCAACAGCAAGATTGCACTTGAAATTCGGCGAATAGCGGCAAGTCTCAGCGGCGCCGCAGCTCCGATTGAGGAAGACACCTCTAAGAGCAAGCGCACACTTTGGAATTCAATGTTCAAAAGAGAATCGACTCAGGCCCAGGCTCAGTTAAAGCTGCAAGCCTCGATGAAGCAGTTCTAGTACGAAAACTGGTCGGGATAAAACATCATGGCACTGCGAGAGAGATTAATTAGAGACACTGTTGGTGGTCCTCCCACCGGCAACGGAGAAAACGGTGAGTTTTCCTTTCAGGAAATGAAGTCGCGTCTCCATCGCGCCCTCATTAACCGAATGGACCTCACAAAGCTTGCGGCCCTCAGTCAGGAGCAGGTCCATGCCGAGGTCTCGCGTTTGGCCGAGAGTCTTTTGGCGCAGGAAGCCATGCCACTGTCAGTGTCAGACCGTGATCGTCTGGTCAACGACGTGCAGCATGAGCTTTTCGGGCTGGGACCGTTGGAGCCGCTGCTCGCAGACCCAACAATCTCCGACATCCTCGTTAATTCCCATAAGACAATCTACGTTGAGCGCAGAGGCAAACTGCAAACGACGAACGTAGCTTTCAAAGACGACGAACACTTGATGCGCGTGATCGAACGCATTGTGTCGTCAGTGGGTCGTCGTATCGACGAATCGTCGCCAATGGTTGACGCCCGCCTTCGCGACGGCTCTCGCGTAAACGCGATTATTCCGCCGCTCTCACTCGACGGCCCGGTGCTTTCGATTCGTCGTTTCGGCGCC
>Ga0134127_10000671_pt1 | contig 29348 bp, 24 predicted proteins | sample KB31753_FD_96459 | JGI IMG/M metagenome (GOLD analysis project Ga0134127, IMG submission 96459) | Terrestrial soil microbial communities with excess Nitrogen fertilizer from Kellogg Biological Station, Michigan, USA - KB3-175-3 | ecosystem: Environmental > Terrestrial > Soil > Unclassified ...
GACTGATCAGCAAGGAACAGATAGTGGCCGCGAAGACGGAGTGGCGTGAGTTGAAGAAGGCGGCGTAGGAAGCCATTAGGTAGTAGTCAGTAGTCAGTAGTCAGTAGTTAGGAAGATCGGCCGTCCGTTGCGTTGACGCGTAACGGGTGGCCGCTTTCATTTTGAAGGGTCATTTCTCAATTCTCCTTTCGTAGAAAAAACGGCAAGAGAAGCGTTCAGACAACCCATGATTGCGCCGCTCGTTGAGTGGCGCCTCATCGCTGTGTCTTCATCATCCGAAAAATGAACACTGGGAAATCGAAAATGGTTTTTCTGCCCACTGCCCACTGCTTTCATGAGCCCTAGCGTTGGTAGGTCTGAAATCCAGGATCAAGTTGAATTGCCTGTTGGAAGTGTTTCTCAGCCAGCGCGTTCATTCCGAGGTTTTGCAGGCGGAGACCAACCATCCAATGGAACAGAGGATCCGGCGGCGTGAACTGGTCGGCCTGTCTTTCATAAGCAGTAGCTATCTCAGTCTTCCCCAGCGAGGCGGCCGCTCCCGCAAGCTGATTATTCGCGATCACCAATCCCTCATTGCGTTGCACGGCATCACTCCAGGCTGCAACCGCCTCCTGCTTCCGGCCGAGCTGCCAGAGTGCTTCGCCTCGTTCTTCACGAGCCAGGATTAAGTCGTCTCGCTCAGCCAAAGCTTCATCGAGACTTGCTCGCGCCTGTTCATAACGCCCTAATCGGTTGAGGATCGCGCCGCGATAGTACAGGCTCAAAGCTCTAGCCTGTCCGTGTTGATGGGTCGCAGCCGTGTTGAGAAGTTGTACGGATTTCTCGGCGTCGCCGGAGAGATACTCAAACCAGGCGAGCTTAGGCAGCGCCTCGCTGTTTGCAAAAAAACCAAAATCCGCCGCGGTGCCAAAGTGCTTCTTGCCAGTGGCCACCTGCTCGCGATCGAGAGGACTCAGCCAGCGCCCCGGGTTTATACGGGCTAACGCAAGCTCGTCAGGAATCTGGACCTTCTCATATGCGCGCTCACCAGCGAACTCGTGATAGCGCACCCAGCCGGCGTGCGCCGTCAACCCAATCCACAGCAGGGCAAACGTCACGAACAGCCATCCCGCCCGGCTCATTCTGCCCGACGACTTCAAATCCGAGTTGTAAAAGGTCGAGGTCGATGTCGACAACAGGCGCATCGTCTTTACCGCAAGAAAGGTCGTCACGCTCGCAACTCCGAGTGCCATCAGGAAGGGAACGAGCGCGTAAACGCCACGAACCGCGAGGAAGCTTCCGAGAAAGACAATCGCGCCCACGATTTCTTCGGGCCAGGTGAGGGAATAGCTCTTCTTGATCGCTTTCGGTTTAGGTGCGGCTAGCGTCGGCATCCCAAAACCAAAATACAGCGCGTCATTCGGGCAGACGCTGATGCAATCCATGCACTTCATACATCCCGGATCGACAACCATCCCGAACTGTTTCACCTCAGCATGGACCAAAACATTAGACGTGCACGTAGCTGTGCAATGTCCACACTGATTGCAGGCGTCGGTGACGCGAATCTTTCCAGGCGAGACTCTGTCGGCGAGGCTGAAAAAGCCGCCGTAAGGACAAGCGTAGGTGCAGAAACCCTTCGAACCCAGAAAATAGACAGTGATGAATCCACAGATGAACAGAAATGGGATGGCGACTGCGATGGAGGGAAAGGTTTCCCAAAAATTGGTGGTAACCAGATGGTTAGTGAACTCAGGAATAATCGGTTGGTCTTTCGGTCCCGAGAAGAAACGTAACGCTGTGGGCCAAACGAACATATAGAGCGCGGCGATGAGTGGGACAAATACCAATAATCGAGAACGAAACGCCTTCGGCCTGAGGCCCAGTTTCTTAAGCAGCCAGGCGCAAAAGTCCTGGAGGGCCAGGATGTGGCAACCCCAACCGCAAACAAAACGCCCAACAATCAAGGTTGCTAAAATCGCCAGGCCAAAGAAAATGAATCCAGCATTGACGGCTCCGCGCTGGAGTGTATACATACTTTCAGAAGGCTCGATTGGGGAGACCGTCGTGCCCATCAGACGCCACTGCACGATGTGCGCGATCATCAGCAGATTAAGAGCGACCAGGGCCGCTGCGCGCCAGCGGCTGGTTTTTGAATCTCTTATTTCGCTTTGTTGGATTGGGGAATTCGGGAGAACAGGAAGCTTAATCGACCGCGATTTTTTCACTTCCTTGCTGACACAACCACTTTTCATAAGTCTACTGTCCGCTGAGCGCTGATGCATCCATGGGTTGGCATTCTAAACCGGACTTGATCTAAGTGCCTATCAGAGGTACAAACATTGTCGCTTTTCCGTGCGGCCGTCAAATTTGGCGATTCCTCTTCAAATCTCAGAACGCTTGAAAAAAAAGAATCATGTTGAAGACTGCTCTCACTAGCTTCTTGCCGATACTCCTAATTCTTGGTTTTGGTGGGACGTCGCGGGTCGGCCGAACCACTTCCAAGGATGCCGAAGGCGAAACCGGAACGCTTGAAAAGATGATCGTCGCCAATGGCAAGGCCGCTTTGGAAATCGATCTGAACCGGCTGCAGGGAAGCGCCTCTCGCTCGCGAATGAGTAGCCTGCGTTTCGCGCTCGCTCCCAACTCGTTTTTTACTATCCTTGTTTTTAATGACGAACTGCGCGGCCCATTGCCCGGTTCAATTGAGCTGGTCTCGCAAAATGCCGCAAGCCTGCCAGCGCCGTTGCGGGGGTCCTCTGGGAAACTCGTGCTTGAAACTACTGCCTGGGGTGAAGACTTTGAACTGATAGTTCGTGACGGCAAAACCGGGTTCGTCTTCTTCAACATTGAAGGGCATCAATACGACTACCGCGCCAAGGAGCGCCTGCTCCAGATCAAGGACGGCAGATTGTTGGTGTCGTCTGAGTTTGCTGCCGCGCTGGGGCGTCCATCCGAAGCTGGTTCTATTGCTGGAACAATCTCGCTCAGCGCCACAATGCGGGCGATTGAAATTTCAAAGGTGGTGAACGGCGAAGTTACTTCATCCATGATGCCTGCTCTTAACGGCGCAAGTGGTATTCAACCAAGAACAGGTACGAACCCCGGGCCAGATGTCATAGTCGGAGACTTGTCGGGGTTGAACCAACCTTCGGCCAGCAGCGGCACTCAAGTAGGCCTCGCCGTGGGCACCGACTCCTGCAATGCCGGCACTGTGAATTTGAACTGGTTTGCCTTGCCAGCCAATGACCATCCGGTGATTCCGCAGAATCTTTATCGCATGAGCGGTGGGGCCGCCAACAACGACCGCTTTGAACAAATTGGGCAATCCAGCGTCAAACATGCCTTTACAGCCCTGACTCAGAACCTCTGCGGCTTTGGCTGTAACGGCACTGGTGGGTCGCAACTCGGCTCAGGCTGCTCGGACCCTTATAGCGCTAGTCTGAATTCCGGCGGGACCGGCCACACTTTGGGTTCACGCGCCTGGATCAATCCCTTCACTGGTGCGTATCCGCGCGGAGATTCAGCTACTCCCCCAAACACACACACAGGCCACATCCACGACGGCCCAGCGCACCGGATTCTGGTTGAAATCAATGACCTAAGCACAACGCTGAATCCCGGCGCGACCTACTATGCTGAAGCACAGTACGTCACACCGCACGAGTATGCCTGGTGCCTGGCGAATCCTACGCAGTGCAACATGTATAACAACGTGTCATACCGTCAATACACAGTCAGCGGTACCACCAGTCCTTTCAGCTTCTCGACGAGCTTGAGCACCGTGCGAGAGAAACCTGCCATCGCCGCCTGGACTGGATCAACAAGTGTCGACATTCAACCAGCGCCGGGAACCGATGGCGTCGGCACGGTTGCCTATAAAGTGACTAACCCATCGCCCGGAGTCTGGCACTACGAGTATGCGGTCTATAACCAGAATCTCGATCGCGCGATCAATTTATTCAGCGTGCCTGTGCCGGTAGGAGTGAACGTAAGCAATGTCGGATTTCACGCGCCTCCGCAGCACCCTGGATTTACCAGTGACGGAACCGTTGGGAACGCCGGATATAGCAGCACGCCCTGGTCGCAAGCGCTGGGCGGAGGGACTCTGGATTGGAATACCGAAACGTTTGCTCAAAATCCGAATGCGAACGCGATTCGGTGGGGTACTTTGTATAACTTCCGCTTTGACTGCGACCGTCCACCGCAGAATACGGTAGCGACGGTTGGCTTCTTTAAGACAGGCTCGCCAATTACAGTTGCCATCCAGGGGCCCAGTGCTCCGGTTGGCGGACCGAACATCTACGGTCGCGACGGCAGTGGAGCCGAGCCAGCTGCCGGCACCTCGCCACTCTTGTTTACGGTGGCACTCTCGGCGCCCGCTGGAGCAGGCGGACTATCTGTTAACTACGCAACCGCTGCTGACGCCGGTGGTGCCAATCCGGCAACTGGTGGTGTCTCCTGCGGCGGCACAGCTGACTACCTGACGGCGAACGGCACGCTTAACTTCGCTTCGGGCCAGCAACTCAAAACCGTCGCGATTAGCGTTTGCTCCGACACTGCTTCGCCTGAAACCGCAGAGACCTTTTTGCTAAACCTTTCGGGCGCGACCAACGGCGCCATCGCCGACGCGCAAGCTGTCGGCACAATTGCCCAGGGAGGAGGGTCAACGCCGGGAGGGTTGTTAATCACTGAAATGAGAACCTCCGGCCCGGGCGGGTTGGGCGATGACTTCGTCGAGCTCTATAACAACTCCGCCACGCCGTTGACTGTCGCTGCGAGCGACGCGTCTGCTGGGTACGGCGTCTTCAAACTGGGTGTCGACTGCAACGCTACGCCCGTCCTCGTCGGAACGATCCCGAACGGGACGATCATTCCCGCCCGTGGTCATTACCTCCTTGTCGGCAGTCAGTACAGTTTGGCCGGATACGCTACTGGAGATCTGACACTTTCATCTGACATTGAGAGTGATCGCAATGTGGGCGTGTTCTCAACCGCGGATATCATTAACATCTCGTCGTCCACGCGACTCGACGCGGTAGGCTTTGGTGGTAGCACCGGAGGTGGTATCTGCGACTTGCCGCGAGAAGGGACAACGTTGCAACCGGGAGCGGGCAGCGCCTCGGAGTTTACGTTTGTAAGGAAGGAGACGACTGGACTGCCGCAAGACACCAACGACAATGCGGCTGATTTCGTCATCGTTTCAACCACTCCCGGCGTTGCGGTAGGCTCGAATGCCACACCAACGCTCGGTGCACCTGGACCGGAGAACCTGGCCAGCCCGGCCCTTCGACCCACAATCAAGGCCAGCCTTGTAGACACGGGCGTCTCATCGTCTGCGTCTCCCAACCGCGAAAGGGATACGACTCCGGATCCCGCAAACAATTCAACGTTAGGAACCTTAGACATCCGAAGAAAGTTCAAGAACAACACGGGAGCGCCAGTAACACGACTGCGTTTCCGGATCATCGATATCACCACTACTCCGGTTCCAGCAGGCACTGCAGACTTGCGCGCGCGCACTTCGGGGGTAGTTGTAGTTAGTTTGACTGGCGGTGGCACCGCGAATGTGGAAGGCACGACCCTCGAAACGCCGCCCACGCAACTAAATGGTGGCGGGACGAACTCCACCATGGCTGCAGGGACGGTGACCTCCGGCGCTCCCATAGCGCCTGGCGCCTCTATCAACCTCCGCTTCTTGCTGGGAGTCCAGCAGGGCGGCACCTTCCGCTTCTTCATCACGGTTGAAGCGCTGCCTTGATGCAGTGGTCAGTAGACAGTAGTCAGTAGACTGTAGGCAGGAGGCAGGAAAGCAGAGCCGCGGATTAACGCGGATTACACGGATCGGAATTGTTTTGAGTTCCCAATCCGCGTTCCCCGCGTAGATCCGCGGCTTTTGCTTGCCTGCCCTCCCCCTGCCGACTGCTCCTGCTCCTGCCGTCTCCTGACTTCCCACGCTACAATAACCACATGCCTGTTCCCGGCCGTCGCAAATCCGTAATTTTCTTTATCACCATGGGCGCGTGTCTCGTCGCGCTTGCGGTTGCACTGAACGTCGGTTGGATTTTGCTTAACTGGCGCGAGGTTGCGCTGCTTATCCTCGGTATCATCTTCTTCTCTCTGATCATCGTTGGAGTAGTGCTTACCACGATCTTTCTCGTTCGCGAGATCCGGCGCAACGAACAACACGACGCTTTCATTAACGCAGTAACTCATGAACTTAAGACGCCAATTGCTTCGATGCGCCTTTACCTGCAAACGCTCAAGACTCGCGACGTGGACGAGCCCCAGCGCGAGCAGTTTTACGACATCATGCTGGCCGACAGCGATCGGCTCCTAAACACAGTCGAGCAGGTGTTGCGCGCTGGGCAAGTCAGCCATCGCCGTCGACGCATCAACCCCACAATTATTGATCTGGGCGAAATGGTCCGTGAGTGTCTCGACCTTACTCGCGTTCGATATAACCTCGGACCCGAAGCTTTGAACTATCGCGAGTCGCTTAACGGTGAGGTCGCGCGCGTCGCCGGAGACGAGGATGATCTCCGCGCTGCCGTTTCAAACCTGCTCGACAACGCCGTCAAATATTCCGAGACCGACGTCGTTGTTTCTGTCGCCGTCTCGACGATCGACGAAAAGCACGTTGCGGTCAGCATCGCCGATCGCGGTGTCGGGATTCCGCGGGGCCAACTAAAGCGCATCTTCAAACGCTTCTATCGTGCGCCTGGACTCGTGATGGCTCGCGTAAAGGGAACTGGCCTGGGGCTGTTCATTGTCCAATCGATTGTCCAAAGACACGGTGGCCGTGTTTTCGCGGAAAGTCCCGGTGTTGGGCACGGCAGCACTTTTACAATTGAACTCCCGCGGGCTTAGCAATGAGCAACGTGTTGATAGTCGAGGATGAGAAACACTTGGCGGACGGGTTGCGCTACAACCTTGAGGCTGAGGGCTACACGGTTGATATCGTCGGCGATGGCGAAGCCGCGCTGTCGTTGTTGATGGGTCAGCAAAGCCCCTTTGATGCCGTCGTCCTGGATGTAATGCTCCCGGGTAAAGACGGGTTTACAGTCGCGTCTGAGCTGCGAGCGGCTAATCACTATGTTCCGATTCTGATGTTGACGGCGCGTGGACGACCGGAGGACGTGCTGAAGGGTTTTGAATCCGGAGCTGACGACTACCTGCCGAAGCCATTTGAGTTGTCCGTTCTGATGGCGCGGATCAATGCTTTGCTGCGACGTCGGCAATGGTTTCGCCAGGACGATGAAGGGAATCGTCAAGCCGCCGAGTCGCAAAATGAAATCTACATGTTCGCCGGCAGGACAATTGATCTCGACAAACTGGAGCTGCACACGGGTGAAGAGACAGTGCGACTAACTTTGATGGAAGTCCAGTTGTTGCGCTATCTGATTAAGCACGAAGGGCAGGTGGTGAAGCGCAAGGCGATGCTGGAAGAGGTTTGGGGGCTACACGAGGACACTGACACGCGCGCAATCGACAATTTCATTGTGCGCCTGCGGCGATACATTGAGGACGAACCATCGCATCCCAAACATTTGTTAACGGTCAGAGGCGTGGGTTACCGGTTCTTGAAAGGTGAGTGAGGCTTGGACCGAGACGCGGAGAAACGGGGACGCGGGGACGCTGAGACACGGAGACGGGAGACACGGAGACGGGCAGGAAAAGACATTTCCATATGTCATTTTTGATTTCTCATTTTTCATTGGGTAACGCCAACGCAGAGACGCCAAGCCGCAGAGGCGCAGAGAAACGCTTCAAAGTGTTTCGTGCCGTTGGTCTTATTTCGTGGATCGTTGCCGATGCAGCGATAGAGGATAACGATCCACCAAATCACATGAAACAACACCAATGGTTTGATGTTTTCTTGGCGTGCTCTGCGTCTTGGCGACTGGGCGGTTTCAGCTATCCAACGAGAACGCTGAAATGAACAATGATCACGCCGTGACGATCGAAGCCTTCACGCCAAGTAGATCGGAAAAATCCTTGGTATAGACTGCAGTGACTTTCCGGATCCCGCCGATTGTTTCCACTAACTCATCAGCAGAAATGAAGCCATTCTCTGTATGGGCGATCGCCCACGAAGGCAGATGAGAAGCTGTGCGAAGCAGTTCTTCTACGAAGCCCAGGTACTGTTGTTTGCTTTGCACCGGCCCACCCAACCGCCCGGAGCGTTCCCTGTCGAAGTTAGCCCAGAAATCATCGCCGCCCTGAAGCCACTCCTCCCTCCAACTGGAAAGCAGTGGACGCTTTTGTTCAGATTGAATCACTGGGGCAGGGAGCCTCAAGAACAGTAAGTCTGTGTGCTGACGCTCCGCCAGGAAGCTGCGAGCATCCTGATTCGTGCTTAGGTTGCGCAGCGAATTGTCGTAAGGATACGGGAGCGAATCCAACATTTGCCGAAAAACGTTTGGCAGCGACAGAGGTTCGCGCATCTGCCAAGTTTCCTTGTCGAATGAAAGCACGTAGTCCCCGACCATCATGCCGGCTGTCAGGGCCAGGGCCCGCTTGTGAGGATTATCGAGTCGCTCGGCATTGAAACGGACGTTATCAAACCACCACGCATCAGTTTCGTTAAACCATTTGGTCAGCGCAATATTGTCCAACCTGTCGCGCGGAGCATAAGCATCCTGAAGCACAACGTTGAAGTCGTCTTCATCCAATCGAACTGACGAATTCTCAACAAGCGCGGTCGCCTTTGTAAAAGACCAAATGAACGGATCATTTGAGGCGACCCGTACTCCCCAACGCTTCAATTGCACAGCCAGATCCGGTTCGCCCGTCAGGGGAATCGCCACAGAAGCGAATTTGAGGCGGCGTAGGACATTGAGTTCAAACGCCAGCCAGCCGTTCGCGAATGTCTCGTTATTGTTGTAAGTCACAGTGTAAATCCCACCAATGCCTATTTCATGAACGACGCAAATAAATCCCGTTCGGGCTCGGGTGGCTTCTCAACGAGCTGTGGGGCTTGCGACGCAAACGATTCCAATTCTGGAATCGAATCTATCAGAAGAAACATTTGCACCACGCGGGGATCGAATTCGATCCCGGCGCGCTCGATCAATTCACCACGCGCCCAGGCGGAAGAGTGCGCCGCCCGAAACGGACGTGCATCAGTGAGCGCCACATAGGAATCAGCAACGCGCAGGATGCGACAGGCGAGCGGAATCTCTTCACCTCGCAATGCGTCCGGATAGCCAGTGCCGTTCCACCATTCATGGTGCCAACGCACCAAGAGAGAGGTCGCGCGATCAGCCCCGGCGCGTGATGCCTCCTGTTCGCCGATTACGGGATGTCGGGCCAGGTCTATCCGTTCGTCCTCCGTGAGCGGTCCTGCTCGATTGATATAGTCACGTTCCATCACCGCTTCGCCCAGGTCGTGTAGCAGGGCTGCCGCCCGCAGCGACTTGCGGTCTCGCGCGGCCATGTGGAATCGGTTCGCAATCTCATCCGCAATCCTTGCAATGCGGATCGCATGCGGATGTTTGAAGCGCTCAAACTCGTCAGTAGCTGAAGCTAACTCCTGAAAAGCGTCGCCCGAATCACTTTCATTGATTTTCTGCATTATGGCCATAAGACTGCGAAAGCTTACTGACTCGCCGTTTAAACTCAACAAGCTACTGGGACGGATTACCAGTGGCTTCGATCCGCCGCAGAAGTTTGAGCCCCTCTGCATTGTTAGGATCCGCAGAGATAACGCGCTTGACCTCATTTGCGGCGCGGCGGACAAATCCCAGATCACAATATAACTCCGCGAGCATGATTCGGTACGTTGAGTTTCCCGGTTCGAGTTTTACTGCCGCCTGCATTTCCGTTTCTGCGAGCCGGCGGGTGTCAGCCGCACCAGCTAACGCCTTGCCGTAGTAAGCGCGAAACCGCGCCTCCCCCGGCGCGATCCGCGCCGCCGCGGCGAGATTTACAACCGCTGCTTTCGTCTGTCCCTGTTGCAAGGCCACGAACCCTTCCTGGAAGCTCTCTTCAGCGCGCGCCCAGTCATCTTCGGGAGAGCTTTCGTTGCCAGGGCCCGTTCTAGCTTCGCGGTCGGGTCGTGCTTTGCCGCTCGATTGGGGGACTTCCTGTCCGGCAGGGCGATTTCTACGCGCCTTGAGTTTAGCGTTGTAACCCGCGCGTTGCGTCGGATCGGAAAGCGTCACGTACGCTTGCGCGATCTTGGCGAAGGCGGATTCGATGCTCGAGTGTAGTGGTGTTCCCGCGTGCAAGTGGAATCTGTCGGGATGGTAACGACGCGCCAATGCGTAGTAACTGCTCTTGATGTCGCCCGGGCCGGCAGTCTCAGTCACGTCCAGGATTTCGTAATGACTCGAAGCGGCTGCCAATCGCGCCAGCAGTTCATCCAACTGAGTCGCCAGCGTATGGACCGAGGTTTCGCCCGACGAAACTGTCTCGCCCTGCTTCTCAGCTGAATGTGCATCCACTGCTAACCCGCCCTTCCGAATCGCGCTGGGCCACCCTTCTCGCTCGACAAAACCAGCGAGTGCGAGACCGTAAATCACGTTTAGTGCCTCCGGCTCGCGCAGCCCACTCAACGAGACCAGATGATTAAGCTGGATTGGACCTTCAACGCGGGTTAGCACAAATCCTTCGGAGGCCAGGAGACTGTTTAAATCTGGCGGACTCTCTGCCGGCCTGATCATCTCTGTCGGATTAGAAAACCGCGCGGCAACAAACTCGTGAGGAAGTTTCCTTGTGGCTTGCAGCAGCAGCGGGTTGACGTCGAGTTTGACACGGATCGAATCGCCAAGGCGTGCGCGCTCGTCGAATTGCCATGAGCCTTCAGTCCAGAGCAGGACGACGCGGAGCAGATCAGCTACTTGTTTTCCAATCAGGTTCTTAACCGTCGTCTGATCCAGCACACCTCGCTCGGTGAGTTTGGCAGCGAGAGAAAGGTCCGAACGATCGTTGCCAGCTTCCTGCAATTGTTCTGCGGTCGCCATCCCTTGCTTCTTCAAGTATTCGCTCAGTCGCAGTTCGCGAAGATTTGACGCCGCATAAATGACCTCACCTGCTTCGAAATAAACTGCGACCTTTGCAGCCTCATGCTGCAAGCGCATTGTCCCGGCGAGGCGGAGCAGCTGAATTTCACGGATTAGTTCGGCGAGCGGGTGCTCATTTAGTTGGCCATTCATGTGTAATCGATTGCTTCAACGCACTTTGGGCGGGTCGATCAGCAGTCAAAAGGATGATAGCTCACGAATCAAAGAAAAAAGAAGCAGAGCTTTGACAGGTACAACGGCGGGCTCTATATTGATTTCCCCTAACAACTTAGTTCATCAACCGGCAGATCGGCGGAAGATCGGCGTCGCTGTCTGACTATTCAAGCCGAATTGCGCAAGGTTCATCATGGGTGAAACTTCGAACCGCAGTTTGAATCATCTCGAGGATCAGGACCCTCAAGGCAACGGTTCCGCACCAGATGCGACTGAAGCCAACGAGCGGGTGCAGAATCTGATCGAACAATTGAAACAGCGTTCGGCGGAGCTCGAAGGGGCCAACCGCGAGTTGCGGCGTGTCTCTCATTACCGATCGCTTTTTCTCGCGCGGATGTCGCACGAACTGCGCACGCCACTTACATCCATCCTTGGTTTTAGTGAAATCCTGCTCGACCAGGAAATGCTGACCGAAACTCAGCGTCGCTTCTGTAAGAAGATTCAGGATTCGGGAATACAACTTCAAACAAGTCTCAACCAGCTTGTTGACCTGTCGCGCGTCGAAGCGGGCCAGACAGAAATGTTTCTGCAGGAGTTTCCCGTGCGGGAGACATTGAGCGAGTCGTGCCGTGCCCTTGCCCGGTTTGCACACGTGCGCCAGGTTACGCTCGAATACGAACTCGCTCCACACGTTACAACCATCGTCTCAGACCACGGAAAGGTGAGGCAGATTCTTTACAACTTTCTCGCCTGGTCGCTCAGTCGCAGTCCCGCAGACGCGCGCGTTTACGTACACGCGGACGTGTCGCAACAAGCGTCGTTGCGGATTCGAATCGATGATACGGGGCCGCCGATTATTGACCTGACGCGCGTTTTCGATCCGGAGGAAACATCAGCCGCTCGCGAGGCAGACATTAACGAACTGGGAATCATTATCGGCCACCGCTTGCTGGAGCTGATGAATGGCAGTGTAACTTTGCAGAATCGTGTTGAGGGCGGATTGCGGATCTTGATTCAGTTACCCACAGGGCCGAGGGGATAAGACGGGAATGAACGAGATCGAGATTCGTGAGTGCACAACAATTGAGGATCTGGATCGGTGCGTGAGTCTCCAGAGAGACGTTTTCGGATTGCCGGATCTCGAGATCTCACCGCGACGGCATCTGGTAGTTTCGCGATGCGCCGGTGGCTGGACTCTGGGTGCGTTTACGGCCGAGGACAGGTTGGCAGGGTTTGTTCATCACCTGGCTGCGGTGCGGGGCGCTGAAATCGTCGGTTACTCCCACATGATGGCGGTCGACCGCGAGTTTCAAAATAAGGGCGTGGGAGCACGTCTCAAGTGGGCGCAAAGAGAACGAGCGCTGGGCGAAGGCCGGCGTTTCATCAAGTGGACCTGGGACCCCATGCAATCCCGCAACGCACATTTCAACCTGAACAGGCTCGGCGTTGTCGTGCGTAGCTATGCGGAAAACTTTTATGGCACTGACTACGGTCTCGACCAGACGCAGCAGGCGGGGCCGGGACTTGATACGGATCGACTTTTCGCCGAGTGGGAGATTACATCTCCGCGCGTAAACAAATTGGGTGGTGGAGCGCGCCTCGAGGCGCGCGCAGGTTCAGTTGCTTCAATTGAAATTCCTGCTGACTGGGCGGGTGTCGTCAAGGCAGATCCGCTGTCGGCGAGGAACGAGCAACTGCGTGTGCGTAGCGAGTTTCAGCAAGCCTTTTCATCCGGACTGGTTTGCGCCGGCTTTCATCGAGACGCAGAACGACCGAGCTACTTGCTTTATGAGAAGCAAACAATTGACACCTCATTAGAGTAATGACCTTTTCCCGTTACGATCGCTATGTTGATCGGCACTCCCGTGGTTTCGCGGAGCGGCTGCAGGCTTTGTGTCGCATGCCATCAGTCGCAGCGCGCGGCACAGGGATGCGGGCGATGGCTGAAGCAGTTGAACAGGCAATGCAGCGAGTCGGAATCGGAACGCGCCCCTTCAAGATGGGCTCGGGGTATCCGATCATCTTCGGAGAATGCGGTAGTGGTCCCACCTACCTCGTCTACGGTCATTATGATGTTCAACCGGTCGGGCATCTAACAGACTGGTCAGTAGGACCGTTTGCCGGGTCGATTGTTGATGGCAAGCTCTACGCTCGCGGCGCGGCGAACAGTAAAGGGGATCTGCTGGCCCGTCTGGCGGCTGTTGAAGCTTACCAGAAGACTTTTGGCAAGCTACCAATCGCGCTGCGGTTCATCGTTGAAGGCGAGGACGGCTTGGGAAGCCCAAGTTTGTTCAAGTTCACAGAAGAACATTCGGACCTGCTAACCGCCCAGGGTTGTCTTTGGGACGAGGGTTATCGCGATACAAAAGAGCGCCCAGTGATCAGCCTCGGCTTCAAGGGAATTACATTTTTGGAGCTGCGCGCTCACGGCGCCAGATCTGATCTGCATTCGAAGTGGGGCGGGATTGTTCCCAACCCGGCGTGGCGGCTGGTACAGGCCCTCGCGACGATCACTTCACCCAAGGGTGTTATCACTATCGACGGCTTCTCATCGCATCTCGCTCCGATCGATGCAGCCGATACTGAGGCGCTGAAAGCAATCGAGCTGGATGAGATTGGTTTGAAAAAGGAGTTTCGCATTGGCGGTTGGGTGCGTTCGATGAAAGGCGCCGCCCTGGTGAAGGAACATATCTTCGGTGCAACCTGCACGATCTGCGGCATTCAAACGGGACACACCGACGCTGGGGCGAAGACAGTGTTGCCGAGCACAGCTATGGCCCGGCTCGACTTTCGTCTTGTTCCCGATCTCACGCCGCCACTGGTCCTGGAGCTACTACGAGAGCATCTGGATATACGCGGCTTCAAGGACATCGAGATCGTCGAACTCGGCAGCGCACCGCTGGCGAAGGCATCATCCACGTCACGCGTCGCTCGCTCCGTGATCGAACCGGCGATGGAGGTTTATGGAATGGCGCCCCTCGTTTATCCGATGGATCCTTCAAGCGGGCCGGTCGGGGCAGTTTGTGGGGTGTCAGTTCCACCAACGCCGGTGGCTTCTTTCGGGGTAAGTTACGCGGGTTCGAACCCCCACGGGCCGGACGAAAACATTCGTCTGGATGACTTTCTGCTGAGCATCAAGTTTCTCGGTCGCGTAATCCATCGACTGGGCGAGCAGAAACCAGAAATCAAAGTTGAGAAAATGCGAACGAGCGGCAGGAACATCGTCAGCAGAGAAGAGAAGATTGCTCATTGACGAGTGAGAAGAAATAGAAGCGATCCACGAAATCACACGAAGTCACACAAAGGGATTAGTGTTTCTTAGTGGAATTAGTGGATCGTCTTATTGTAGTTACCAGAATTGAAAGGTGCTTTAAGGAGAAGCATTGGCGACTGCTAAGTCAAAGTCGAAATCGACAGGCGCAGGAATTGCGCAATTGCGCGATGAGATCCGCAAGCACGAAGAGCTCTATTACGTTAACGACAACCCGGAAATTTCCGACGCCGAATACGACGCGCTAATTTCCAAACTCCAAAGGCTCGAAAGTGAACATCCTGAGTTAGTCACTCCTGACAGTCCGACCCAAAGAGTTGGCGGCCGGCCGGCGGAAGGTTTTCCCGAGGTCGTTCACCGCCGTCCGATGTTGTCGCTCGACAACACCTACAACATTGAGGAATTGGTGGCCTTTGACCAGCGCTGTCAACGTCTCGCGGAAGGCCGGCCGCTCCAATATGTCTGCGAACTCAAGATCGATGGCGTTTCCATTTCGCTTCACTACGCTGACCAGGTTTTGGTTCGTGGCGTCACTCGAGGCGACGGCAGAATTGGCGAAGAAGTAACTCAAAATGCGCGCACCATTCGCAGCGTTCCCTTGAGATTGCGTCAGAACCAGGTTGGGCCGGAGGTTGAAGTGCGCGGCGAAGTCTTTATCCCTCGTAAGGTATTTGACCGGACTAACACTGAACGGGAAGAACAGGGCGAGTCGCGGTTTGCCAACCCGCGCAACGCCGCCGCGGGCACTCTGCGACAACTCGATTCCCGGAGCGTGGCAAAGCGCGGGCTCGATATGTTTGCTTACGATCTGCTCACCGGCGACCGCAAGCCTTTCGCGACGCATTGGGAAGCGCTCAACTGGCTCGAAGCAGCCGGCTTTCGCGTCAATCCACACCGCCAACTCTGCTCGTCAATTGACGAGGTGATCGACTTCTGCAACCGAATGGAAACGCAGCGTGACGATCTTGACTACGAGATCGACGGGTTGGTGGTGAAGGTAAATTCAACGAGCTTGCAGGATGAGTTTGGTGCAACAGCCAAAGCGCCGCGCTGGGCGGTCGCCTACAAATACCCGGCTCGCCAAGCTACTACGAAAGTTATCAAAATCGTCGTTCAGGTAGGTCGAACGGGGGCGCTGACTCCGGTTGCTAATCTCGAACCAGTCCTGCTCGCAGGAACAACCGTCTCGCGAGCAACTCTGCACAATGCCGACGAGGTTAAGCGTCTCGGAGTTCGAGAGGGCGACTGGGTCCTGATTGAAAAGGGCGGCGAGGTAATTCCGAAGGTCTTGAAAGTGATCGAGTCGAAGCGGACTGGCGATGAGAAGCCGTTTCGGATGCCACGCAAGTGTCCGGTGTGTGGTGGTGAGATTTCCAAAGTTGAAGGCGAAGTGGTGTCTCGTTGTGTGGCCGCCGATTGTCCGGCGCAACTTAAGGGACGCGTGATTCACTTCGCTTCTCGGCGCGCAATGCGGATCGAAGGCTTGGGGGAATCTCTCGTCGATCAGTTAGTAGACAAGAAAATGCTTGGCGACTTCGGCGACCTTTACAAGTTGACGCTCGATGAAGTTGCGGGCCTTGAACGGATGGCCAAAAAGTCGGCCGCGAACCTGCTGGCGCAGATTGAAGCGAGCAAAACACGCGATCTTCCCCAACTCGTCTACGCCCTTGGTATTCGCCATGTGGGGGATCGAACGGCCGGAATCCTGGCGCGTCACTTTGGATCTCTGGAAGCAATAGCCAAGGCCACTGTCGAGCAGTTAGACGACATTCCGGAAATCGGTTTGACGGTTGCTCAGAGTGTGCGTGCCTGGTTTGATGACCCGGGCAATGCTGAACTCTGCGAACGCTTGCACGCTGCGGGAGTGAAGACTCAGATTGAACGGCAAACTGCGAAGAGGCTTGACGAGAAATTCGCGAACAAGCAGTTTGTGCTGACCGGGACTCTATCGGCTTTCACGCGCGACGAGGCCAAAGCCCAGATTGAAGCTCGTGGAGGACGCGTAATGTCTTCGGTCAGCAAGAAAACCGACTATGTAGTTTCCGGCGAAGAAGCCGGATCAAAATTGGACAAGGCGCAGGAACTTGGCCTTCCTGTGCTTGACGAGGCAGCATTCAAGAAGATGATAGGATAGTCAGTGGCAGTGGTCAGTAGGTAGTAGTCAGTGGTTGTCGTAGCAAATCAATCAAATTCTGTGACCTCTGACAACGGACCTGAAACGGACCACTTGACGAAGGACAACCGACAATCATTCCCGAAAGGACTATATGGATACAACGGAAGGCAACGAAAACTTAAAATTACTCTTTACTATTTTTTGTGACGATGTGCGCCTCGAAGTCGGCAACAAGCTGTCGTTCATGGGTGTGTTTCAGAACATCATGGTGCAGCAGCTTCCCGTCTCGCTGATCAAATTTGCAGTGGTCAACCACTGGCGTGGCTCGGGCACACATCTTTCCGAGGTTAGGATCCTGACACCTGACAGACAGCATCCTGTCGTCGTTTCACAGCCAACCAGTTTTGAGATCACGCCTGGCGGCTTTGCCGACAACATCAGTTTTTTTGTAAATGTTACTTTTCCCGGAGCGGGACAGTATTGGGTGCAGACACTGGTTGATTCAAATCTATTTGATGAGCAACCGCTAACGGTTTCGGACGGGCGTGAGGCGCAGACTGAGAGTGCTTCCGAGGCAGTGAATTAACCCCGCGGGCGCGCGTCCCTAGTCGCGCGCCCTCCCCTCAGACAACCAAAAACCTTCCAGCTAGTATTGAATTCCGAGCGACTTGATCTTTGAATTAAGCGTCGTCGGCTTGATCCGCAGAAGCCTGGCCGCCTTCGCCTGTGTCCCGCCCACATGGCTGAGCGCGAGGGTGATCAATCCGATTTCGAACTGCTTCACTTCCTCGTTAAAGTCGATACCGTCATTCAGGTCGAGGCTCTTCAGCTGGCCCGAAGTCTCCGTGAAGGCGTTGTCCCTGGCAAGCGTCTCTGTTTCCCGCAACAGAGAAAATGCCAGCTCAACCAGCCTTTGAACCCGATCTCGCACTGGCATTTCAGCCAGGCGGAGATGAGCCGGCACACTGGCCGGGGCAATGGCTTTCAGGGCCTGTCTTTCGACAGGTTCGATGGCGGCGTAATCAAGACTCATAAGTTATTCTCCCCTGGGATAGGCTTGAATTGGGCTCCTGTTACGAAGACACCACGAGTGCCGATCTTGTGGCAAACAAAAAAGCGAGCCCGTTTTGGCGGCTCGCAATTTGTTTTTCCTGGTGCGGATGAGAGGACTTGAACCTCCACGATGTTGCCACCACAGGCTTCTGAGACCTGCGCGTCTGCCAGTTCCGCCACATCCGCAAGATTGTTGGCTTCGCATTCCATTATGCGAATGCGTTTAGAGAAGTCAAGAAGGGTTTCCGCCAGCTCCTGCTGCTGCCAGCGGTTCTCACTCTCATTCACACCGGGCTTCAGCCCCAGTACATTTACGGACTCGGAGACAGACCATCGAAAACCGTTAAACGGTTCCCTATCCTTTGGAGCCCCATGGCCGCCGGGCTGAAGCCTGATGTGAATGAGAGTTCGATTTGATGTTACTGTGAGCGAGAATGGTGGACTCCAGGATGGGCCTACAATACAGACTCGAAAGTGTGCGCCAGCAGATTGCGAGTGCCGCTCAGCGCAGTAATCGCGCAGCCGAAGAGATCACTCTCGTCGCCGTCAGCAAGACGCATCCGGCCGGGCGAGTGCGGGAGGCGCTCGAGTTTGGTGCTTCTGACTTCGGCGAAAACCGAGTTCAGGAAGCCGAAGGGAAGATCGTAGAAGTCGGTCGTGGAGCCGCCACATGGCATTTGATCGGACACTTGCAAACGAACAAAGCTCGCAAAGCGGTTGGTTTGTTTGATGTGATTCATTCGCTTGACTCTGTCTCCCTGGCGCAGCGTTTGGAACAGTGCTGCATCGAAGAGGGCCGCGACGAACTACGAGTGCTGGTTCAGGTTGATCTCGCCGGCGAAGCAACCAAGTCCGGGCTCACTCCCGACGGAGTTCCAGAACTGGTAAAAGTCATAGGCCACGCTTCGCGCCTCAAGCTGGCGGGCTTGATGGTGCTGCCGCCTTTTTTTGAAGATACTGAAATGGTGCGACCGTTTTTCAGTCGCTTGCGGAAACTTCGCGACGAGTTACAGGCTGAGGGTCTCTTTGGTCAGAAGCCAGGCGAGCTCTCCATGGGAATGACTCACGACTTCGAAGTAGCTATCGAAGAAGGCGCGACAATGCTACGCATCGGCACCGCGATTTTTGGCGAACGCCAGCCGCGCGCGGACTAATCACAGTCGCTTAGAAAGCATATGCAAATTATTGGACGAATCTATCTCTTTGTTAGTTGGGCGGTAACGCTGGGCATTGTGGGAGTCATTCTTGTAGTTGTGCTCAGACTAATATCCGACCACGTCGATCTAAACCCGTTTGGTTCCGCTGCTCGATCAATCCGACGTCTGACCGATCCGCTGCTGGGACCGGTTAGAGGGGCCTTGATGGGTTTCGGTGTCGATCCCAAATATGCGCCGCTCGTAACCATCTTGATTGCGATTCTGATGGGGTGGTTTGTGCTGCAACTCGTGGCCAGTGTCGCCAACACGATTGCAGGCGTGCTTTTGAGTTCGCAGCGGCGAGCAATTGTACCTGCCATGGGTTATGTGATTTATGGTTTCCTGGCCTTTTATTCGTTATTGATCTTCATGCGCATCATTTTCTCGTGGGTGATGATTGGCTATGGGAATCGTGTCATGCGTTTCCTGGTTAACGCCACTGAGCCGTTGCTGGGGCCACTGCGTCGTATGGTCCCGCCTGTGGGTAGATTTGATATCTCACCGCTGGTTGCGTTTTTGATCCTCTGGCTCTTCCAGGCTGCAGTTGGCGGTACGCTTCTCCGTGGTTGGCAATTGATCTTTGTAGCGTGAAGCTGAAGTCCAACGTTGAATGTCCAATGTCTAATGTCTGTCTAGCGGCTTTTGACTTGGACATTGGACATTGAAACATTGGACTCGTGGCTGATGATCAAACACTCCGATAAGAATGGACGACTAACATTCACAGTGCGCGTCGTTCCTCGCGCATCACGCAGCGAAATTGTTGGCGAGCATGATGGAGCGTTGCGAGTGCGAATTTCTTCGGCTCCGGTAGATGGAGCAGCGAATGAAGAACTGGTGCGGATGCTGGCACGCGCACTGCACGTGTCGCGCAATGCCGTTGTCATTGTTGCTGGTCAAACCTCTAAACTTAAACAGGTCGCAGTGACCGGTGCACAGTCAGAGCAGTTGTTGGCGCTCGGACACCCCCGATAAAAAGTAGTTTGACAAGCAGATTGAGCCAGTAGATATTTGCCGTCCGGGAAAATGGAAGGAACAAACATCTCGCATTACCGGATTCTTGAGAAGCTCGGTGCGGGCGGCATGGGAGAGGTATATCTGGCCGAGGACATGAAACTCGGCCGGAAGGTTGCGATCAAAGTTCTCAGCCAGGAATTTACAACCAATCGCGATCGACTCCACCGCTTTGAACAGGAAGCGAGTGCCGCATCCGCTCTCAACCACCCAAATATACTCACCATCCATGAAGTAGGCGACGACAATGGCTCACACTTTATCGCCACCGAGTACATAGACGGAAAAACTTTGCGCAGACATATGTCTGCTTCTGCTCTCGAGCCGCATGAGATTCTCGATATCGCGGTGCAGGTAGCGAGCGCGCTTGAGGAAGCGCATGGAGCAGGCATCATTCACCGGGACATCAAGCCCGATAACATCATGATTCGGCGCAACGGCTACGTTAAGGTCCTCGACTTTGGTCTCGCCAAACTGACAGAGCAAGCGACCGATCGGACTCCCTCCGACGGGGAAGCATCAACCAGGGTTCTGGTGCAGACGGATGCCGGTGTGGTGATGGGCACATCACACTACATGTCGCCGGAACAAGCGCGCGGCAAGCCTGTCGACGTTCGCAGCGATATCTGGAGTCTCGGTGTTGTGATGTATGAAATGGTGGCCGGGAGAGTTCCTTTCGAGGGTGAGACTTCGACAGATGTGATAGTAGCGATAACGCAGAAAGAGGCCCCGCCCCTCGCTCGTTTTGCTCCGCATGTTCCTGCTGAGCTCGACTGGATCATTAACAAGGCGCTGCGCAAAGAGAGAGAAGAACGCTACCAGACAATCCGGGAATTTCTCACCGACCTGCGCCGGCTCAAGCAGAAGCTTGAGTTTGAGGTCGAGCTGGAACGTTCGGTATCGCCTGACAGCGTGTCGCGATCCGGAATCACGCCCGCGCCTGGAGCTCACACGGTTTCAGGTCACATCGCTCCTACCGCTGAAGCCACAGCCGCGCACCACCCCTCGAGCGCCGAGTACCTCGTCAGCGAGATCAAGCGTCATAAGACGGGAGCGGGCATCGTGGCTGCGGTATTCGTGTTGGCAATTGCCGTGGGAGTTTTCTTTTACTTTAATCGGGCGCACGCGCTGACTGACAAGGACACGATTGTACTTGCGGACTTCGCCAACACGACTGGCGACCCAGTCTTCGACGGAACCCTCAAGCAAGCTCTTGCTGTGCAACTTGGACAGTCACCATTTCTAAACATTTATTCGGATGAGAGGGTTCGGGAGGCGCTGCGCTTCATGGGCCGTTCGCCGGATGAGCGAGTGACAAAAGACATCGCCCGTGAGATTTGCCAGCGCCAGGGTCTCAAAGCACTGCTTGCCGGATCGGTTTCAAGCCTGGGCAGTCATTATGTAATCACGCTCGACGCCGTAAATGCCCAATCAGGGGAATCGATCTCAAGAGAGCAAGTCGAAGCCGATAGTAAAGAGCAAGTGCTGTCAGCGCTGGGCAAAGCAGCGTTGGCAATGCGAGAGAAGCTGGGCGAATCTCTCAGTTCAATCCGGAATCACACTGTTCCGATCGACCAAGCCACTACCTCTTCGTTGGAAGCGCTCAAGTCCTATGCGATGGGGAACGAAGCGCGCGCCCAGGGTAAGAATGAGGAGGAAGTAAGATTTTACAAACACGCCATTGAACTGGATCCCAGTTTCGCCATGGCGCATGCACGCTTAGCTGTGTATTACGGCAATCGCGATGAAATCGACGAAGCCCAGCCCTACGCTCAAAAAGCCTTTGACCTGCGCGACAGAGTCAGCGAACGCGAGCGCCTCTATATATCTGAAAAGTACTACAACTACGTGCTAGGCGATGCGGACAAGGCAATGGAGGTACTTCAAACCTGGAGTCGCCTTTACCCGAACGACTTCATTCCCCGCAATAACCTCGCGATCCGTTACCAGCTATTCGGGAGATATGAGGATGCCCTGAAAGAAGCCCTTGAGGCTGTGCGCTTGAGTCCAAATAATACGGCCGCCAGAGATAATCTAATCGGTAGCTTCATCGCTCTTGGTCGCTTTGACGAAGCGCGCGAAGCATTGGAACAGTTGCGAGCGTTATATCCCGATGGTCCTAGTGTACATTTCAACGATTACACACTCGCGTTTATTCGCGGTGATGTCGGTGTTATGGAGCGGGAAGCGAAGTGGGCTGAGGGCAAACCGGTCGAAGCGGAGTTTCTTGGTATGCAGGCTTCAGCAGCTGCAGCTTTGGGCCAGCTAAAGAAGTCTGAGGAGCTAAGGAAGCGTGCAATTGAGGAATTAAAGAGACAGGATCGGTTGGATAACGCCGCGCAAGTTCTCGTAGGGCATGGTTTTCGTCAAGCGGCTTACGGGAAATGCCCGGAGGCTAAAGCCAGTGCCGCTACAGCGCTCGGTATGCACCGTGGCAAGTTTAATCTCGGTGGTGCTGCGACGATCTACGCCGATTGTGGAGACCCCAATCAAGGTCTCGCTTTGATTGCGGAGGCAATCAAGGCTTATCCAAACGACACAATTCTCCCGGCCGTTTTTGCGCCGGTCGTCCGAAGTCAGAGTGAAAGGGCGCGGGGAAATCCGGCCGAGGCCCTCAAGTTTTCGGAATCCGTGCGTCGCTACGATTTCGGCAATATCGTTGGGCTCTATAGTAACTACTTAAGAGGCTTGATCTATCTCGACCTAAAACGGGGCCAGGAGGCCGGTGAGGAGTTTCAAAAGATGATCGACCACCGTGGAGTCGACCCCATGTCTGAATTAAGAGCGCCGGCGCATGTGGGTCTGGCGCGAGCAGCGGCAATGAGTGGAGATGTCGCAAAAGCCCGCACCTCATACCAGAACTTTTTTGCGTTATGGAAAGATGCTGACGCTGATTTGCCGATCCTGATCCAGGCGAGGAAAGAATACGAGCAGTTGAAGTAGCTCCCGGGCAAAGCCGAATTAGCCACAGATGAACACAGATTTAGACGGATAAGAACTTACAAGCTCAAAGAGTGTTAAGGGCTCGGTTGTTTTCCTGATCCGTCTTATCCCCGTTAATCTGTGGCTTATCACTGTGATATATTGCAAAGCCTGCAACCAAAAACCGTTCATTCCCCAAAGGTGAACTAGATAAATGTCCGGACACTCGAAGTGGCATAGTATTAAGCACAAAAAAGGCGCGCTCGATGCCAAGCGCGGCAAGCTTTTCACAAAGTTTATTAAGGAAATCACCGTTGCGGCGCGTTCCGGTGGTGGCGATCCTGACGGCAACGCGCGCCTGCGCAAAGCGATCCTTGACGCCAAGGCGGGCAATATGCCGAATGAAACAATCGACCGTGCCGTCCGCCGCGGCACCGGAGAAGAAGAAGGCGTTAACTACGAAGAGATCACTTACGAAGGATATGGGCCGGGTGGCGTTGCACTCTTGATTGAGTCGGTCACTGACAATCGTAATCGCACAGTTGCCGAGATCAGACATATCTTTTCGAAGAATGGTGGCAACCTGGCGGCGGCGGGCGCCGTGGCCTGGATTTTTGAAAAGAAGGGTTACATTGCTGTTCAAAAAAGCGCGAAGTCGGAAGACGAGTTATTTGAAATTGTGACTGACGCAGGCGCCGAAGATTTGCGTGACGATGAAGAGAACTTTGAAATTATCACGGCACCTACAGACTTTGACGGCGTGTTGGAAGCTGTGAAAGGCGCCGGGATCGAGCCGCAGCTTGCTGAAGTTGAGATGGTGGCCAAGGAGTATAAAAAACTTGAAGGCGCCGAGGCCAGGCAGATGTTGAAGTTAATGGAAGCTCTCGAAGATCACGACGACGTGCAAAAGGTCTCAGCGAATTTTGACATCAGCGATGCCGACATGGCAGCTGCTAATCAGTAGTCAGTGGTATTAGTTAGTTGTTCGTAGTTAGTCCGTGGTCAGTGGTCAGTTTTAATGAGGGCCGCCTACGCTAGCTACTGACAACTGACAATTGACCACTAACCACTAACCACCGGAGAGGCACGATTGTGTTAACGCTTATTCGTGGTAGAACCACCTGATAGATCGACCGCCGAGCTTTTCATGAGCTCATTGCTTCCTACCAAGACAGAATAATTATGGATGTGGGGACCGGAGATGGTCTCTTCGTCTACAAATCCGCCCAACGCGATCCGCGAACGTTCTACATCGGCATCGACGCGAATCGTCGTCCCCTCGAAAAAATCTCCGAGAAAATTCATCGACGACCTGACAAGGGTGGCTTATCAAACGTCCTTTATGTTCAGGCTTCGGTTGAAGATCTGCCTGCGGAGCTCGACGCAATTGCGGCTGAAGTGTTCGTGCAATTTCCCTGGGGCAGCTTGCTGCGTGGGGTTGCCGGTGGAGATGAAACGGTGTTGGGTAATCTGAGACGTCTCTGTTTACCGAAAGCTCGACTCCACATCACGATGGGCCTTGACCATCAACGCGATCGTCACGAGTGGGAAAGGCTGGAGCTGCCGCGAATCTCTCGTGAATATGTTGGAGCTGTTCTCGCAGGAAGGTATCGGAATGCGGGATTCAGAATAATCGGAGAGTTGTCATCGCCGGACGAAGTTGAGATTCGAACTTCCTGGGATAAGAAATTACGGAGAAATTCGTCCCGGTCTTTGTTCAGGATTCTTGCCGAAGCTGAGGAGCCAGTTCAGTAAGCGGCGCTACGAGTTCGGCTCTGCCGCACGCAGTGCGGTGAGGCTTGCCTCACCGGCCCAGTTTCCGATTACAATTTTCGCGAGGCTCAGCCTCGCGAATTCAATTTAGTAAGTTCCGCGGTAAGCCAGAGGCTTACCGCACTGAAGGCGGCAAAGCCGTAACTGAAGCAGACAACGCTCATCAAGCTAAGGCATACTAAGGAATACCCCTAAAGTTTCGAGTTTCGGGTTTCAAGTTTCGAGGTCCTCCCGTTGAACCTGAAAAACTGAAACCTGAAACCTAGCCCGAAACGTGAATGGAGAAGTAATGAATCGACTCTTGGTCTTCGTGGTTACAAGTGCGTTTGTTCTCACTGCGGCTGGTGCAGGGTCGAGCAGGATCAATTCTGCAAGTGTCGAGGCCGCCAATCTAACCTCTAACTTAAACAGTCAGGGTGCTGCGCGCTATCAACTTGATGCGAGTCGCAGCAAGTTCATTGCTGAGGCGTTAGCTGGTGGCTTGCTCTGGTTCAAAGGTCATAATCATTTGCTTGCTGTCCGCGACTTCACAGGCGAAGCGCGGCTGGATCCTGATTCGATTCCTTCCGCATCACTCCGGCTAGTAGCGAAGGCAGCTTCTCTCGAAGAAACCAGCGATGTCTTCACGCCGCAGCAGAAGCAGATCATCAACAAGGAATTGCACGACATCGTCTTTCACCCGGACCAGTATCCCGACATCGTGTTCCAGAGCACCGGCACGAAGGGCAAAGCGACGGGAAACGGCCGGTATGATCTGAAGCTTAACGGCAACCTCACGTTGCACGGCGTCACTCGTCCAATAGTGATTCCTACCCAAGTGACTATTACGGGTAATGAGATGCGTGCGGTAGGGAAGTTTTCGATTGATCGCTCAGATTACAACGTGAAAGCGACTTCGGCTTTTCACGGCCTGGTGCGCGTGAAGAATGGAGTCAAGTTTACTTTTGATATTGTGGGAATAAAGCAGTAGACATGAGCAGTGGGCAGTGGTCAGTGGTTAGTGGCCAGTGGATAGAGTGAATACTCAGTAGGCGGAGACTACTCCCACCAAACTAACCACTGGCCGTTGGCCTAACCACTAACCACTGACAACTGACCACCGACTACGGACTACTTCTCCCGTTCCCGTTCGAACGTAAGCCCCGCACCGCCGCATAAGCGAGGCCCGCTCCTGCAAGCAACAGCCCTCCGGTGATCAATGGATGAAGCGAGCTCTTTGTATAGAGACTGCTCTCGGCAACGTGCCCGTCGTAGTGACCACGTTCCGTTGAGCGACCAGATGGTTTATCGAGACTATGTCGCTCCCTTGATCGCGCAGGTCGACCCGATTGTTGCAGATCAAACATTGTCCACTCCATGACCTTATCGGTAGCTCGGGGTGCATTTTGGCCCAGGACGGAAATTCCCTTGCTGCCTCCGCCAACGTAGATGTCGCGCTCAGGATTTTCAGCGCAGTGGAGAATCGCTTCCGCCACCAGGTCAGGTGCATAAACGGGCGGCGGATTTTGCGGCTCAACAGGCAAATAGTTTTTGGCGTGATCAGTGTAAGGCGTGTCGATGGCCGCGGGCTTGATCAGAGAAACCGAAATTGGTGCGCCTTCGTGTTCAAGTTCCATTCGCAAGGCATCGGTAAAACCTTTGACGGCATGTTTGGAAGCACAGTAAGCGCCCTGCAACGGTATCGCCCGATCAGAAAGAGCACTGCCGATGTTTATCAACGCCCCGCCGCGGTGTCGCAATTGGTTTACTGCCGCGAGCGATCCATACACGACGCCCCAATAGTTTGTCTCGAACAGGCGTCGCTGATCGGCAACAGGAACCTCTTCAAACTTGCCATAGATTGAAACACCGGCGTTGTTAACCCAGGTATCGAAGCCGCCGAATCGTTCTTTGGCAGTCGTCGCAATCTTTTGCACGTCGGATTCATCCCCGACGTCGGCAACAACATAAGTAGCGTCTCCATAACCATCGCGGATTTCCTCGACGAGATTTTTGAGAGCCTCCTCACTGCGCGACGCGAGCACCAGACGTGCGCCGCGCCTGGCTGCCAGACGGGCAGTAACGAGTCCGATGCCACTTGTTGCGCCGGTGATCACGATCACTTGAACTCCTACTGGTTTGAGTTGTATTCCCATAAAGGTTTCCTTTGTAGTCTTGTTGTCGAATCAAGTAGAAACTGTCGTCTTCCGGTACAACGATCCATCGAGAGATTCCTTTTAGAACGCGCAAGAAACGCTAATTAGCGAGAATCTACCGATCCTCGGATTCAGTCTGCAAGGAAGATGCCGGAGAACAGTTTCGAGTTTCGGGTTTCCAGTTCGGAGTTTGGAGTTCGGAGTTTCGAGTTTTGGGTTTGGAGAGCATTTGGATTAAGTTCAAAACTGAAACCTGAAACCTGAAACCTGAAACCCGAAACATGTCTTATGACCCTGCCAATCAAACCACCTTATCCACCAATGGAAGCGCTTCTCGTCAACGAACTACCGCGCGGCGAGAACTGGCAATACGAACCTAAATGGGATGGCTTTCGCTGTCTTGCTTTTCGCGACGGCGAAAATGTGGAGTTGCAGTCAAAGTCTGGCCAATCACTGGGTCGTTACTTTCCGGAGATTGTGGAAGCGTTGCAGAAGTTGAAAGCGACGAGATTTGTGATCGATGGTGAGCTGGTAATCACGCTCAATGGCGATCCGTCTTTTGATGCTCTCCTGCAGAGAATTCATCCTGCAGCCAGTCGCGTTACGAAGCTTGCGAAGGAAACGCCGGCGCGGCTGATCGTTTTTGATCTGCTTGTAAACGACCAGGGCAAGACGATCTTTGACGAGCCGTTAGTGAAGCGACGAAAGAAGCTCGATGCATTTGCCAGGAAATATTTCGCGCGCAATACGACGATCGAGCTCTCGCCACAAACTTCTGATGATGCAATCGCCTCGTCGTGGTTGGAGGATCCAAGCGTCAGGCTTGACGGTGTCATTGCGAAAAGGCTCGACTTGCCTTACCGCTCAGGTGAGCGCGATGGCATGCAGAAGGTGAAACGAATGCGCACAGCAGACTGTGTGATCGGCGGCTTTCGTTACGCCTCGAGCGGCAAAATAGTTGGCTCGCTTTTGCTTGGACTGTACGACGAAGAAGGATTGCTTCATCACGTTGGCTTCACGTCGAGTTTCAATGAAGCAGAAAAGAAAGAGCTGACGAAATTGTTGACCCCGCTGATTCAGCCGCCGGGGTTTACAGGAAACAGGCCTGGGGGCCCGAGCCGGTGGAGCACAAAGAAAACCGACGAGTGGCAACCACTGAAAACGAAGCTAGTGGCTGAGGTTCGCTACGATCATTTTACTGGCGGGCGTTTTCGTCATGGCACGAGGTTCCTGCGCTGGCGGCCCGAGAAGAAACCGAAGCAGTGTGGATTCGATCAACTCGGAAAAGTGCCGAAGAAATGAATACAGCCTAAGTGATTCGCACTTCGCGGTCAGTGTCGACAATATCGGAGTCCGCTGCAGAAAGGGGGAAGGAGAGACGGGGAGAAGCGGCGTCGGGATGGGAGAACGTTTTGAAATGATCGCCACGTATCCCGTCCTATTCTCCCCGACTTTCCTTTCCCCTTTTTCGGTGCCCGCCTCCTTGCCTTCCCATTCCTTTCCTATTGTGACTAGAGGTTAACGTCAGGGAGTTGAGAAATACTTGAGGAATACTTGAGCGCCAATTTGGTACCAGCAAGTCTGACTTCGGTGCTGGTTAACACGGCGAAAAACGCTCGTGGGGCAGATGCACAAGCGCCACTTAAGTGAAACGAATTCGGGCACTTAACTTCAATAACATACAGCGTGTCGCGGGAATTTGCTGCCTTTGCCTTCACACAGCTAGGCGGACGACCTCTTATCACTCTGGTATGCAGGTTGATATGAGCATTGTGATTAAGAACCTTGGGGCGATGGAACTTGCGGGCTTCCGATGAGCCGAGTTGTGGTTCAAGGAGTTCGTAAGTTCAAGGTGACGACTAATGGACAGGAGGAAAGCACGTTCGGCACATACGAACCTTTTTGGCACGAGGGAGCTTGCTCGCCATTCGCGCTACGCCGTAATCGTGGCGCATCCCGACGACGAAGTCATCGGAGCTGGCGGCCTTATCTCGCGTCTCCAAAACGTTACTGTCCTACATATCACTGACGGCGTCCCCGGCAATGGGTTTGCTGCCAAGGCCGGTTTCGAGAAAAGGTCTGATTACGTCAAAGAGCTCCGGAACGAAAGTCGAACCGCACTCGCGTTGGCAAATGTCCCGGCCGATCGAATCATCGAACTCGGTATCGTCCATCATCAGGCTTCACAATATCTAACTGACCTAACTCGCAAGCTGGCGTCCTTCCTACAACAAACAGCTCCTGATGTTGTGTTGACGCATCCCTTCGAAGGCGGTCATCCCGATCACGATGCCACCGCATTTGCTACTCATGCTGCGTTGCGGCTGCTGCAACGGAATGGCCTCAAGCCACCGGTTGTTTTTGAGATCGCTTTGCATCCCGGCCTGAACGACAAGCGCGTCCTTGATTTTCTTCCCAGCGAAGGAAGTGAAGTGACTACGTTGATGCTCGACAAGAAAGCCCGAGACTTAAAACGACGAATGTTTGACTGTTTCAAAACGCAGGCAGAGGTGTTGCGCGAGAGTCCTCTGGGCCCGGAACGCTTTCGCAAACCGCCTGAATACGACTTCGCCTCACCACCGCGTGGCATCAAGTCGACTTACGAAAAAGCGAACTGCGGAGTTAACGCTGCTGAGTGGCAGTTGCTGGTGCGACAAGCTTGGTCTGAACTCTTTCCTGAAGAAGATCGAAGCCACTAGTCCCTAAGTC